>Ga0256840_1004013_pt1 | contig 11348 bp, 12 predicted proteins | sample 355202metaG_FD_185969 | JGI IMG/M metagenome (GOLD analysis project Ga0256840, IMG submission 185969) | Hydrothermal vent microbial communities from Mid Atlantic Ridge, Atlantic Ocean - 355-202 | ecosystem: Environmental > Aquatic > Marine > Hydrothermal vents | place: Atlantic Ocean: Mid...
CCGTTAACACAGCAGATGCGCTGAGTTGTGTTGCTACAATATTGTTGTCCTGTTACCCACTTTCTCACCTCCTGTCATCCACTATCTCACCGTCTTTCATAAGGATAAGGCGGTCGGCATAATCCATGACCATATTATCATGGGTCGAAAAAATAAAGGTAACCTTTCTTTCCCGGTTCATTTTTTTCATGATTTCAAGCAGGCCCCTGCCCGTTTCGGAATCAAGGTTAGCCGTGGGTTCATCAGCTAATACAATCAAGGGGTTGGATACTATGGCCCTTGCCACAGCTACACGCTGTTGCTGTCCTCCTGACAGCTCTGCCGGCCGGCAGTTATACTTATCCTTAAGTCCTACATCATCCAATATTGTCATTGAGCGTTCTTTTCGTTCCCTTGCCGGAACTCCCTGGAGAAGCATCACATATTCAACATTTTCAATTGCCGATAAAACCGGGATAAGATTATAGGCCTGGAATACAAAACCAATGAACTTAAGCCGCAATTCCGTTAGTTGCGAATCATTTAATTTATTAAAAGAATGTCCTGCAACAGTGATACTTCCTGAATCTACATTATCAAGTCCGCCAATGATATTTAAAAGGGTGGTCTTTCCGGAACCGGAAGGGCCTGCAACAGCTGCAAATTCGCCGGCTTTAACGGAAAGAGTTATGTCTTTAAGCGCGTTAACCGTTATTTTACCCTGGTGATATGTCTTTATAATATCTGTACACTCTACGCTATTCATAAAAAATCTCCAAGTATTTAAGTATAAAATATGACTGAAAGACAAACCATAGCATTAAAATTATAAAATTTTCAATCCCCCGGATTTCGATTTATGATATATGCTTTAATTATTTTTTAATAAGGACTTCCTTGGGCTTTGAAAACCCGGAATATCTGTGAATTTAATAATTTTCACCGTTAATGGTGAATGGAAAATTCTGGCACTTAAGGGCTTTCCCGGGAACATGCCCGATTCTGACGGAATCATCTTCAGCAAGGTTTGAAACAACAAAAGATCACCAGGACTCACTTCTTTTATATTTTAGGTTTTAAATTCTCCCTAACAGTAGTAAAAATTGTTTCTTTACAAGGCTTTCCAAATCAACCCTCTTTTTGTTCTTAAGATAACAGCCAAGGTTGTTTTTTACAATCTGTTTTATAGGTGTAAATGGTACCTCAAGTCTCTTAAAATAATCCTACATTTGATATTGACATTCAAGAAATAAAATCATCTGTAAAAAAATACTTAAGTGGGAATAGTTACCCCCTGTCTTTTAAAATTTTTTATGTTCTTATAAGTTATTAATACACTTTTATAGTAGTTATAAAAATTAAAATTTTAATTTAAATAAAATATTGACAAATAAAAACTATAATGGTTAATTATAAATAAATATGTCGGTAAATATCATACATTGGATAAATAATGAAAATGAAATTAAAAAAAATAATGATCATTGGAATAATAATTAACCCGGCATCCTTTATATTGCCTTAACATCGGTTTGTATCTTTTTAAAAACGGATCCAGCTCTCCCCCCATCTGAGTGGATTATGTCACTGTTTTTTTTAAATATCAGATAGATTAAGCGGCAGGTAAAGGATGCCAATTTTCCAATTATGTTTGATCAAACTGGTTTTGCCGGGATTTGTCTCAAGATTCAAGGATTATGACAAAAATGATCGGATAAGACAAAATTCTTGACATCAAACTGAATTCGTAAGTATAAAATGTTCTGTCTATTTAATTCCTGACCAAAAACTGAGAATTGATAGGTGTATACAAAAAAACATATGAATACCTTATGAAGCAGGATATTATCCAATGAATTCCCATTAAAATTCTTGTTTTTAGATCTATTTTTGTTCGGAATATGGCACTGGCATAGGTGCTACTCTGTCAAAAATACTACCCTGCCTATGGATTCCCCGTTTACAATTTAACACGAAAAATCAGGTGTCCTAAGCACAGAAAAGTTCATGTCCTTGAAATAGGAGACAGGACAAATATGAGATTAAGTGGCCTTGAATTTGAATATCTAAAGTCAGAGTGGATAGATAGAAATTTCAAGGCAACCTCCAAAAGATAATTTTGTTTAGGAGACTTTATGTCATAAAGTGATTTTTCATTATTTTTTTGAAACAGCAGGAACGTTTCAGGCGAAGTAACAGAGACATAATGGAAGGTAATACATGGAAAATAAGAACAATAGAAAACAAAAATATACTACTATAATTTGCCTGTGTATTATTATTTTATTGATGTTTTCAGGCTATGGGTTCTGCCGTGGAAAAATTTTTGAGAAAGTTGAAAAAGCAGTGAACTCCTCCATTGATGTTAGACAGAAAACACAGAGGGAACTCGACAGATGGGAACAGAAAAAAACAGAGCTTATTGTCGAATATGACAGACTGAAGCAGGAGGAAGAATTCCTTGATGAACGGAATAAAACCTTGATAAGGGAGAAAGCCCAACATGAAAACAGACTTCAATCCCTTATCCTACAGAAAAAGGAAAGCCTTAAAATACAAAAAGATATGCTTCCATTTCTACACAATGTACAGAAAGAGCTTGCAAAATCTATTTCAGACGGGCTTCCTTTTCTACAGTATGAACGTAAAAGTCGTATGGATAAACTTGAAAAAATCATGGATGATCCTGATGTCAGTATTGCGGAAAAATACAGAAAAACCATGGAAGCACTTTTTATTGAGGCTGGATACGGGAATACAATGGAAATTGTACGTAAAAAAATTAAAATTAAAGGGCAGGATGTACTTGAAGATGTCTTTCGCCTTGGCAGGATTTCTCTGTTTGCCTTATCACTGGACCGTAAATCAGCGGCATATTTTAATGTAACGGAACATAAATGGCTTCTCCTTGACAACAAATACATCAAACCGATTTATTCTGCAATGGAGATAAGTCGGAAAAGAATAACCGCAGAACTTGTATCTCTGCCCATTGGTAGGCTGGAAAATTAAACATGAAAATAATTCCTGCAATTTTTTTTGGGTGGGATTTTAAATTGTTCTCTTTGAATAATATGCCCTCCTATTTTATTATGATAATTCTATTGGGTGCTATTATTCTGTCATGCCCTGCTGCATCTTCCTTGGCAATTGCAGGCGATATGAGGCAGGATTATGTAAGGCTTGTGCAGGATAGGAAAATTTTTCAGGCAAAGGCTGAAAGGGAATTAAAAGAGGCTGAAAAAGAGGCTGAAAATAAAGAACAATTTATCGAAAATCATAAAAATGTTCTTTTGGCTGCGATCAAGGCATTAAAATTAAAAAATAAGAATACACAAAAAAATAATCTTAAAATTAAGTTAAATATTAAAGAGATAAGAAAAAAAGAAATCCGGGCTGAAAATGAGCTCTCTGCAACACTTACCGCAAACAGAGAATTGTCAGGATTTATACTGGGAAACGCAAAAGAATTTAAAACCATATTCAGCAACAGCTTTGAAAGTGCTTTGGATAAGAATCAGGCGAGCTATCTCACTCCTCTGATCAATCAGGAAAAATTTCCTTCCATGAAAGATATCACCATGATGACGGATAGTTTGTTTAAAGTGATCAAAACTTCGGGGGAAGTGAGAAAAACAAAGGCCATGATAGTTGACCGCAGGGGCAGGGAGGTCGAGGCTGAGCTTCTGCTTATTGGTAATTTTACAGGTATATACTCCTTTAAAAATGAAACGGGCTTTCTTCTTTATTCCAATAAAAGCCACAGGTTTTTTGCCCTGTCAAAACTGCCGGATTCAAATATAAGGGATAATCTTAAAGACTATCTACAGGGAAAAGCTAATAATGTTTACATGGATATTTCCAAAGGTGCGGCCTTAAGGCAGCTCACCCATGAACTTAATTTATGGGATCAGATACCAAAGGGAGGCCCCATTGTCTGGCCCATAATTGCCATTTTCGGGCTTGCTGTATTGATTATTCTCGAAAGGATCATATTTTTTTTAAGAAAAGCCATGAATACAGACGTATTCATGGCTGAACTTGAACCTGTTGTACTTCAGCATAAATGGGACAGGTGTCGCAGTATGCTTGCTGCAAAAAAGAATAAGCTTGTGCCGGATATCCTCTTAACTGCCCTGGAATTTAAGGATCAGGAAAGAGTGGATATGGAAAATGCTCTGCAGGAAGCAATTTTAAGAAAAATTCCAAGGATTGAAAAATTTCTTTCAACCCTTGGCATGCTCGCAGCCATTGCTCCTCTTCTCGGACTTCTCGGCACCGTAACAGGTATGATAAATACCTTTCATGTAATCACCTATTTTGGGACAGGTGATCCCAAGATGATGTCCAGTGGTATTTCAGAGGCTCTTGTCACTACCATGTTAGGTCTTTCGGTAGCTATTCCCATTATGCTTGTGCATACTCTTTTAAGTCGTAAAGTTGAAACGGAAATAGGTAAAATGGAAGAAAAAGCAGTATCTTTTGTGAATTTAATATTTAAGAGCAGAAAAAATCAAAAGGTGTAAGGGAATGAATTTTATGAAAGAATTTATTCTTAATATTGAAGCTTATATACGTTCCGGTGGAATTGTGATGATCCCTATACTTATTGTTTCCTTGGTCATGTGGATACTTATAATCAATCGTATTATTGTCATGAGACGGCTCTTTATTAAAAATATGTCAAAAAAAGAGGCTGGAAATTTTGTAAAAAAAAATATCATGCCCGCAGAAAAGTATAAAGGGATAAATTATCTTGTTGTGAGAAAATTTTTAATAAAAAGAACCTGTGACAAAGAGCTTGATTCATATATTCTCGATGAGACAGTGATGGCACTTGTTGCATCAATGAACAAATATCTTTCTGTAATTGGTGTTCTCGCAGGCATTGCCCCGCTGCTCGGACTTCTTGGCACGGTTATCGGGATGATGGTAACCTTTAATGTCATTACTTTGTTTGGAACCGGTAATGCAAAAGCCATGGCAGGAGGTATTTCACTTGCACTTGTCACCACTCAGACCGGGCTTCTTGTATCAATACCCGGGCTATATATGAGCGGATTTCTCAATAAGCGTGCAGACAGCCTTAAAGACAGAATTGCAGCTGCAGGTATTTACCTTAAAAGGTTTCTATAGGAAAAAAATGCTTAATATTTCAGCGGCAAGAAGGGCAAATAAGAAGACTTTGGAACTTAATATGGCACCATTGATAGATATGGTTTTTATTTTATTGATTTTTTTCCTTGTAACCACTTCTTTTGTCAAAGAAACCGGTGTGGATATCAAAAGGCCCGTTGCAAGTACTGCGGTAAGTAAAACCGGAACCAATATTCTCATAGGGATTACAAAGGACAATAACATTTACATGAACAAAAAAGAGATTGATATCCGTATGGTGGGTACAGAAGTTGAAAGAGCACTCATGGAAAATCCAAAGGCATGTGTAGTGATTGTGGCTGATAAAAATAGCTTTACTGGCCTTGTTATAAATGTCATGGATAAGTGTAAACTTGCCGGGGCCGGAAATATTTCCCTTGCCGCAAGCCTGCCCCATTAGATTGTGGAAAATCATGTTTAATCATTTAATCATGGACAATAATATCCACGCTGTGACTGTTCTGGAAACTGTGACCGTTCTGAAGCTTGAAATTTTTCCCCGGGGCAGGGCCTGGTGCAATTTTATAGGCCTGTGCTGGGCATACCGGAGGAGTTAAGTATGAACCGGTATGGCGGTTTTACAGACTGGACAATAGCTGTGCTTGTTTCAATTCTTTTAAATATCATCCTATTCGGGCTTATGCCTGCTCTTATCAGGATTAGCCCGCAAAATCAGGAAATGCATAATACATTAAAACCTGTACCGATCATAATGATTAAGCATCGGCAAATGCCCCTTCAAAGCAAAGAAATAAAACAAAAGAATTCTTTAAACAAATATAAAGTAAAATTTAAGAACTTCATCAAGGTTTTTAAACAAAAGACCGTGGTATTAAAACCAGAACTTTCCTTTGATATGAATACGAAGTTTATCTTAAATCCTGTATCAAGTTCGGGTACTACGGGGCCAGGTTCACTGCCGGTGATGAATTTTAATATGACAGGTCCTGTATTAAAGGGAAATTATCAAATTGGAGAATTAGACAATCCCCTAATACCCATTGTGAAGATCCCCCCGATATATCCTGCAATGGCAATGCGCAATAATATTGAAGGGTGGGTGAAAGTAAGATTTCTTGTTACAGATAAAGGTCAGGTTAAAAATATTCATATTGTTAAAGCGGTTCCTGGAAAAATTTTTAATAACAGCGTTATAAGATGTGTATCAAGATGGAAATTCAAACCAGGTACAGTGGGTGGTATCCCCGTTAATACCATGGCGGAAACAAGTATAAAATTTAAGCTTGAACAATGATAAAGCAATGATAAAAATAATTATTCTTGATATATTCCGGTTATGCTCACTTATAATTTTATCTGTCCTGATAATCATGCTTAAAGCCCAACCTGTACTGTCTGCAAATCCTACAAAAGATGCACAGCTTCCCCTTGAAGCAGGCATCTGCGTGTCAGAAGCCAATACCATGGTTAAAAAGGGCAGAATTCATAAAGCCATTGTCCTGCTTGAAAATTTCAAGGCAAAGCGGAATAGGGTTGATAGAACAACCGCTCAAAAAAGAGGTTATACCCATTATTATATTGATTTTTTACTTGGTAATTATTATCTCATGCTGTCCCGTGGTGTAAAACCGGATAATCTACAGCTTCAAAAAAAATATAAGAAAGAGGCCGCTCTCTCTTACAGACAGGCTGTTAGAAAAGAACCCGGTTTGAGTCCAGCCTGGCTGAACCTTGCAAAATGCTACTATGAATTAAATCATATGACCATGGCGGCCAAAGCCTTTGTAAAGGGCTATGAGACAAGTAAGAACAAAAACGGGGTGTACCTTTATTATGCATCAATCTGTTTTGCTGGCGCAGGTGATAAAAAAAACGCCCTGAAATACGCCGTATTGCTTACTAAAACTTATCCACTTGAACCAAAATGGTGGAGGGCACTTTCCAATTTTTATCTTAATAATAATAATTTAAAACAAGGGCTTGCAGCCCTTATCAGTTATGGTTTTTTAGTCCCTCTTAAAAATGAGGAAATTTCACTTGCAGCAGATTTGTCTCTGTCCCTTGATATTCCTTCAAAAGCGGCTTTTTATTATGAAAAACTTTTGCATAAACAAGTTGAGAAAAAAACAATAGATAAGATCGTATATGCCTATATGGAAGATTGTCAGGCCGGAAAAGCCCTGAAATGGATAAATAAGGGGCTTGCACTGTATAAGTCGGATAAAGAGCTGCTTGAAAAAAAGGCCGCGGTAAAGGCCATTATGAATTTTGACAATTTAAGCAAATCAATGGAATAAATTTGATTTCGGTATGATATCTTGTTATTAGATATGAAATATCTAAAATTTAAAAGGAGGTATGATATCTAAGTTGTAGTTCACAGCGGTCAGAACCACGATTGTCATTAAACCAGTAAAATCAATTGCAATTTAAAAAGGAGATATAAAAATGAGCTTGGAACCAAAAGTAAGTCCATTGACTGATTTAGTGGATTATCAAGAGGAAGCTGTTGTAAGTAAATCTCTGGTCAAAAAGGAAACAGGGACTGTAACTCTTTTTGCGTTTGATGCGGGACAGGGTTTAAGTGAGCATACTGCACCATTTGATGCGTTGGTTCTCGTGCTTGACGGTGAAGTGGAAATAACAATATCAGGAAATCTTTATATCTTGGAAAAAGGTGAAATGATTATTTTGCCAGTGAATGAACCACATTCTCTTAAAGCAATTAAAAAGTTTAAGATGATGTTAACAATGATTAGATCATAACTAAAAATAATATGATAGGTAATGATAAAAACGAACAAGAATTTATTTTATCTATTGGTCTGATTTGTGAAAGCAACCGATTGCAACTTTCGGGAGTGTTTTAAATTTTGTAAATTAAAATGTGTAAATATAATTAATTGCAAAACATATAAAAATACACCTATCATCGGAAGTAAAAAAAGTGCTGATGAAACAAAGCTTATAAACCATATTTTAAACTTATTTTTTTGTTTGATTTGTTCAAACTCCTCTTTATTTGCGTAAAAAGCCAGGGAATCATAAAACATGGGCTCTTTTATCAGAATTGACCATAACAATAAATGTATAAGAATGTTTAAAAATGGTATAAACAGAGTTGGAATCAGAATAATAAATAGTATAATAAAGATTATATTTGATTTAATGGCTTTTGCCATGGAACCCAATAATGTTCCAAAGCCTCTTTTCTCTAAGTTATAGTGCTTTGCATTTATCCTATCAACCACACTATCAGTTACTATACCTACGAAAAGTACGGAGCTGATAATTATGAGCTCATAAAAAATTAGAATAACAAATAAACCTTGAGTGATACCTGCTACTAATTCACCGTTAATAAAAGGTATGTGGCTCATGATCCAAATAAAAAATTCATGTATGTTATTTGAAAAAATTAAAAGGATTGATCCTAAAACAACAGCAGATATGAGCATGGGTACAATTGAAATAAGCAAAATTTTTTTGTCGAAGAAATCTTTTAGAGATCTTATAAAAATAGGGAACATTTTTTATCCTTTTTTAAAAATAGTAAAATAATAGTACTACGATTTGTATCGTGAGGCTATTATGCCTCACAAAAACATTACACACAAGGTTATAGAGTAAGAGTTTCAGACTATCAATAATTTTTTATTGCAATATTATTGTAATAACTGCCATGAGGCAGATCTGGATTCATGCCCCAGATTTGTCCGTAAAATAAACTGTTTTTACAAAGAGCATGAAATAAATACTTTTAATTTAAGTTCTTTTTTATTAAATTATGAAATAATTATTAAAATAACGGTTCTGTATGCACGGTAGGGCAACAAAAGAAATCATAGGAAAAGCATGGAACAATTAAGATGGCAGCAATTCTAATTATGGTTTTTCGCCGTTTCAGAAAATTTGTAACCCACTGAAATCAGGTTGGCTGAAATTATAATTTACAGGTATTTCAACCATAGTCAGGCCAAATTGAGAATTGCTGTTAAGATGGTGCATTGCTTTCCATTGATTATGCTATACATATCTGTCTCATATTTTATTTTGCAGATATAGTTGTTTAAATTCAATGATCTTAAAAAATATTTATATATACTATAAGTATTTGTAAATACATAATAAAAATATTCAAACAACATTTATAAGCTTTTGGCACGAAAGATGCTAATTTAAAAAAGCGTTTACACAATAAAGACGTTGCTAATTTTTCCCTTATGGGATCTAATAATGCAACAAATTTTTTAATAAATAAGTTGAGCATAAACTTGGAGGCTTATAAATGAAAAAATTATTGATCGCTTATGGTAGCAGAACAGGAAACACAAAACAAATGGCTGAATACATTGGTGAAGGAATCCGGTTCAGTGGGAATGAAGTTGAGATAAAAAAAATATCAGAGTTGAAAAAAGAAGAAGATATTAAAGGGTACGATGGTTATGTATTTGGATCTCCCACTTATCATCGTGATATGATGGGATCAATGAAAACTTTTCTCTTTCTTGCGGAAAAGGCAGAATTAGAAGGAGTGTTGGGTGGAGCATTCGGATCGTATACCCACAGTGGCGATGCCCCCGGAATCATCCTTGACACCATGCAGTATGTATTTAAGATGAAAATAAGCTCACTTGGCTCTCTTAGGCTGAAAGAAGCCATCGTTGGCACTCCTGACGGTATGAAGGCATGTCAGGATTACGGGCGTTATCTCGGTGAACAATTGAATTAAAAATAAGAACTTTAGTCCGATATATTTATATGCAATAGCGTAATACAAAAAGGCTATTCCATATTTTGTCAAAATCTGTAATTTTTTGGACAAAAGATCTATTGTGTAGCACCTTGTTAAATTCAAGAGAGACGTAAATTTTAAGTATAGGAATACATTGAGTATTTTAAGGCTTAAAATTTGATACTGCCGCAGGAATCGGGTGAAAGAGAGTGTTGTGCAAATCTCTTATCATGTTTTTATTAAAAAGGCAGATTTATTTATTGGCATTAAATTTTGTAAATTTAAAATGGAGGGAAGAATGGCAGAGAAACTTGAAATCTATAAGTGCGAAACATGTGGCAATATTGTTATGGTCATGCATGGTGGAGAAGGAGAACTTGTATGTTGCGGCCAAAATATGAAATTATTTAAAGCAAATACGGTTGATGCTGCAAAAGAAAAACATGTACCTGTCGTTGAAAAAATTTCCGGTGGCTACAAGGTAAAAGTAGGTGATGTTGCTCATCCAATGGAGGAGAAACATTATATCGAATGGATTGAGCTGATCGACGGCGATAAATCCTATATTCAATTCCTGAAACCTGGAGATACACCGGAAGCTGAATTTAAAGTTGATGGTGATGGAGTAACGGCAAGGGCATATTGTAATCTTCATGGCCTGTGGAAAGCATAGATATAAAATTTTATCAGATATTTTGTATGTAGATCGTGTCTGGCTAACTGCCATGAGGCAGATCTAAATTCAGGTTTTAGATTTGTTCGTGACAGTTTTATATGAAACTTCAGCAAAGTACCTTGAATCATTAGAGTTTCATTTTTTGTTGTGAAGTCGTCTGATAGTCTTCAGATTGGCCTCATGGCCGTTATATAAGAGCAGGCCTGATTTGATATGGGTTTAATGATTAACCGAAAACTTATGTGGAGAATATAAAATCATGGATAAATATGTATGTTCGGTTTGTGGATATGTGTATGAACCTGAATTAGGAGACCCTGAAAATGGAATTGCTCCAGGCACAGCTTTTGAGGATTTGCCGGATAATTGGACCTGCCCGATTTGCGATGCCGAAAAGGATATGTTTGAACCTCAATAGAAATAAATAGATAAATAATAACAACAGCCCTGGATTTCTTTGTAAATAAAAGATTCGGGGCTGTTTTGCATGGAAACAATTTTTTAACATTGAGTATTTTGAGGCCTAAAATTTGAATCTGCCTTGGAAATCACTGCAAAATAAAGTGTTGTGCAATGGTCTCATATTCATAACTCAATTATTGTAATACAGTGAATGGACGATAACCGGGATTTTTTCAGTGAGGGTAGTATAATAATTAATATATATGGAGAAACAGAATAAAATTATGGATATGCTTGTGACAAATGGCATTGTAGTGACCATGAATAAAAACATGGAGATAATCGAAGATGGAGCTGTTTATATACGAGATAACATTATTGTACAAATAGATTCAAAAGACACGTTCTCAGATATTATACCAGAAGAAACTATTGATG
>Ga0256840_1004014_pt1 | contig 11346 bp, 10 predicted proteins | sample 355202metaG_FD_185969 | JGI IMG/M metagenome (GOLD analysis project Ga0256840, IMG submission 185969) | Hydrothermal vent microbial communities from Mid Atlantic Ridge, Atlantic Ocean - 355-202 | ecosystem: Environmental > Aquatic > Marine > Hydrothermal vents | place: Atlantic Ocean: Mid...
TCCGGAAATTATTTTATCCGGACGACGCATTAACGATGGTATGGGTGAGTATGTCGTTTCTCGACTCGTTAAGCTTATGCTTAAAAAGCGTTTACATGTTCAAGATTCAAATGTTTTGATTATGGGGCTAACGTTTAAAGAGAATTGCCCAGATTTACGTAATACGCGTGTAGTTGATATTATCAAAGAATTAGAAACTTATGGTGTTAATATTTATGTTTATGACCCATGGGTTGACCCGGAAGAGGCAGTAGTAGAATATGGTATCAAGCCAATAGTTACACTAGAAGAGGGTAAGTTTGATGCTATTGTGTTAGCCGTTGCACACGAGCAATTCAAACAAATGGATATTAAGCAAGTTAGAGCATTAGGTAAGCCTGATTCAGTTATTTATGATCTTAAATATTTATTTCCAGCAGACTTAACAGATGAGCGATTATAAACAATGAAAATAATGGTTACCGGTACAGCCGGATTTATAGGCAATCATCTTGCAATAAAATTATTAGAAAGAGGTGATGAGGTTATTGGGATTGATAATTTAAATGACTACTACGATGTTAATTTAAAGTTAGCGCGTTTAGATCGAATAAAAGACCACCCGAAATTTACTGATGTTAGAGCTGATATTTCTGATAGAGGTCGCATGGAGGCACTATTTACAGATCATCAGCCGCAGCGTGTTGTTAATTTAGCGGCACAAGCTGGTGTTCGATATTCCATAGAAAACCCGCATGCATATATTGAAAGTAATATATTGGGTTTTTTAAATATCTTAGAAGGCTGTCGGCATAATAATGTAGAGCATTTGGTTTATGCATCTAGTAGTTCTGTTTATGGTGCTAATGAAAGCATGCCTTTTTCCGTGCATGACAATGTTGATCATCCTTTAAGTTTGTATGCTGCTTCAAAGAAGTCAAATGAGTTAATGGCACATACCTACAGCAATTTATATAACTTACCGACCACGGGCTTGCGATTTTTTACCGTATACGGCCCTTGGGGGCGCCCAGATATGGCCTTGTTTTTATTTACTAAAGCCATTCAGGAAGGTAAACCTATACAAGTTTTCAACTATGGCAAGCATCGCCGTGATTTTACCTATATTGATGATATTGTTGAAGGTATTATCCGGACATTAGATCATGTTGCGCAGCCTAACCCTGACTGGAGTGGTAAAAATCCAGATCCAGGTACGAGTAAAGCACCTTGGCGAGTCTATAATATAGGCAATCAAAGCCCAGTAGAATTAATGGACTATATTGAGACCTTAGAGAAATTTTTGGGTAAAAAAGCTGAAAAAGTATTGTTACCATTACAGCCAGGTGATGTTCCTGATACTTATGCCGATGTTGAGGCTTTAGTGCAAGATGTAGGTTATAAGCCAAATACCTCTATTGAGCAGGGTATAGAAAAATTTGCCGCTTGGTATAATTACTATTATAAAACCTGATTGATTGATGAAACTTTTAAATGCTAAAGCTAAATTCTCATATAAATACGCTAAGGTTATTTCTTAATGAATAGCGCTCATCGGTTTGGACAATAAGTAATGAATATATTAACAATCACGACTCTATACCCTAATGAAAAGCAATTTAGACTTGGTATATTTATAGAAACGCGTTTAAGGGATTTAGTTAAAACGGGGAGAATAAGCGCATGCGTTATTGCTCCTGTTCCTTGGTTTCCGTTTAAAAGTGAACGATTTAAACAATATGCTGTTTATGCAAGTATTCCTGAGCAGGAAGAGCGCCATGGCATCACTATCTATCACCCGAGATATTTGGTAATTCCTAAAATAGGCATGTTGTTAACACCTTTTTTTATGGGGATTTCTTTAAATTGGAAAATTATAAAGCTGCAAAAAAAAGCCCCCATAGACCTTATTGATGCGCATTATTTTTACCCTGATGGGGTTGCGGTTGCTTTAGTCAATAAATACTTGAAAATCCCCTTTATTATTAGTGCCCGCGGCTCGGATATTAATTTAATTCCTGAAAATCCATTACCTAGAAAAATGATTTTATGGGCGGCACAGCAAGCGCAAGCGAGTGTAACGGTATGTAAATCATTGAAAGACAGTATGGTTAAAATAGGAGCTGATGAAAATAAAATTTATGTTTATCGCAATGGCGTAGATTTAGAGCTATTTAAACCACTCAATAAAAAGCAATGTAAAGAGAAATATCTTGTTACTAGCAAGACATTAGTAAGTATTGGTAATTTAATTGAACTCAAAGGTCATCACCTTATTATTCAAGCTTTGCAGTTTTTACCAGACTATAAATTATTGATTGTGGGTGCAGGGGAACAAGAACAATCTTTAAAACAATTAGTAGAAACGCGACAATTAACTGAACGAGTAATATTTTTAGGTGAAAAACAACAGCAGGAACTAGTAGAAATATATAATGCCGCAGATGCATTGATTTTAGCATCGAGTCGAGAAGGCTGGGCGAATGTGCTATTAGAGTCGATGGCCTGTGGTACGCCTGTTGTGGCGACTGATATTTGTGGTACGCCTGAAGTAGTGAAAAAACCGGAAGCAGGGGTATTGGTTAAAAGAACCCCAGAATCCATTGCTGAAGGCGTTAATCAGTTATTTAATAACTACCCAGCAAGGAAAGATACAAGAAAATATGCAGAACAGTTCTCATGGGATAGTACGACAGAAGGGTTATTAAAATTGTTTTCAGAAGTAAAAAATGTTCCAGACTAACACTATAAATATATTAGATATTTTAATAGTGGCTTGGAGAGGTATCTTTCTCTGGGTGAAACTCTCAAAATATAATGTGACCAATAAAGCAATACCATTAATTGGCTAAGATTTTGGTACTTAACTCAAATAGGAGACGGTTATTAAAATTTTATACCACCACCGTATAGCATCAAAAGATGGGCAATATGTACATATTGCAGAAATTGTTAATGCACTAAAAGAACTAGGCCATGAAATAGTCAAGGTTGAACCTGGCTCAATTAACCAAAAAGAGTTTGGGAAAAGTGCGAGTGGAGTTCAAGGGTTACGTGATAACTTGCCAGGGTTTGTACATGAAATACTGGAATTTTGTTATACGTTTTATGACTTTATAAAATTAATTAAAACTATAAGACAGCATCGCCCCGATTGTATCTATGAACGACATAATCTATATTTCCCCTCGGGTATCTGGGTAAAAAAGATATTTAAATTGCCTTTAATATCGGAAGTTAACTCACCGCTGTATGAAGAGCGAGAAAAAAATAATGGGATTAGTTTAAAAGCATTTGCTCGGTGGACAGAGCGTTATGTATGGAAAAATGCAGACCATATTTTACCAGTTACCCAAGTACTTGCGGATATCATAGCTAAGGAAGGTATTAGCAAGGATAAAATGACGGTGATACATAATGGTATAAACCTAAAACATTTTCCTTGGCCGCCTATCGTTTCAGAAGATATTATTCAGCAATACCAATTAGAAAATAAATTAATATTAGGTTTTGTTGGTTTTGTTAGAGAGTGGCATAGACTCGACAGAGTGCTAGATGCAATTGCAGCGCACCCAGAAGAAAACTGGCACCTATTTCTGGTAGGGGATGGGCCAGGACGAATTCCTTTAGAGAAGCATGCTGCACAGTTAGGGTTAACAGATAGAATGACCATTACTGGTATTGTTAGCAGAGAAAGTATGCCTCAATATCAGTCGGTTTTTGATCTAGCACTACAGCCAGATGTAACGCCGTACGCTTCCCCGCTTAAATTATTTGAATATATGGCGTTAGGCAAGGCAACTATCGCACCAGACATGGATAATATCAAAGAAATACTCACAACAGATAAAGATGCACTACTTTTCACAAGTGAAGATGACTTTAATGAAAAGTTAATTCATCTATGTCAGTCAGAAACACTAAGACAGAAACTTGGTAATAATGCCAAAGAAACTATAGAAGAAAAAGGCTTTTATTGGCTAGAAAATGCAAGAAAAATAGGCAAGATATTTGAAATAAAATTAAAAGAAAGACCAGGATATTAACGTGTTCATCCAGTCAAAATATACCTAGGGATAAGTACATGCGAATATCAAGTAAAGAAATATACAGTATTCAAAATACAGCAAAACAGCTACTAGGCGAACACATTAGTATATGGTTATTTGGCTCACGAACAGATGATGCGAAAAAAGGAGGAGATATAGACTTATATATAGAATCCCAAACCGTACTGGAACAACACAATAATATAGCTAGTAAGTTCATTGCTTTATTGCAGCAACAAATAGGTGAGCAACGGATAGATGTAATCATTGTTGACCCTAAAACACCCCACCATGAAATACACATCATTGCAAAGGCAACAGGCGTACAACTATGAACCAAATGCAAATAGAATCATTAAGGTTTATAAAACTGCTTAATGTTGTATACAAAGAAGGGTTGCATCTAGGAAAGACTAATCAAGGCTTATTTGAAAAAAGTATAGATATAGAGTGGGGTAATCAGCTCGATACTAATGTTGCTGCAGCAGAACAGCTAGATGCTTTTGCCGCTAGGTATAGTAGAATGCAAGATACGCTAGGAGATAAACTAATACCTAGCCTCTTAAGAATGTTGGCAGAGAATACAGGCAGTAACTTAGATAATCTCTATCGCATAGAGAAATTGAAAAATTAAAGCATTAAGATTCGCCCTTCTTTAAGGCTCAAGACAAGGATATCAACAAAAGGCTCTACTGCCTCTATACTACTCTTAATAAACTTCTGCTAACTTAACGTTAGAATAAAAATGAAAAAAAATATATCAATTTATTTAGATTTAGTCAGAATTATTGCTACGATGCTAGTTTTTATCTCACATGCTGAAAAGTTTGATGGGCAATGGATTAATGCGAACTTTCCGAATTTTGGACATGATGCTGTCGTTATATTTTTTGTGCTATCAGGCTTCGTTATCCGATTTATTGCAGAAACTAAGGAAAGTTCATTAAAATTTTATGCTCAAGCAAGAGCCATTAGAATATACTCAGTGGCTGTTCCTTCATTAATAATTGTTGTTGCATTGTCTTTTTTAGGATCTACACTAGAATTGAATGGGTACGGTAATTTTTTAGAAATAGATTGGTTATATATAATATCTATGAGTGTGTTTTTCTTAAATGAAATTCAAGGATTGGATCTCTTGGTACCTAATAATGGCCCCTATTGGTCTATTTGTTATGAGGTAAGTTACTATGTACTATTCGCAATTTTGTTTTATTTAACAGGAATAAAGAAATATATATTATTTATTATAGCTAGTGTCTTTATAGGTTTTAAAATTTTATTGTTGTTTCCTCTTTGGTTGCTTGGTGGGGTGACTTATAGATTAGTAAAAGAACAGAACAGAACAGAACAGAACAGAACAGAACAGAACATATTTATAGGTTGGTTTCTTTATATGGGTTCTATTCTCTGCTATCTGATTTATCGGTATTACCTAATTGATAATTACTTATATGAAATATCTATTTCTTTTCTGGGTGAGGATTTTGGACATAAATACTTGGCGTGGAGTCGATATTTTATAAGTGACTATATCATTGGGTTAATGGTATCTATTAATTTTATTGGGTTTTCTATAATCCAAAATAAATTTTCAAAAATACTACTATGGTGTGAAAAACCAATACGCACTATCGCACCATTAACTTTTTCAATATACTTAATTCACTTTCCTTTAATGGCCTTTTTCTCTAAGATTTATTTTAATAGTGCATTTATTTTAATATCTACTATTGCAGTTATAGTAATTTTAGGTACTAAAATAGAACAATCAAAAGATAGCTATAGAGCTTTAATTGTTAGAAAATGAGTATGACCGTTCACCTTCCCCTTTGAAAAAAGGGTGTCTAATAAATCCTCTCCTACCCCCTTTTTTCCAAGGAGGGGGATTAAACGGTTACCTAAAATTGATGCGAGTAATGTTCACTTTAGACTAATAAGCCCTTTACTTAATGGAATAGATAAAGTGACTGTATATATAATTCCATTTATCATATGGGGTAATAATGTCTATTTGTATAATAATATTTTAGATTTGGTTAATTAAGAAATAATGGATATTGAAACATTTACATTTATGATGATCATTATAACCATTACTTATCTGTCCAGGTGGGCTTTTAATGATGATGATGATTCAGAGAACAAATAATGAGGGATTTACTGTTCACATTAATATTACCTTATTATATTTACGTTTCAATAAAAAAACCGTGGATAAGTTTAGGTTTTTGGCTTTGGACATCATGTATTAAAGTAAATTATTTGTTATATGGGTTTGCTAATTCATTTCAATTAAATAGAGTTTTTGCACTTGCTACTTTGTTTTCATACGCTATTGGAAAAAATAAAATAAAACTAAAGATTGATAGTATTAGCTTTTTGTTTTTTTTATATTTATTATGGGTTTTAATCTCATTTTTCCTATCTGATGTTAATCCAAAATCACTGAATTTTCGTATGGAGAATTTAGTGAAAATGTTGGTATTTTATGTCATGTGTTGCAAAATATTGACTAAAAAAATTCATTTTGATTTTTTAGTATGGATACTAATCATTTCTTATGGTGCATTAGGAAGCGCAGAAGGGCTTAAATATATTATTTCGGGTGGCACGCATACTGTTTATGCTATTAATGGCATTAATGGCGATAATAATTTTGCAGCACTTATGATGTTGACAACTTTGCCTTTAACTACTTATATCCTTTCACAAACTAAAGTAAAAACACTTAGGGTTGGTTTAATGGGGGTTATTTTGTTGCTAGTGACGGGTATTTTAGCAACTAATTCACGAGGTGCTTTTATCGGATTATCCTTTGTTGGGGTGTATTTTTTCATAAAAAGTGAACGAAAGCTCCTAGTTTTGTTTGTTTTTATTACAATAATAACAATAGCTTATAACTTATTGCCTGATAGCTGGTTTGAAAGGATGAATACAATTGAGCATGCTGAAGAGGATGGCTCTTTCATGTCTCGGGTTATTTCATGGAAAATGTGTACTATAATTGCTATAAATAATCCAATTTTTGGAGGAGGCCTACGAGCGGTGGAAGACTATCAACTTTGGCATTATTATAAAGCAGATTTTGGTATATTAAGTTTTATTCCATCTCCACAGCCAGGCAGAATATATGCTGCTCACAGTATGTTTTTTCAAGTTTTAGGTGATGTAGGGTTTGTAGGGCTAGCTATTTATATTTCTTTACTTGCGACAGTTTTTTTTAAAATAGGGAGTTTAATAAGGAAAGCTCAAAAATACGAAATGGACGATTGGGTTATACAGCTGTTGAAAATGTTACAAATTTCTCTTGTGGCATATTGTATTTCTGGAGCTTTAATTAGTGTAGCCCATACGGATCTTCTTTTTTTTCTATTCGCCATGGTACACACGCTTGGTCAACATATCGTATATCCTGCTGAAAATCAGGCACAGAAAACTAATAACTAATTAATGAACATGACTAGGTACAAGTCATAGGCTATCTTAAAAAAATATAAAGACCTTAATTCAGGAAAGTCAAGTCCTTCAACTGCCAATCTGAGTATATTGCTAATATTCATGTTAATCAATAAATATTATAGGAAGTTACGGTGAAAATTGATATATGTGTTGTTGCACATAACGAACAAGAAAGAATTATAGAGTCTTTAGTGCATATTGAAAGTGCAATTCAGGGCATTGAGGTGAAAGTTGCTATTATTGCTAACGGGTGTAGTGATTACACAGTAAAGCAATGCCAATGTTTTTGTGATTCCAGAATAGATTTTTCCGTTTATGATTTAGAGTTGGGGGATAAGGCCAATGCTTGGAATTATTTTATTTATCAGGTTCAGGAGAAAGAACATAAAAAATTAACAGTTTTTATTGATGGAGATTGTTTTATTTCACAAAACTCCCTAAAGGCTATGTTACAAACCTATGAAGCTAACACTCATGTTAATGCAATTGCTGGATACCCAGCAACGGTTGGGGGAGATAACCATGCAATAAAAAAACGAATGTTAACAAATGGTGATTTTGCAGGGAATTTTTATGCTTTATCGCCCCAATTTTTAAATAAGATTAAATCGATAGATTTTAGGTTACCTACTGGATTAATAGGAGATGATAGTTTATTAGTATGGGTTTGTGGAAATAACTTATCAATTAAAAATGAACGTCAAGCAGTATACTTTGCAACAGCTATTAGTGCTCTTTATTATTATGAGCGACTAATCCCTAGTTCATATAAAAATATTAGAAAATATCTTACTCGAATAGAACGTTATAGTTTGAGACGAATGCAACAAATTTGCATACGCTGTTATGTCGATAAGTTTGATTTTGATACTTTACCAGATAAGATTGAAGCCATTTACCAATATCAATCATATTTGTCTTATAAAACTATTAGATGGGATTTGATAAACACCTATTATGATATAAAGAATTTAATAATGATAAAAAAAGCATTTATAAATTAGGAGTTAAATAGCCGAATAACTCACTATTAGATTTATGTAACGAGCTATTCCTGCGTCTGCTAAATATTTTGATTGTAATTCTTCTTGGGCTTGCTTGGTAATTAATTTAATATTAGTAATAGAAATTTTAGAAAGATACAATAACTGTTTTGATAAATCATCAATGTCAGTATTATTATAGATAAATCCAGTTTTAGAGTGGTTAATTATATCTTTTGGCCCTCCACTGTTAGGCGCTAAAACGGGAACTCCAGCAAGCATCGCTTCAAGAATAACTAAACCAAAAGGTTCATCTGGACATAGGTGGAGGAATAAATCATATTTTCTTATTTCGCTTACAATATCTGTACAATAGCCAGCGTAATGAATATTTAAATTGTCTTTATTTGCCATAGACTGATACTTGTTTATATCACCTCCAGTACCATAAATTGTGAAAGATAGTAGGTTAAGGGCTGGGTATTTTTTTAGCAATGACGTAAGTAGATCTAAGCGTTTAATGGGATCCAGTCGTGAGACTAAAACGACTTGCTTTGGTGGCCAGGTTAAGTTGTCTTTTTGGTGTATTTTTCTATTTGTTGAAATAAAGTTTTCAATAACAGAAATATTATTTGGATTAATTTTATAGGAAGATAGTTTGATTTTTACAAACTCTGACACCGCAATAAACTGAATTTTAAAGAATCGTAAAACCTTTTTCTTTTTATAGCTATTGAGCTCATCAGCCCCACCATGAACAATATGAAAATGTTTTATTTTTTTGAATAATACAATACTTAATAGTGACATTAGAATTGAGTGACTAACACTGCTAGCTATTAATATAATATTACCATTTTCCTGAAAAATTTTAACCATCAACCCAATAAACTGCCATTTAGTCGTAAAGGTATAAGTAGTAATACCTTGATGTTGAGCAGCTTTACTGGCCATCCCTGGCGGACAAATAAAAAAAATATCATAATCTTCTTTAGGTAGCCCTGTCAAAGTGGCTAAGGCCATGCGTTCAGTGCCATACAAGCCGCCACAGTATAAAGTGTAAATAAGTGTATGTTTTAATTGTAAAGACTTTTTCATGTTTGATTTTTTCAATGCTATTAGTTGTCGGCTATTTTAAATAGTATTATTAAGAAGAAAATTAAAACGTATATAACCATATAGAAATAGCTATACTTAATTTATTATATCAATAGCATACATTAAAATGACAGATAATTCCCTTTCAAAAAAAATCTTAGGAAGTTCTTTTTGGCGATACCTTTCGAGTTGGTCAGATAGATTAATTGGCTTTGCCTCTACTATTATTTTAGCAAGATTATTGGTACCTGATGATTTTGGAATTGTAGCATCAGCAGGAATAGTGACGGGTATCTTTCATGTGATTGCTTCAGTAGGGACTGAGGAATATTTAATTAGAAAAGATAATGTAAGTAATGCTGATTTAAATACTGGATGGACTGTTAACGCAATCATGAAATCAATTACTGCGTTATCTATTTTTATGTTGTCTGGTATTATTGCTGATTTTATGGGGGATCAACGATTGGATCTGGTTTTGCAAGTGGCTTCTATTCCACCTTTTATTGCTGGATTTGCAAATATAGGAATGGTATTACATACCAAAAATTATAATATTAAGCCTAGTTTTTGTGTTGGGTTTACCACTCGTTTGGTTGGTTTTGGTGTAAAAATTTCATTAGCCATTGTTTTAGAAAGCTATTGGGCATTTATTTTATCTGATATTATTGCAACTTTAGTTTATTTGCTGGGTACATTTCTTGCCCATAGTTACCGGCCAAAATTTTCTTTACTAAATTGGAAAGAGCAATGGATGTTTTCACAATGGGTTTTATTAAAAAGTATTTTCGTTTTTTTACGATATAGAATTGACACTATATTTATAGCAAAAATATTTTCAGCAGAATCACTAGGGGGATACTCTGTTGCAAAAGATGTGGCTACTATGCCTGCTGGGCAAATTGTAGGGCCAATTACAGGGTCATTGTATGTTGGCTTGTCTTCGATAAACCAAGATGCAAGCTTATTTGCAGATAAAACACATAAGGCGATTTGTGCTCTTTTTATTGTCGCACTCCCTATTTCTTTTGGAACTTATATTACCTCTACTGAGCTTGTTTGTGTATTGCTAGGAGATAAGTGGAAAGAAGTGGTGCCATTGGTAATGATTTTATCATTCACACTCTTGCCATCAATTTTAGGGGATTTTCTGACCAAAGTTATGACAGCTTTAGGGAAGGTAAAATTAATTTTTAAATTAGAATTGCTTTTCGGTGTATTGACAGTCTCTATTTTTACAATATTGGCTGGACAGATGTCTTTAGAAAGTTTTGCAATATTAAGAGTAATGACTATTTTTTTAAATACTTTTATAGTCCTGTTGGTTTTATCTATAAAATCGAGTTTATCTTTTTTTCGAATTATAGCGTTAACTATAATTCCAATTATTTCCGCTTTATTTATGGTCTTAGCAATACTAGACATTCAACCTATGATTAGTCAATATACTTCTATAGTGCAGTTATTAATAAAGGTATCACTGGGTGCACTAAGTTATTTATTAATGGTATCTATGTTTGTTTATTTGTTTAGAAATAGAGTGAATGAGTATCAATTTATTTGGAAGACATTTTATCTCAGTATGTATAAAAGAATATTATAGTAGTTACCCGATTATAGAGCTTTATATATGTACTCCATAAATTCAGATAATACCTACATTCCGCACCCCAAATTAGCCGCTTTCTGAATATAACTTCTCATATTTTTCACCTAACAGGCTTAACAACAAAATATGGTGAGAATTCATATTCAAAACAAGAGCTTGTGAATCT
>Ga0256840_1004016_pt1 | contig 11345 bp, 9 predicted proteins | sample 355202metaG_FD_185969 | JGI IMG/M metagenome (GOLD analysis project Ga0256840, IMG submission 185969) | Hydrothermal vent microbial communities from Mid Atlantic Ridge, Atlantic Ocean - 355-202 | ecosystem: Environmental > Aquatic > Marine > Hydrothermal vents | place: Atlantic Ocean: Mid...
GAGAATATTTATTATTGCTGAGGCACTTTATAAGGGTTGGACAGTTTCTGAAATATGTGAAATGACAGATATTCATCCGTTTTTTATTAAAAAGATTAAGAACATTGTGGATATGTGTAAAGAGTTGGAAGTCCTATCTAAGATAATCAATGATTAAGATTAAACTTATTAATAATAAAATTAATCATATTAAAATTAAAATTAAATTTAGGGGATATTAATGGCTTTAAATAATGAGAAATTAAAGGAAATACTATTAAAAGCAAAAATGTTAGGTTTTTCAGATGTGCAATTAGGGAATCTATTGGGTAAAAAGGAAGATGAAATAAGAAAACTTAGAAAGGACTTAAATGTGGTCTCTGTTTTTAAGATGGTAGATACCTGTGCTGCTGAGTTTGAGGCAAAGACACCATACTACTACTCCGCTTATGAGAGGATATTTTACGATGAACAAAATGAATCAGTTCCTTCTGATAGGGATAAGGTTATAATATTAGGCTCTGGACCAATTAGAATAGGACAGGGAGTAGAGTTTGATTATTCCACCGTCCATGCAATATTTGCACTTAGAGAGATGGGTATTGAGGCAATAATTATAAACAACAATCCTGAGACTGTATCAACTGATTATGATACTTCTGACAAGTTATTTTTTGAACCGCTAATTTATGAGAATATTATGGATATTATTGAAAATGAGTCAAGAAATGGAAAACTACTGGGAACTATTGTCCAATTTGGTGGTCAGACTGCTATAAACTTAGCAATGCGATTATACAATAGCGGAGTGCCAATATTGGGAACATCTCCTACATCTATTGATTTGGCTGAGGATAGAGAGAGATTCTCACAAATATTGAAGGAATTGAATATTCCACAGGCACCAGGTGCTACGGTGTTTAACGAAGAGGATGCCATAAAGGTAGCCAACGAGATTGGTTATCCTGTTCTTGTTAGACCTTCCTATGTCTTAGGTGGAAGAGCCATGGAGATTGTATATAATGAGGATGATTTAAAGGAATATATGAGAGAGGCGGTGAGGGTATCTTCTGAGCACCCTATTTTAATTGATAAGTTCTTAGAGGATGCCATTGAGGTTGATGTTGATGCCGTATGTGATGGAGAGGATATTTTTATTGGGGGAATAATGGAACATATTGAGGAGGCAGGAGTCCATAGTGGAGATAGTGCCTGTGTAGTGCCGCCACAAACTCTTTCGAAGGAGATTATTGATAAAATAATTGAATATACGACAAAATTGGCAAAGAAACTTAATGTTGTAGGTCTTCTAAACATACAGTATGCTATTAAGGATGGAAAGGTTTATATTATTGAGGCAAATCCAAGAGCAAGTAGAACTGTGCCATATATAAGTAAATCAATTGGTGTTCCATTGGCAAAACTTGCCACAAGAGTAATAATGGGGGAAAAACTTAAAGATTTAGGATATGTAGGATTGGCAAAACCTAAATATGTAAGTGTTAAGGAGGCAGTCTTCCCATTCCAAAAGTTGCCTGATGTAGATCCTGTATTAGGACCTGAGATGAAATCCACAGGGGAGGCTATTGGAATAGATAAGGACTTTGGTAAGGCATTTTATAAGGCACAGTTATCAGCCAAGATGGAACTTCCAACTTCTGGAACTGTATTTATCAGTGTAAAGGAGAAGGATAAAAAGATAATTGGAGATATTGCAAAAGAATTTAAGGATTTAGGATTTGATATTGTATCTACAAAGGGCACAGGCAAATGTATAAGAGATAAGGGCATAAATGTTAAAATAGTTAAAAAAATCTCAGAGGGTAAAAATAATATTTTAGACCTTATACATGATGGTAAGGTTGATTTAATAATAAATACTTCATCTGGTGAAAAGGCAAAAACAGACGGGTATTATATTAGAAGGGCTGCTGTTGAGTTTAATATACCATATATTACCACCATACAAGGGGCTTTATCAACAATAAAAGCCATCAAGGCGATAAAAAAAGATGATTTAGGAGTTTATTCCCTTAATGAAATTGAGGATAGTAATGGAGATAATAAGGATAATAAATATAATAATAATTTAAAATAAAATAAATACCTTTGATAAAAAAATAAAATTATGAATAAAGATAATATAAATAAAATAATAAAAAAATAAAAATAATAATAAAAAAATATTCTTAAATTTTATTATAAAATTAAAAAAATTAAAAATTAATAATTTTATGAGGTGTAGTTTATGAAAATATACTTAGATGGCAAATTTGTAGATAAGGAGGATGCAAAAATCTCAGTATATGACCATGGATTACTTTATGGTGATGGAATATTTGAAGGAATAAGGGCTTATGATGGAGTAATTTTTAAATTGAAGGAACATATTGACAGGTTATATGATTCTGCTAAATCCATAACATTAAATATACCAATATCAAAGGAAGAAATGGAAAAGATTGTTATAGAGACGGTAAAAATAAACAATTTAAAGGATGCATACATTAGATTGGTAGTTACAAGAGGTATTGGGGACTTAGGTTTGGACCCTAAGAAATGTCCAAAACCTACAATATTCTGCATCGCTGAGCCAATGAATCCACTACTTGGAGAAGATGGTATAAGGGTAATAACTTCATCCATTAGACGACTGCCTGTTGATGTATTAAATCCTGCTGTAAAATCCTTAAACTATTTAAACAGCATTTTAGCAAAGATACAGGCAAACTATGCCAATGTAGATGAGGCATTCTTATTAGATAGTGAGGGCTATGTTGCCGAAGGGACTGGGGATAATATATTTGTAGTTAAAAATGGAGTAATTAAAACACCGCCACTATCTTCCAGTGTATTGAAGGGTATAACAAGGGATGTAGTAATAGAACTTGCCAAAAAATTAGGATATGAAGTTTTAGAAGAGAAACTTACAATACATGATTTATATGTATGTGATGAGTTATTTATTACAGGCACCGCCGCTGAAATTGTTCCTGTTGTTGAAATTGATGGAAGAGTTATAAATAATGGAAATATCGGGGAAATTACCAAAAAATTAAGAGATGAGTTTAAAAAGATAAGGAAGATAGAGGGAGTTAAGGTTTATGAATAATCAACCATAAATTATTAACAAAAAGTGATAAAATGAGGGCATATGAAGTAGAGAGGATTACAAAAGAAACTTTAATTAAGGTAAGGTTAGATGTAGATGGCACAGGAGTATGTGAGGTTTCAACAGGGATACCATTTTTAGATCATCTCTTATGTTCCTTTGCAAAACATGGCTCCTTTGATTTGTCAATATATGCTGAGGGAGATTTGGAAATAGATGACCACCATACTGTTGAGGATATTGGGATATGCTTAGGAATGGCAATTGGTAAGATTGAAAGAAAAAATATAAAGAGGTTTGGATGGGCAATAGTGCCAATGGATGAGGCAAGAGCAATGGTATCCATTGATTTAGGAGGAAGACCATACACAGTAGCAAATTATAAACCAAACAGGGAACATATTGGCAATTTCTCCACTGAAAATGTTATTCATTTTTTCCAATCTATTGCAAATAATGGAAAATTAAATATACACTTTGAAGTCATTGGTGAGAATGAACATCATAAAATTGAATCTCTTTTTAAGGCATTTGGATTGGCTTTGGATATGGCAACATCTAAGGACGATAGAAAGGACATAGTCAGTACAAAAGGGGTAGTTTAAATTATCAATAAATTATTTAAAATTATTTATTATTTAATAAATTATTATTAATAATTTAATTTTATTGTTTATTTTATCATTAAGTTTATTAAATATTTTAATTTAAATATTTTAATATTAGTTTAAAAAGGGGTGAAATTATGAAGGTCTCTGTAATTGGAGCAACTGGAAGGATTGGCTCAGCCGTTTCTTTTTTACTTCCACGACTTCCAAATATTAAACATTTAACATTAATATCAAGGGAAAAATCACTTCCAAAACTTAGGGGCATTGTTGAAGATATTTATGATTCTCTCGCAGCAGTTGGTAAGGATGCATCTATTGAAGTGTGTAGTGATAAAGACCTATCAGTTGTAGATGGTAGTGAGATAGTAATAATACCTGCTGGTGTGCCAAGAGATGAAAACAAATCAAGGTTGAGTTTGGCAAAGGATAATGCAAAGATTATAAAGGACTACTCTAAGGGAATATCTAAGGTATGTGATACCAAATTATTTATAATAACCAATCCTGTTGATGTAATGACACAGAAGGCACTTTACGAAAGTGGATATGAAAGAAATCAGGTTTTTGGTTTAGGGACACATCTTGATTCAATGAGATTTAAGGTTGCCATAGCAAGACACTTTAAAGTCCATATCGGGGATGTTAGAACCAGGATTATTGGTGAGCATGGGGATACTATGGTGCCACTATTAAGCGCTACGGCAATAGGGGGGATACCAATATGGAGATTACCAGGATATGAAACACTACCTTATAAGGAAATTATAGAAAATGTTAAAAATAAAGGTAAAGAAATTATAAAATTAAAGGGTGGTTCGGAATATGGTCCTGCTGCGGCTATTGTAAATGTTGTAAAATGTATATTAAACGACGATAGGAAATATCTCACACTATCGACATACTTAGATGGAGAAATTGATGGTATAAAAGATGTATGTATTGGAGCACCGGTAAGATTAGGAAAAAATGGTGTGGAAGAAGTTGTTCCAATTAAAATAAGTGATGAAGAGTTGGAAGCATTTAAACATTCAGTAGAAGTAGTTAAAAAATGCTGGGAAGATATAAAGGATATATAACTAATTTAAAAAAATTTAAGAATTTAAGTTTATTATTTTTTATTTATTTTATTTATTTTATTTTGACTCTTGGAGATAATTTAGAAAATTTATTTGCAGAGTATTTAATAATTTGTAGAAAAATTTTTGACGAAAAATCAGAAATTTTCATAACAAAAATTGAAGAAATAAAAAACAAAGTAGTAATTCATGAAGAAGAAAAAAATAACAAGAAAAGCTATTGGTTGGAATCTGAAGAATACGAAAAATTTAAAGATGATTGGGAGATTATTGGTGAAGGTTATCATTAGAAACATTGGCGGCGTGCGGAACTCTTCGCCTGCTATCGCAGGCTTGCCCTTCGGGTCTGCTAACAAGCGAATATATGGCTTTGGCATACTCTTTCGCCAAATTCCTCGCTATCGCTCAGGACTTCAGATACCCTCAGGACGTTGTCCGAAATTGCGGGCGACGGGCTTAAATATAAGAAAAAATGGGGAGATAACATGAATGATTACAAGGAAAGGAGATATTTATCTGCAATAGAAGTTGCAAGATACCTTGGAATTAGTGTTAATGATGTTCACAAATTATTAAAAATTGGAAAATTAAAAGGGTATAGAGCTGCAAGCGGGCAATATAGGTTTGATTTAAAAGATGTTAAATCAATTGAGAATGGAATGGTGAAGAAACATAAAAATCTAAGCAGTGAAATAGAAGAGGAGAACATTTTAGAAGTTAATGGAACTATTCAGAAAATCTTTGTGAAAGATGCAAAGGATATGGGTGAGATAGAAGATAATTCTGTCCATCTTATGATAACTTCGCCACCCTATTTTAACGCAAAACTATATTCTAAAACCCCCATTGAAGGAGATTTGGGAGATATTCATGATTTGGATAAGTGGTTTGAAGAAATTAAAAAGGTGTGGAAAGAAGTTTTTAGAGTTCTGCAACCGGGAAGAAAAGCATTCATAAATATAATGAACCTCCCTGTGAGAACAGAAAATGGGTTTAGAAGTTTGAATATTGTTGGGAGAACTATTGCTATCTGTGAAAGTATTGGCTTTGTATTCCGCAGAGAAATAATATGGCATAAAACAAACTCGGTGAAAGCACATTTTGGGACGTACCCCTATCCTGGAAATATACTAATAAACTATGCCCACGAGTTCATACTAGAATTTGAAAAACCGGCACCAAAGAATTATAAAAAGTATGCTCATCTTACAAAAGAACAAAAGGAGGCATCTAAACTTGATAAAGAATTCTGGATAGAAATTAAAAAATCGGATGTTTGGCTAATGAAACCTGAAAAAAGTGGAAATAATAGAAATCATCCTGCACCCTTCCCATATGAACTACCATATAGATTAATCAAAGCGTATAGTTATGTGGGGGAAACAGTGTTAGATCCGTTTTTAGGTTCTGGAACTACATTGGTAGTGGCAAAAGATTTGAAAAGAAATGGAATAGGATATGAAATTAATCCAGAGTTAGCCGCCGAAGCAATAAAGAGAATAAAGAATTATCAACAAAAGTTATTGTGAGGTTAAAAAATGAAAAAGAAAAATGCCAAGATGATATATGCACAATCAAGCGATATAAAAGCAAGAACATATATTGAATACAGAAAGGATATGAAAAAGAAGGCCATCGCAGAATTGGAAATAAAGGATTGGCTTCAAGAAAAATTAAAGGAATTTCTTAGAAAAAAGGATGTTAGAGTTGAAAAATACGGTGGAGATAAATTTCTGTGGTTTCTGAGAGAGGGAGGTATTACAAGAGAGCCAGATTTTATTGCTTATATTGGTAAGGATAAAAAACTTCTCATAGAATTTCAATATACAGATAGGGAAGATTTAAAGTATTATGATTTTAAAATTTCAAAAGTGGCGAAGAAAGTAAAAGGAAAAAGGCATCCCCATAAGGATAGAATTTTCCTTTATGTTATGAAAAATTCCTACAGATATGCATTTATAGATCCAGAATGGATAGTGAAACATGGAGAAGTGGGTGTTGTTCCGGCATGGGGAAGCAGACCGGCATACAGAGTTTCTAAAGGGGTTTTTGAAAAAGTTTTGAAAGAAGACAATTCATTAAAACCTGTATTAAAAATGATTGACGCTAAGTTAAAAATTTTAAATTTTCAGCATCAATTATTGGATATATGGGAAGAGGCATTGTCGATTGAATTACAAAAAGTTATTGATGAAGAAAAACTAGTTAAAATTATACCAAAGACATTGGATGGTTTTTTCAAGGTGTGTTTTATTTTGGACCATCTCAACAAAGTTCCAGAAAATGCAAATTTATGGTTAGTATATCTCCTAAGTTATGCAAATACAAAACTAACATTAAAAGAAATTTCAATGCTTGTATATTCACTGGACTACATATATTCAAAAATTACCAATCTTGGAGACCATGAACTAAGAGAGTTAGAAGAAAAAATAAAAAATCTATTGCAAATGATTAATAATTACTATGATAAAAAAGAAGGACTTTATAAGTCATCTATTAAAGAAAGCCCTTTAGAAGAAACAAGATTTGCACTATTCTCTATTAATTTGATAGAGGATATTATTCAAGATGCAATTGTTTATCATAAAGCAAATTTTCAACCTATTGTTAAGATATATCAGCATCTAAAAGATCCATTAAAAGTATCGGAGGCATTAGGGAATGAAACATAGTAAAACACGCCCGTCGCCCCCGACCCTCCGTTCGCTTACGCTCACTTCGGGGCTATCGCCCACGCCTAACAGGTGCGTATGCGGTTTCGCTCCCTACGGTTGCTACACCCAAATTGCGTCGCTTCGCTCCGCAACTTCACATGCGCCCAGAACGTTATATGACAGCGGGCTACAGGCATAATGATGTATATGGGGTATTTGATATGGAGCTTATATTATAGTCATCGTCAGTAATTTTTACACAAGTGGTGATTTTCTAAAAACTACAATTAAAACTTATTTGGCAAATGAACATATTGTTTAATATGTGTATGTTAGCACCGATATATAGTGTAATTATTTATGACGAGAACTATATATTATATTTATTTTACTTATTTTTTATTTTATTTTTATTATTTTTATTTTTATTATCTTTTTTATTGGTATTTTCCGTCAAATCAGTATTTGTTTCTTCTATTTTGTAGAATCTATCAGTTATTATTTTTAAACATTCATCAACTGTTTTACTGATTGACATGTTTTCAACAACTGGAACGCCCTCTTCCTTGGCTCTTTTAACAATGTAATCATTTATTTTTCTTATTATAGGAAAATTTTTTAAGTATCTTTCCTTAGGTCTTGAACTTAAAACACTCCTTGCATGAAATCTTTTTTTATGCATTTTCTCAGAGGATAGTGTAAGTATTATGGTTATTACATTTGGTAATTTTGTATATTTTTCTTTCATAAAGCCAGGGACAATATGAGTGCCTTCAATTATCACATTTAGACCTTCTTTTAAACTTCTATCTATGATACTCTCAACACCAACCATAACAGGTTCAACATGTCTCTCAAAACCAATAATGTGTTCATCACAATTTTTATCAAGGGGCATCCTTAACGATTTCCACGCTGTATAGGATGACTCAAATAGAACTGGCACAAGTTCTTTGGATACTGTCCTTCTCATAACCTCCCTTACAGAATCAGTTCCTATAACACTGGATATACCTAACCGTGAAGCAAGTTCAAAGGCAATTGTGGATGTCCCTACACCACTGGCTCCACCAACGAGTATTATTATAGGATGTTTTTTTAGCACCCTACGCCAAATAAGATATTTTTCAGCAATATCATTATGATTATGTTGAATAAGGTAATCATAAACTTTTTTTCTTAAACAGTTCTTTTCTATGCTATTTATGCCTTCATTTTCCAGCGTCCTTTCAATATCCATTGCTACAAGATATGCCTTACTTGGTTTCATACCGGCGGCTGTTAAAGATCTTGCAAGTATTCCCTTTGAGAATGGCATTTCAAAATCCTCATCGATCACCATTATTTTATCTACAATATTTTTAAGATTCATACTATCACATTTTTTTACATTATTTTTTAGGGTATATTTTATAAAGCTATAAATAAAAATAAAATAAAATAAAAATAATAAAAATTATAACATTATAAAATTATAAAATTATTAATATAATTAATAATATAAAAAATAATTCTAATAATTATTAAAATTTATTAAATGGTGATATTGTGATAAAAATAATTGAGAGAAAAATAAAGGACATAGAACCATTAAAAGATGGGGTTTTAATAGAAGGACTGCCGGGAATAGGACATGTAGGTAGAATAGGAGCGGAGCATCTTATAGAAGAATTTAATGGTGAGAAGTTTTTAGAACTATACTGTAATGATTTCCCACCACAAGTACTGGTTAAACCTGATGGGACGGTAGATTTTATGAACAATGAGTTTTATGTAATATATGAACCAGTACCTATGATAGTGGTCTTAGGAAACACACAGGCACTTTCACCAATGGGCCAGTATAACCTCTCTGAAAAAATCGTTGAAATAGGCATAAGATACGGGATAAATAGAACATTTACATTGGGGGGCTTTGGCATTGGGAAATTAAAAGAAAATCCTGATGTTTATGTTGCAGGAACTTCCAAGGAACTGGTTGATAAAATAAAAGAACTGGGCGCTAAATTTAGATGTGATGGGGGCGGCATAATAGGGGCTGCTGGTTTAATGTTAATGTTTTCCAAACTTAACGGTATTGATGGAGTATGTTTAATGGGTGAGACGCCTGGTTATTTGGTAGATCCTAAATCAGCAAGAAAGGTCTTAGAATTACTTTCAAAGATATTAAATATTGATGTAAATACTGATGCATTAGAAAAAAGGGCAAAAGAGATGGAAGAATTTTTAGACAGGATAAGAAAGTTTGAAGAAGATATGATAAAACAGCAGCAGCAAAAAGTTTCAAGGGATACTCAGGACGATTTAAGATATATTGGATAGTTAGTCATCTTCTTTTATGTTATCTACCCTAACAAACTTTATACCTTCATTTTTAGATACTATAAAATTTCCTAAGTATTCATCTAATGTTTCAGGATAGTCCTCTCTATAATGGGCACCCCTACTTTCTTTCCTATGTAAGGCACAGGTTATAATCAACTCTGAAACTATTATCATATTTTTTAATTCAAAGTATTTTTGAATATCTTCTAAACCATAAAGTTTAACATTGTTCAGTCTTTCCCTTAACTGCTTTATTTTTGAAAGTCCTGTTTTTAATCCGTCTTCACTCCTTACAATTGAAGCATATTCCCACATAATATTTTTCAAATCATCTATTAGTTGATGTATATTCTCACTATTTATAGCATTTTCATATTTTTTATTATTATTTTTATTTTTATGATTATTTAAATTATTATCTTTATTATCTTTATTATTTTTATTATTATTTTTACCACTACCTTCAATAAAGTGATTGCTAATTTCATTCTTAATTTCATCCACTAATTTTTCAGCATACTCTCTAATTTCCTTAAAATCAACATTATTCTCAGAATAACTCTTTGCACTTTTTCCACATATTGCCCCAAATACCTGAGTGTCAGCCAAGGCATTGCCACCAAGTCGGTTTGCCCCATGTATTCCACCACAAACCTCACCACAGGCAAATAAACCATCTATGTTGGTTTCGCATCTTTCATTTATTCTTATTCCACCCATTGTATGATGGGCTGTTGGCGATACTATCATTGGCTCTTTGGTTATATCTATCCCTATATCCAAAAATTGCCTATACATAGTTTCTAACTTTTCCTTAATAACATTTTCATCCAAGTGGGATACATCCAAATATACACCGTTATTTATCCCCCTACCCTCTTTTATTTCTGTATATATTGCCCTTGCAACTACATCCCTTGTAGAAAGTTCTAACTTCTCAGAATCATACTTAATCATAAATCTTTCCATATTTTTGTTATACAATCTTCCCCCTTCACCCCTAACTGCCTCTGTAACTAATGTCCCTGATGGCACCATTCCAGTAGGATGAAATTGCACCATTTCCATATCTATGAGTTCAACCCCTTCCTCATAGGCAAGGGCGAAACCATCACCAACTTTTTGTATAGGATTTGAAGTTATTTCATAAAGTTGTCCAGCCCCACCGGTTGCAATAACTGTGGATTTAGCAAATATTGGAAAAATGTCCCCTGTTATAGTATCTAAAAATATACATCCATAGCATCTATTATTTTTTACAATTAATTTTATTGCCATTACATCCTCCAATATTTTTACCTTATCTAAACTATAAATATACTCAATTAATCCGCTCATTATCTCATGTCCAGTCCTATCCCCACTATAACATGTCCTATTAAAACTCTGCCCCCCAAATGGTCTCTGTAATATATTTCCATCCTCATCTCTATCAAAAAGAGAACCAAATCTTTCCAAGTTTTTAAGTTCTTTTGGAGCATTTTCAACAAGTATTTTTACTAACTTAGGATTGTTTATATATCCACCGCCTTTAATAGTGTCATTAAAGTGTTTTTCAAAACTATCCATTTTATTTAAAACAGCA
>Ga0256840_1004017_pt1 | contig 11342 bp, 5 predicted proteins | sample 355202metaG_FD_185969 | JGI IMG/M metagenome (GOLD analysis project Ga0256840, IMG submission 185969) | Hydrothermal vent microbial communities from Mid Atlantic Ridge, Atlantic Ocean - 355-202 | ecosystem: Environmental > Aquatic > Marine > Hydrothermal vents | place: Atlantic Ocean: Mid...
TGTGCCTGAGAATGCGTTTTTTAAACTCAAAATCCAATCCCTTGCCACTAACTATGATGGCCCCTTGTTCTTGGCCAAATAAACTCAAAGCAAATCTAGACTTGCCGCTTTTAAATCCACCCAAAACCAATTCAAACAAAGCGTGCCTCCCTTTAAGTCGTCTATGTTTTTTCAGGTTTATCCACAATTTTGTTTGCGCTTAATTGGGGCCTGGTTACGGTTATTATAGGTTGCGCTTCTTTTATCGGTTTGTCTCTTGAACTAAAATTTTTTATCTCGTCTTTTAAAAAAGATCAAAAATATTTTTTTCCATTAAAGATGCGCTGGAAACGCTTTATTTTTGTAGCCGGCTTTTTTAACGAAAATAGAATAAAATAATAGCTGTTTAGATTCGTTTTTGTTGGTTGCGTATCGGTTTTTGTAAGTATTTAAAAATTTTAATTGACTAGTTTGATTATACCTTTTACAAATAAACTTGTAAAAGATTATTTTTTTATGTAGCATAATGGAAGTTTTAGGGTACACTTTAGCCGTATTATAACACTCTAAAATAAACGGGGGTAGGAAAGTGCCTATTTTTATTTACAAAGCTAGGAATAGGGCGGGACGCAAGGTTAAAGGCGAACTAGATGCTCCAAGTATAGACCTGGCTGAGCGGAGTCTAAAAAATAAAGGGTTTACTGAGATTAAAGTCAAACCCAAGCCCAAGGACATTTTTGAAGGTACTTTTTTAGAGCAGTCTGTTACGACTAAAGATATGGTTGTTTTTAGTCGGCAGTTTGCAACCTTGATCAATTCTGGTTTGCCCATCTTGCAGGCTTTGCAAGTAATGAGTGAACAGGCAGAAAATCCCCGTTTAAAACGTGTTCTTTATCAAATTAAGAACGACGTGGAAACAGGTTCATCTTTATACGATGCCATGTCCAAGCATAAAGGGGTTTTTGACGATCTTTACTTAAATATGGTTCAGGCAGGGGAAGTAGGTGGTATCTTGGATGAAGTCTTGTTAAAGCTTTCTGTTTACATGGAAAAGGCAGCTAAATTAAAGCGTAAAATTAAGGGCGCCATGATGTATCCCGCCATAGTCTTAACGGTAGCAGTCGTAGTCGTAGCTATTATTTTGATTTTTGTAATTCCTACCTTTGAGGAATTGTTTAAAGATATGCCTGGCGGACTACCTTTGCCCACCCAGATAGTAATTAATCTCAGTAACTTTATTCGCAATAATTTTTTGTATATGGCTGGTTGTTTGTTTTTGATTTTTATAAGTTTGCGCTTGATTTACAAAAAGACAGAAAAGGGACGTTTATTTTTTGATCAATTTTTTTTAAACCTTCCTGTTTTAGGCGACTTGATGCGTAAAGGGGCAGTAGCCAAGTTTAGCCGTACTTTAAGCACTATGTTAAACAGTGGTGTGCCTATCTTGGAAGCCCTAGATATCGTAGCAAAGACCAGTGGGAATAAAGTTATTGAAAAAAGCGTTTATAAGGCGAGAAAAAGTATCTCTGAAGGTCATACCATTGCCGAACCTTTAGATGAAACAGGAGTTTTTCCCCCAATGGTTATCCACATGATTTCAGTAGGTGAAGCCACTGGTTCCTTAGATAAAATGTTGGAAAAAGTTGCTGATTTTTACGATGATGAGGTTGATGCTGCTGTGGAGGCCTTGACTTCTGCTTTAGAACCAATAATGATCGTTTTTCTTGGAGTGGTTATTGGAGGACTTTTGGTTAGCATGTATCTGCCCATCTTTAAAATGGGTGAGACTATTAAATAAGTCTGGAAGGAGAAAAGTAAATGCAGAAAAATCCTGTAGTGGGAGTAGTAGGAGCTACTGGTGCTGTAGGTAGGGAAATGTTGCGCATTCTTGAGCAAAGGGATTTCCCAGCTAAGGAAGTCAAAGCGTTTGCTTCAGCTCGATCGAAAGGAATAAAGTTGCCGTTTAAAGACACAGAGATCGTAGTTGAGGAATTACAGGAGGATTCATTTCAAGGAGTTGACTTGGCTTTGTTTTCAGCAGGGGGAAGCGTTTCGAAAAAATTTGCCCCTATTGCTGCTCAAAGTGGTTGTACTGTGGTGGACAATTCCAGTGCCTGGCGTATGGATCCAGAGGTGCCTTTGGTAGTTCCAGAGGTCAACCTGGAAGATCTTAACTGGCATAAGGGAATAATTGCTAACCCCAACTGCTCTACCATTCAGATGGTTGTGGCTCTCAAGCCTTTACACGACGTTGCCAAAATTAAGAGAATAGTCGTGGCTACCTATCAGGCCGTATCCGGGACAGGTCAAAAAGCCATTGAAGAGTTAGAAACTCAAGTAAGATGTTTGTTTAATATGAAAGAGGTTGAACCAAAGGTATATCCTCATCAAATTGCCTTTAATTGTTTGCCCCATATAGATGTTTTTCTGGATAACGATTATACTAAAGAAGAAATGAAAATGGTCAATGAAACTCAAAAAATACTGCACGCCCCTGAAATTAAAGTTACTGCTACAGCTGTAAGAGTCCCTGTATTTTATGGCCATAGTGAGGCCGTAAACGTAGAGTTTGCCAACCAAATAACAGCCAAAGAGGCCAGAGCTATTTTAAGTCAAGCGCCAGGGGTCAAGGTCTTGGACAACCCTAAGGCCAATGTTTATCCGCTTGCCATTTATGCTGCTGGCAAGGACGAAACTTTTGTGGGTAGAATCCGTGAAGATCATACAGTTAAGTACGGATTAAATCTTTGGATCGTAGCTGATAATTTGCGTAAGGGAGCAGCCTTAAATGCTGTTCAAATTGCCGAGCACTTAATTATTAAAGAATTGCTTTAAAGCAAAAGATAAATAGGACATTAGCCCAAATCCAAGCTAACTTCGTTAAGCTAAAGCTCTGAAGGGGAGATTAGATTTTAATTGACGTAACTGCAAAAAGTCAAAATTTGTGTTTTTTGACAAAACCGTTCGCTTATAACAAACTGAAATTGTTTGACTTTTTATAGGTTAAACTTTGTTGATTTTTTCCAAAAACACTTTTTGCAGGGGAGTCTTAATTCAAGATGAAAGAATTATTGGGGTGGGCCATTGTTTCTTAAGTATTGATTTGGTTAAACAAAACTAATGGCTGTGTTCCAAAAGCAGGGAAATTAGGTTGATCTATAAAAAACTAACCCGCTTTGATAATTGCCAATCCTAAAATCCTTTGGACCGTCTGAAAATAATAACGGACGTATTCTTTTTTCTGGTTGAATCGGGCTAAAATAAACAGTGTTTTTTTGTGAGGTATTTTGAATAAAATTTAAAAAGGTAAAATTGTGTTTTTTTAGACGCACCTGCAAAAACTCTTTTCATAGACATATCAATCATAATTAGACATATCAATCATAATTAAACGAAAAATATTTAATTATTTCAAGATGTTGTTAGCAGGTTGTTTTGTCGAAAAATGCAATCTTTAGCTTTTTGCAATTGCGTCTTTTTAACAAAATATTTTGCTCGTAACGTAATGAAGCTATTAAATCTTTGACCTAACTGGAAAAAGTCAAAGATTGTGTTTTCTGACAAAATATTTCTTTATAGTCCATTGACGTTATTTGGTTTTTGTTCCTTAAACGTTATCAATTCTCACTAGAAAAAGAGTTCTTGCAGGAGCATCACATTTTGTTGTTTACACCTCTTGTTGATGCCTTCAAAAAAAGCATCTTTTTAGACGCAACTGTAAAAAACAAAAATTTGCGTTTTCTCTCAACGAGTTGATTTATAACTTCTTTAAATAATTGAACGTTTGTTTTACGATTTTAATTTAAGCCAAGAAAACCAAAGTTTTTGCAGACACATCTTATATGGCAAAAAAATTGCATGCGCATTTGTTAAGGATGTAATTGTTTCTTTAGGAGAGAGGTTATGCCCATCAGCATTATTATTCCTGTTTTTAACAAGTGGGAACTTACCAGAAACTGCCTTTTTAGTTTAAAAAAATACACTCCAGAAGATAGTTACGAAGTCATCGTTATAGATAATAATTCTACGGATAAAACCCCGCTTTTGGCCAAAGAGTTTGGCCAATCCCTCTTTGGCCAGAATTTTCGCTACGTAAGACTGGAGCAAAATATCAACTTTGGCCCAGCCTGTAACCTGGGAGCCAAATTGGCCAAAAACGACCTGGTATTTTTCCTAAACAACGATACCTTTGTAACTCCCAACTGGCTTGCCCCTTTACTCGAAGCTTTTGGCCAGGATCCTAATCTGGGAGCAGTTGGCCCCCTGCTTTTATACCAAAACAATACGGTCCAGCACCTTGGTGTTTACGTAAATTTAAAAAGACAATTTGGTCATCTTTATCGCTGGTTTCCCAAAGATCACCCCGTAGTTCGGAAAAAACGCTCCTTCCATGCCATTACTGGAGCGGCCATGTTAATGGCCAGAAAGTTTTTTTTGGAGTTAGGAGGGTTTTATCCTAAATACAAAAACGGCTTTGAAGACGTGGACTTGTGTCTTAAAATAACCCAGACAAACAAAAAACTTCAGGTGGTTACCGAAAGTATTATTTATCACTTAGAAAGCCAATCTCCTGGAAGAAATAAATTTAATACATATAACTCTCTTCTTTTACAAAAACGTTGGAAAATAATTAAACCTGATGGTTGGTTATTTTATCAAGAAGACGGCTATCAAATTAAAATAACTAAATATCTTAATCTGTGGGTTAACGTAAACGCAGAGCAGGAAAATATTTTGCTCCAAGACTACTGTCCAGAATATAAGTGGTTTATCGACAAACTAAAAAAAGAACCTTTTTGGTGGAATGGTTATAAAAAGGCCTTTGCCTTTTGTCTTACCAACAAACAATATCAAAATGCCCTTACTATCTGCTCCAAGGCCTCTTATTTTTATCCCTTGGAAAAAATACTTCCTTGGCTGTGTTATTTGGACCGAATAAGAGCAACCAACAACCTGCATCTGCCTAAACTAAAAAATTATCTTCAAGAAGCTAAAAAACATTTAAATTTTCACCCCTTAGCCTTAAAATATTTAGGGCAACTCCAACAACAGGAACCAAAATTTAGTCCACTCTTTGCAGAATGGAAACGAATTTTTGGTAAACAATTTTACCATTGCAACCAAAACCAAAATTAGAGACTCAACTATAATCCATTGAGTTTTTTGTTGTTTGGACTTTGTAAATCCACAAAAAAAGAATTTTGCAGAAGCACCTAAAATGCACGTAACTATTTTTTCTCTGGATTTAACTTCTTATGCCTGCGCGCAACTGAGATTACTCCGTCCATTAAGTTATCTGAGTCCAGAATTAAATTATACTTGGTCCGTTCAAAGTGATGGTCAAAATTATGCCATTTCCTACGATGGTATTGACCGGGCCGATATCTTTGTCCTTCAACGTTATTTTCCGCTAAAAGAAACTTGGCCGTGTATAGAAAAAATAATTAAAACCAATAAACCCATAGTTTATGAAATAGACGATCTACTTTGGGAAGTGCCTCCTAACCATCCCTTGGCCTTTAACCTAGCCAAAACCAAACCGTATCTTTTAGAGTTATTACCTCAAGTTAATGCCGTAACCGTAACAACCCCAGAACTTGCCCAAAAAATCAAATCTTATAACCCAAACGTCTTTATCTTTCCCAATTTTTTGGATCCAAGATTATGGGAGAAAACCGTATTAAAACCCAAGAACAAAAATAAAATAAAAATAGGTTTTATTGGTAGTTCAACTCATGGAGAGGATTTACTACTTATAGAAAAGGCCCTGCTCAAAATTATCCGCCAACGGCCAAATCAAGTAGAAGTTATCTGTTTTGGTTGCATTACTCCAAAACTACAACAATACCCACAGGTAAGATACGTTCCCTTTGTGGATGGATACGTTGCATTTTGTAAAAAAATTTTTACTCTTGATCTAGATATTGGTTTAGCTCCCCTTATAGACAATGATTTTAACCGCTGCAAAAGTAACGTCAAGTGGCTTGAATATTCAGCCTGTGCCATTGCAGGCGTTTATGCCAATCTTCCGCCCTATGCAACTTGGATCCATTCCGGTCAAGATGGACTTTTGGCTGGTCATACTTGGCAGGAATGGTTTGAGGCTATAGAATTTTTAATTGACAATCCCCAAAAACGTCTTCAAATGGCCTATTTGGCCCAAAAACGAGTCCTTACTGAATTTAATCTCCAAAACAAGGCCATCTTACTCAAAAAAATCTACCGTCAGTTATTAAGCATGTAACTTTTTGCAATGATTTTTATTTTTTAAGTTTGTCAGGCACGTTTTTTGCTTTTAATTAAAAAAACTTAGTAAAGGCAAAAAATGGACTTAGATAAAATTTCAGTAATCATACCTACCTTTAACAGAAAAGAGGTCCTGTTAAGGACCTTAGAGGGCTATCAAAATCAAACCATTGATCCTCAACGTTTTCAGCTTATAGTAGTGGATGATGGTTCTAATGATGGAACGTATGAACAACTTCAACAGTTATCCCATCTAAAATATCAGCTTAAAATTTTTCGTCAAAAAAACAGCGGTCCCAATAGCGCCCGGCAATTAGGTCTAAGCCATGCAGATTTTTCCCTAGTTTTGATTACGGGCGACGACATGGTCCCTCAGGCCAATTTTTTGGAAGAGCATCTAAGCTATCACCACAAGTATCCTGATTCCAATTTTGCGGTTTTAGGATTTATTGATTGGCATCCAGACGTTAAATTGGATAGCTTTAAAAAATACATTACAGAAGAAGATGGCTATCAATTTGGCTTTAACCTTATTCAAAATAAAAAAATTGTAAGCTATCAATTTTTTTATACGTCAAATATTTCTTTAAAAAAAGAATTTATCGATCAATTTAACTATTTATTTGATCCTGATTTTACCTATCCTGCGTATGATGACATTGAACTTGGATTTAGATTGTTTGAACGTGGTTTGCAAATAGTTTATAATAAAAAGGCCATAGTTTATCACCTGCACGACATTACTGTTGAATCTTTTGGCCAACGCACCTATCAGGCCGGAAAAATGAGCTGGATTTTATTACACAAACAACCTGCTGAAATAAATATTAAAAAGTATTTTAAATACCAGTTAGATATTCAACTTTATCGTCAACCAAATTTTCAACAGGAATTACTACCTGCTGCCAAAGAAATCAATAAGATAGAACCAGAGGTGTTTAAAAATATTTTTATTGCACCCCAAAAACGACTTTTTGATGAAGTGAAAAAGTATCAAAAAACAATTTTTAAAAATTTTATTGACAGCAACTTTGCCTTGGGCTTGAGAGAGCAGGTCAGTCAAGAATTTATCCCCAAAAAAACGTTAAACATTGCTATCATTCCAGATCATACTGCATCCTATTCTTTTTGGAGCAGAATGTTGCTTCCTGGTCAATTTTTTGACCTTTTTCAAAACGTAAATATTTTTTGGCCGCAAGAATTAAGTAAATCTAACTTATCTCAAATAAACGTTTTTTGGATCCAAAACGTGGCTATATTTGATCCCAAAACTTTGGCCATGCTCCAAGCCAGCAAAAAATTGGGCCAAAAAGTTATTTTAGATCTGGATGGGCCCTTTTGGGAATCAAGTGAAGACAAATTTACCAGGTTTAGGCAAAAAAAAGAATTTTTAAGGGCAATGGTAAATGTAATAACCGTACCAACTTCCCGGCTCAAAGAAAAAGCTGAAAACTTCTTCCAATTGCCCGCTTTGGTCATTCCCACTTATATTGATATTCTTCACTTCTATTACAAACCACCTTTGCCCAAACGCAAAACATTACACATTGGTCTGTTTGGTCTGAACCAGCCAGAGCATCTGGAGTTTGTGCTTCCGGTAATTCAAGAAATATTGGCCAATTATCCAGTAAGATTTCGAGTGTGGGGTAAGCTAGCGTCTAGTTTAAAGTCCGTAAAAGGAGTTTATTCCCTTCCTGAAGAAAAGGATTATCTCAAGTATGCCCATAGGTTGCGCAACGAAAAACTGGATCTGGGTTTGGTCCCTGAGATAGAGTCTGATCCTAAGCAAGAACAAACCAATCTCAGGTGGTTAGAATTGTCCATAAATAAAGTTCCAGCAATTTTTTCTAAGGCCCCTGCTTATAATTGCGTTGAACATCTAAAAACCGGTCTAGTTGTAGAAAACGAGCCTAAATCCTGGATAGAAGCCATTTCTCTTCTTTTGGAAAATGACGACTTGCGGACCCAAATCCGAGAAAATGCCTATAACGAGGTTTTACAACATTGGGTGCTTTCTAAAAAGGTAGCCAACATCCTAAAAAAAATAGAAAAAATACTTTAACCCCTTGGCAAAAAGGTCAAAAACAAATAAAAAAACAATAGGGACCTCTAAATTTTTCAAAAATTCCTATACGTAACCTAAAGAGAGGAGTAAGCAAATGTACGACCCCAAAAAAGTAGAAGATTTTTTTAAAACAGGAAAATTTAAACGAGGACTGGCCTATGTAGAAGATTTTTTAAGAAAATATCCAAATAATCCAGAATATTTAAATGATTATGGTTTGTTTTTTTCCTACGTTTATGGATTTGAATGGGGGCAAAAGTATTTGCAGAGGGCCCTTGAGCAACAAAAGGATTACTATCTAGCTATTCTCAATTTAGTAGAGTTTTATTTAAAAAACAACTTACCTTTTTCAGCGATCAAAGTTCTAGAAAATGCCTGTATAGAGCAATATCAAGACCTGCAGGAAAAACTAACTAGACTTAAATCCACTTATCAACCAGCCTTGGTTAGCTTTTACATGCCGGTCTATAACGTTGAAAAATACATAGAAATGTGTATTCAAAACGTATTAAAGCAAACCTATCCCATCTGTGAACTGCTGATCATAGATGATGCGTCTCCAGACAATTCCATGTCCATTGTCCACAAGTATCAAGAAAACTATCCCAACTTAATTAAAATCATCACCCATCCTACAAACAAAGGTCTGGCTGCAGTGAGAAATACGGCCTTGGCCCATGCCAGGGGCGAATTTCTGGCCACAGTAGATACCGATGCCATTCCAGAGGAAACGTTTCTGGAAAAAATAATGATGGAATTTCACAGGCATTCTGACAAGCTAGCCGGTATTTGTGGTAAACTCCTTGAGCTAAACTCCATTACCGTAACCGATCGCTGGCGAGAGGTGCACATGAAACAACACTGGGGCGACAAGATCTGCGAGCCAGCCTTTTTGTATGGCAGCACCTCTGTGTTTAGAAAAGAGGCCTTAAAAAAAGTTGGCGGCTTTCGCGAGGCTTTGCGCAACAATGGAGAAGATATGGATATTTCTGCAAAACTCAAGCAACATAACTACCAGCTGCTATACCTGCCTCAAGCCAAGGCCTATCACTTGCGCAAAGATTCACTAAAGAGCGTAGTAAATACCTTTTACAATTGGGTTATGCCTTCTTACGTAGATGGCCTTGATAATTTTACCCAATTGCTCCAAAAGACCGTTAACTGTTTAAATCTTTTGCTAACTAGACTCCAAGAGGACATCAAGTTTAAAAGATATCATCTTTTTTATCCTACGTTTCTGAGTATATTGGCCTGGCCATTAAAAGATATTAAGCATTCTGCTTTGGACGAAGAAGTCAAAACTCAGACTGTACATGGATTGGCCAGCTTTTTATTATATCTCGTCCGGCAAAATCCAGCTATTTCTAAAGAACTGGTTGACTTTTTAAGTGCTGACCTTGCTGAAATGCTTTCTCTCTCCAATCTTAATCAGCTCAAGGACATTAGCAAAAGTGCTACTACCCCTACCCGACAGATCAAAGAACTTTTTCCCAAGGCCCATTTAGAGTTTATTTTAAAAGTAAGTGAGCAGCTAAAAAATGTTTTTAACTTTGAACCCTTGATCTATAAAATGCTTGAGGTCTGCCGAAGAAGAATAGCCTATGAAGAAAGCTGGCAGCCAAAGTACGATTTTCCCAAGGTCTTGCTTGCCAATCCGCCCTGGCGCGATGGCAAAAGATACGGCATAAGGGCAGGTTCACGTTGGCCTTTTACCGTAGAAGTTCCTCAGGAAAATTGGACTATTCCACCTCAATACGTGCCCTTTCCTTTTTTTCTGGCCTATACTACTTCGCTTTTAAAGGAAAAGGGCTTTAATGCAGTAATGCTTGATGCCATTGCTGAAGGTTTGTTGGATGAAGAATTTTTTACCCGGATCCAGGGATATGCTCCGGATCTCCTGTTGATCGAAACTGCAACGGCTTCCATTTATAACGACATAGATTACGTAAGAAAACTCAAAACCCTTTTGCCAAAAACCAAAATTATCCTTACAGGCACCCACGTAACTCACTTTAAACAAAAATTTTTAGAGGAATATCCATGTGTAGATGGAATTATCATTGGTGAATACGAAGAGGCAATGTTAAACATTGTCAATTATTTTAAAGAAAAAGGTAGTTTTAACGGGATTGAGCAAAAGGGATTTTTGTTTTTTGACCCCAAGGGAGAAATTCAAGGCAGTGCGGTCAAGACAGATTTGGTAGATATTGATGCCCTGCCTTATCCTGAGCGCCTAACCCTGCCCATTTATAATTATGAAGATCTCTTTGCAGGCATGGTCTTTCCTTCTCTCCAAATTCACGCCAGCCGTGGCTGTCCTTATGGCTGTATTTATTGCGTTTGGCCACAGGTTTTGTACAATAGTTCACGTTATCGAACCAGGGATCCGATCAAGGTCGTAGATGAAATTGAAAAAATGATCCAGGATTATGGGTACAGATCTTTTTACTTTGACGATGATACGTTTAACATTGGCAAACAAAGAATTTTGACCCTTTGTGCAGAGATAAAAAAACGCGGGCTAAACAAAATCCCATGGTCGGTAATGGCCCGAGCAGATACCTCAGACTTTGAAACCTTAAAGGCGATGCAAGATGCAGGTTTAAATTCCATCAAATTTGGGGTGGAATCAGGTGTACAAGAGTTGGTTGATGCCTGTGGAAAGGGCCTTGATCTAAAAAAAGTAGAACAGGCCGTGCAGTGGTGCAAACAACTTGGCCTGCAATTTCACTTGACCTTTACCTTTGGCCTGCCTGGCGAGACCAAAGAAACCATTGAAAAAACAATTCAATACGCAATGAAATTAGCTCCTGACACCTGTCAGTTTTCTTTAACTACTCCTTTCCCAGGCACCAAGCACTTTGAGCTGGCCAAAAACAAAGGACTGCTCCTTACCCAAAACTGGGATAGATATGACGGTAATCGCTACACGGTAATGCGCGGCGAAAATCTATCCCAGGAAGAATTAGAGCAAGCAGTTAAAGAAGCCTACAGAAGATGGGAAGAATTTGATCGCAAGAGAAAATGCAAAGACTGTGCGCAAGGTTTTTCT
>Ga0256840_1004018_pt1 | contig 11340 bp, 9 predicted proteins | sample 355202metaG_FD_185969 | JGI IMG/M metagenome (GOLD analysis project Ga0256840, IMG submission 185969) | Hydrothermal vent microbial communities from Mid Atlantic Ridge, Atlantic Ocean - 355-202 | ecosystem: Environmental > Aquatic > Marine > Hydrothermal vents | place: Atlantic Ocean: Mid...
ATGAAGAGATAGAAAACACCATCTGGTACGATGATGTCATGACTAAAGACGCTCTTCGAGCCTTAGTACGCACACTACGTCAAAAACTTCAAGGTGACTACCTAGAAAATGTTTCAGGCTTTGGGTATAGACTTCATGTTGCTCTATAACAAGCCTTAACATTTTTTTCACATTATTTTAAAGTATACTTCTAGTATGAAAAAGTTTCTCTTACTTCTTGTACTATTGTCATCGCTTCTTTATGCTAAAGGCACACCTGTACTACTACAGTCCTATAGCACCGATGAAAATATATCTATAGGCAACATATCTCAGTATGCTTCTAAATTTATAACGCAAAAACAAGAAGACAAAGACCTAGAGTTTGAGATTATCCTTTTTAACAGTGAAGATGACAGCACCATTAAACAAAACAATACCCACAAGTACCGTTGGATTATGCTAACACTTGATGACAACCTCACAGCAGGGAACTACTGGGTAGAACATAGCGACTTTGACTTTAGCAAGCATACATTTAGTGCTACACAAGTGCTTGATAGATTTATGCTTTTGGGGCGAAAGTTTTTCTCTTTTCACTACGATCCAAGTAAGGACAGCAGACGCTACTTTTTAAAAACTGTCAATGCCCCCTCACATGTGGTAGCTTTGGCATCACTCCATACACCACAGACATTTACTACATGGTCAAAGTCCTATACTATAAAGATGCTACTCACTTTTTTTCTCTTTGGTCTCATCTTTATGGCAGCCATCTATAATGGAGCCTTGTATCTCTATAACCATGAAAAATCTTTTCTCTACTATATGCTCATGCAGTTTTTTATGCTGGGTGTTTTACTCTACCAAACAGACCTTATCCATCTATACGTTATGGGAGACATAGAGAACGAAGAGATAGCTATATTTTTCTATTTTGTTCTTATCGAAGTAGCGACTGTCTTTATACTTCTCTTTATACGCTCTTTTTTAGAAACCTCCAAATATCTACCCAAGCATGATAAAATCTTAGGATATATGATGATTTTTGTCATACTAGATTTACTACTTTTTTTTGTACCTATTATGCTTATTTTTAAACTTTATTCATTTTTATTACTCTATGCTGTATGGTTGGCTTGGTTACGCTACAGACAGGGCTATGCACCTGCACTCTTTTTTATGCTTGGTTGGTTTGCCTTAATGCTTAGCATATTTGTCTCTGATTTTTTTAATGGAAAGTACTTTATCTTTGAGCCTATTCTTATGGGTTCTACTATCGAGGCACTTTTTCTAGCCATCGCTATCTCATACAAAATGAAAACCCTAAAAGAAGAAAAAGAGGAACAACAAGAGCTACTCATCTACCAAAGTAAACTAGCTTCCATGGGAGAGATGTTAGGAAACATCGCCCATCAATGGAGACAACCCCTATCTCGCTTAGGGTACATACTCATGAACATCGAGTCCAAAGACAAAGACCTGCACCATACACAAAAGCTACAAGAAGCGTCGGATCAGTTAGAGTTTATGTCTCAAACCATAGATGATTTTAGAAACTTTTTTAAACCAAACAAAGAAAAAGAGTCTTTTAGTCTAGAGATGGAAACACATAAAGTCATCACACTTCTTAGTCTAAGAGAAGTAGAAGTCACACTCAATGTTACAGAAGACACAAACATTATAAACTACAAAAATGAATATAAACAGGTCATACTTAACCTCCTTACCAACGCCAAAGAGGTACTGCAAGAAAGAGGCATCTCCTCACCCAAGATAGTCATAACCATAGACAAAACAAAGGTAACAGTAAGTGACAATGCTGGAGGTATAAAAGTAAAAGAGATGCAAAAAATATTTGAGCCCTACTACAGTACCAAAGAGCAAGGCTCAGGCATCGGGCTCTATATGTCAAAAGTGATTGTGGAGAAAAATATGGCGGGGTCACTAAAAATCATAAATACCGTTGAGGGAGCAAAATTTATCATCACGCTCTAATGCTTCACAATAACAATATACCTGTAAATACAGATAAACTTCCCACAGAAGCCAAACTACCTCAAGTACCCAACTGTGCAGCAGATGGGGTAGCGTGCAAGCAGTTTAATCCTGATTTGAAATAGTAAGGTTATGCGTTTGTTATTTATATGACAGCACTAACTAAAACCTATACGTCACATGTAACGCGGGTAAGAAGCCTAACTGTTCATAGCTACCGTCTTCTTCATACTTATCATTATACTTGATACCTGCCGTATTCTTTTTAAAAAGTGCATTTACATTCATAAGTTCTAAGGCATATTCCCAGTTTCCAGTCTTGTACCCTACTTGCACATCTAAGTCATAGTTGGCATCTAGTCTTTTACTATATGGTTCTCCATATATAGGACTGACATACTCTTTACCCTTATATGTATAGGTATTTGTACCGATTATGGGTGTGTATGGTGCACCTGTAGAGTACTTCGCATAGGTTGATACCCTCCAATTTTTGTTAAACTTGTAGTTGGCACTCAGCTGTAACGTATGAGGGATGTCACCTTCAAATCTATACTGTTTTGTACTGTTGGTATTGAGCTGACGTGTGGCCTTGACATACGAATATGCCACCATCAAACTCAAATCATCTACTTTTTTGGTGTAGGTGATGTCTAGTCCGTATGCCTTACCTTTACCCACTGCCTCAAAGTTTTTCGCATCATCTGAAATGGCAAGGTTTTGAAACTTCTTATAATACGGCTCTACCACCAAAGTCGATGTGTCTGCAAAAGTCTTTTGAAAGCTTAGCGTATAGTGCTCAGCTGACTCAAACGTATCTATCTTGGGATTACCAAATCCTTTAATGACCGTAAATGTACTAGGACGTTGTGCGTACTTCCCTATGGCAGTAGAGATAGAGAAATCATCAGAAAAATCATGTACCCATGCTACTCGTGGGTCTATACCTGATCCAAAAGCTTGAAAGTCAGTCTTATAGGCACGTAACCCATAACGAAAGTGGTCATGAGGAGTCACATCCCATATGTCTTGGGCAAAGAGAGCATACTCTTGGGCAGAGAAGGTCTTGTCTACATCTACAACTTCTTGCTGGCTCACAGGTACATCATAGTCGGCTATGGCTGGCTTATTGCTATGTACTTTGGTCGGCGAATTGACTTTTTTTATTTCTGCACCTGCTGTGAGGGTATGTTGGTCTATATGCCATACACTCTCATGGTACAAGCCATACTCTACGTAGTCTTGCTCCACAAAATAATCCGCATCGAAAAAGACATTATTGACTTTGGTATCTAGACGGTAAAGTAAGGTATTACTCGTTCTATTCTCCCCCACATTGACCCATCTAGCCCCTATGGTATTTGATTTGACATCGACGTTTATCTTCCCTACTGCTACAGGGTCTTTGTCTATATTAAAAGTATCGTTGACCTTTAGCTTATCATTGGCAGCGAGCATCTCCAAGGAAAATACATTGTCTCCACTTTGATGTGTCAGTATCATCTGTGCATCATAAAACTGAGGAAAGAGTGTAAAGGTCGTTTTTTTGCGTGGGTCATTTTTATCGCTATCTAATTCATCTATGACTTTATCGGCTATGAGGTCAAAGTACGAACGGCGTGCAGAGACAAAAATATTGGTATTTTCTCCTAGTTTTGCATCGTAAGCAAAGTCTGCGTCATACATCCCCATATGCACATGCCCTTTGCCACTTCCTGTCGGGTACTTAGGAGAGATGTCCACTATCGCCCCCATCGCCCCATACGTCACATCAAACCCACCGAGGTACGCATCTATCTGCCCTGTCATCTCTGGCGCTATCACCGAATGCAATCCACCCACATGAAACAGATACCCTACAGGCAAATGATTAATAGTAAAACGTGTTTCACGCGGTTTAGAACCATGTATATAAAGTTCTGAAGCATCATCATTATTGGTACTAGCCACCCCTGCAAAGGTTTTGAGTGCTTTGAGTGGGTCACCATTGGTACCTGCTATCTCTAGTGCTTGTTTGCTAGTAATTTGCTTCTGCATAGGAGCAGCTTTCATATAGCCCTCTTTTTGATAGAGTACCTCAGCACTGTTATACTCTGTAGCATTCTGTTCTTGGGCATTAACCTCTATGGTATCTAGGGTTACTTCTGCGTTGAGGAGTAGAGGTATGGTTATGAGGCTTAGTAGTATTTGTTTTTTCATTGTTTTTTTCCTTTTATTTTTTCAAATCTCAATCCAGCATGATGAAATACACCATCTTTCATATAAATAGTCTCTTTCATACTACGCCCAAGTCCTTCTATAATCGCTTCGGTGTCATTGATAGGTTTTAGTATCATTGTTAATGTTTGTCCTGATTTCACCTTGGCTTTAATGAGTGGATACCCCTCTTCTATAGTAAACTCTATATCTTCAATTTTCCGCTCTTTAGGTTCAAGGTTATTCATTACTTTATAGTGTCCTTCATAACTCTTCCAAGCCAAAGGAATATTCGTAGGTTTATCTACTTTTACACCAGCTATAAATTTATTTAATTTAAAGGTAGCCACGATAACATGATTCCCCTCTATATTATCTGTATAGAGTGCAAAATCATCAAGCTCAGCATTACTTATAGGTATCAAGCCTAAAAGTTTATATTTTAATTTATAGGTACCTTCCTTTGTTTTGCTCAGTTTAAATGTACCGCTATCACTATAGGCAGTGTAAGTGTCATCTGTCTCTTTTTCAATCTTTACTTTTCCAGCCATCGTTGAATATATGCCTTCAAAGTCTGAGGCATTTGTTCTAGTTGTTTTTTTCTTCTCCACCTTTTTACCCGTTTTGGCTTCCCACGCTTTGGTTAACAGTTTATTAGCTATATCCATAGCATCAATACCTGCATTATTAGACATAACAACGACACCTAGTTTACTATGAGGGCTTACACAAAAGTAGGCGTTTTGTGCTATCGTATTGCCACCATGGCTATAAACAGTATCTTTTTTTCCTAAGAGTGCATTGTCTATAAAATACCCTAATCCTATCTCAGTTCCTACATCTAAAGCCACACTCTTGTTTTGAACCGTAAACATCTTTTTAAGTGTAGCGTGTTTCAATACCTCATGGTCTCCATACTTTCCATTGGTATTAATCATCATCGCTAAGTGCGCCAAATCCACAACAGAGGTATTGAGTGCTCCTGCTGGCAACTCACCTATAGGTAGTTCATCGGTCAGTTTTCCTTTACTGTAACTCTTAGAAGCATGCTCTCCTTTAAGTGCCATTTCCAAATCAGAGTGTTGCATACCTAGAGGCGTTAACAATACATTATCAACATATTTTGCATACTTCATACCACTTACTTTTTCTATACTGTATCCCAATAACGTTATCGCTAAATTTGAATAACTCAAGATTGTATTGGGTCTGTATGCCATATATTCATTCTTTATAACTTTCACATGTTCAGTATAAGTCAAAGGATTACTAGCAAACATTCTATCCAACCAATCTCCAGGTAACCCAGAGTGGTGCGTCATGATGTTTCTAGGGGTAATGCTGTCGGTACTTCCAAAACGGCTTTTGATGCTAAACTCTGGTAGATACGTTTTAAATGGCTTGTCTATATTTACCTTGCCCTCTTCTGCTAGTTTCATCACTGACATACCGGTAAAGAGCTTCGTAATAGACCCTGCACGGTAACGCGTTTGAGGTGTGGCTATTATCTTATTTTCTCTATCTGCATACCCAAACCCCTCTGACCAGACTATCTTTTGGTCATCCACCAGTGCCACCGAAAGCCCTACTAAATCTTTCTCTTCCATCTGTTCTTTAATATACCAACGCATATACGCTTTGACATAAGCATATGTATCAGCCTCTGTGTGAAATGGTTTAGGTTCAGGTATAGTTGAACACCCCACTAAAAACCCTAGCATAGAGATAAGTGGTATCTTTTTAATAGTTTTACATTTTAGTTTCATTTTTTGCCTTAATATAATTTATGAGTGTAGTATCTCTAAATAAAATGTGGAAAAAATGAGAAGTATTTGTATCTCATCCAACATCCAATTTATCTACAAAACCACGATAATCATCCACATAAAAAGTTATTTTATCTACCTCTTTACGTATCCCAAATAATCCAACGACTTCTACACGCTCTTTTAAAGAAAGATAGACATTTGGTTCTATCATGGTCATTAATAGTAAATGTTCATATGTTTCTTTTTCTTCATCACTTACACTACTAGTAAGTCTTTCTATATTGGACACATCTATATCTACTTTGGCACGTAAACCTATACGGAGGTATAATCTATTTGTCGATAGCCGTATTGGATAATGTGCTATCGCTTTATAGTCACCCAGCATCCATATCATACCATAGAGCGTAACCCCTGTCACCACCCATGCTACTGTTACATTCCACAATGAGAGAAAATAGTGTGCCACAGGCACTTCTATAAGAGTAACACCCATAATGACCCAAAATAATACGCCATACATTGTCTCTTTACTGTAGGTATACTCTGCTACATCTTCAAAAGATCTCTTTTTTATAAACCAACCAAAAAGTGCAAAATAAAATACCATTATTTCAGAGACCATCAAAGAGACTATCTTGTGCTTACCATACACCTGTGTCACTATATTTTCTAGTTTATCAGAAGGGTAATAATATCTCGTTTTGTCCTTTCTGTATAGCGAGATTATTTTTTTGATATTGTAGAAAGCATACACTATGAGAACTATCTCTATGATAGCCCATAAATAGAGAAGATAACTCATCGTATTATTTCCTTAGAAACATCAACACCAAAAAGAAACCCGAAGAAAACACAAAAGAACTCGTCATCCAAAAAAGTATAGACGTAAGAGATACACTTTTTACATATGTTTTAGTTTCTATCATGGGGTAAGTTACTGTTCCCAAATGCATATCAAACCATGTCTTGATATTTTGACTATACATCAGGAGAAAGAAGAGTATCAAATCTACCCCACACACATCTATCAAAAAAGAGCTCTCAGGTACAAGCATAACTATCGTTGCTACCAATAGACCTAAGAGTATTTTCTGTGTTCGTGTGAGTTCGTTCCAGCTTTTCATTTTATTGCTCTTTCTTTAAATATCTACAATGATAGTGAAATTAAATGAGGAAAAAATGAGAAGCTTACCTCAACCCCTCATCAAACTTCGTATCTAAAGAGAAGTTAAACTCTATTTTGTCTTTGAGAAAGCCTAGTTCTTCTTTGGGCATGATGTCAACAAAATGTATCTTTTTCCCTAGTCTCTTTTTCATCATCGCTTTAACACGAGGCAATACCATAACCTTGTCTACCAAAATACCTTGTATTTGTGCTGCATTCCCTACATAGATTTTACCCTCTGTAAATGGCATAAGCTTTTCACGGCTTATGCCTCTGTTGGCAGCTACTGCGTTGATAAAGTTATTGTAGGTAGGAGTAAGAAGCTGTGACTGCAAATAGGCACGCTCTTTTTCGCCTACTTTTTTAAACATACTGATAGGCTTTTTGTACTCACCAGAGCTCAAATCATCCTCTTCAACCCCTATCTTTTTGGCAAGTTCACCTAGATTATAGTGAGGCATGATGACCCCTATAGAACCTACAATGGCATTTTTATTTACATAGAGTGGCTTGACAGCAGAAGCGATATAGTACCCACCACTTGCTGCAATACCTTGGATAAACATCGTGACGTTTTTCTCTTTAGTGTAATCTTTGAGGTATTCACTTAACTCTTCTGAAGCAGTAGGTGAACCCCCTGGAGAGTTCATAATAAAAAGCACTTCTTTATACTCCTTATCTTCTTTGACTCTTTCCATCTCTTTTATAATAGTATTGACATACTTTTGTGTCACAGGCTGATTAAAGTCTACTGTCGCCACCTTTTGCCCCAGTGGCACTCCCTCACCTAGCAACCCATACGACTTAGCCACAGCCACAAGTATAGCAATCTCTGCAAAGAGTGCCAACAAAAACATCCCAGTCTTTACTTTGGATGATGCTAAGTCCCAGCCTGCTTTTTTCTTCTGAAGTACTTCTGTAGGTTCTTTAGACCCAAATCCTAAAAATGCCATCTTCTATCCTTAAATTTTATTTGTGAGATTATGGCATAAAAACCTATATTTTCCAATGCACCACATCTTCTCTATGACAGGTCTCACGTACAGCCTGCATCAGCTCTGGGAAAAATGCCAAGAACATCTCTTCAAGTTCTACTCTATGCTCTGCGATGAGTGGGATGTAGCGTTCACAGTTGTCTTTACTCAGGGCTCTGTCTGATAGCCGTCTGTCTATGCGTCCAAAAGCCGCTACCACACCATCCATATGTGCATAACTTTGCAACTGTCTGTTACCTACCACGCGTTTGATGACACTCTGCGCTTTTTCAGGATAGCCCTCTATGCTCTCTAGTGCCTGAAAACGAAAATCATCTAAAAAATGTTCACGTTCTATGGTGCAGTAGCTATCCCAATGCAAGGCCAAAAAATGGTCATAAAGAATGTCAAGCACCACACCTTTGAGATGCCCACGAGGTGTGAGTATCTTCTTGCTTTCAGAGACCAAAGGATGTGCATCAGTAAAACTGTCTATACGCATATGCATCTTGATGCCTGCATGGATACGCGTACTAGCCCCCTCCCATGCTTTGCCTTTCAGTGGGTCAGTGAGCAGATTACCCAGTTGATGTTCTATATGATTTTCAGAGAGAAAGACGTGTGCGAGCCAGTTCATGTTGTACCTAATGTCTGTGCCGTATTGTTATTTCCCTGCTCTTCTAAAAATTTTTCATAACCCATTATCTCTACACCACAATCTACAAATTTTTTATCGCTAGTGATGATATATTTACACGCGTATGCTTGCGCACAAAAACACTGCAATGTATCTTCCAAATCACTCTTGTTTTCTAAAGAAAATGAAAATGCCTGACGCATCACATCTTTACCAAAAGGCACAATCATCCACTCATCTTGGATAGTTTGGAAAAAATGTAGTGTTACACGCTTGTTTTTAGCTATGTAATATACGGTACTTAACATATCTTCACTCATCACAATCTCATAATCATTGAATAGCAGATAAGAAAAAAGCGCTTTTGATTTTAGATGATTGGCTCTCTCTTCTATGAGTAAATCTAGTATAACATTGGTATCTACAAATACCCTATTCACTATACTTTTCCTCGGCTATCATTTTGCGTAACTCTTTTGCATTTTTATGTTTAAATTTCTTTTCTATCTGCACCGTACCTGCAAACTGCATCAACCTGTCAATCTTAGCTTGTTTCTCTTTGGCTAGCTTTTTTTCTAAAAATTTTTTGACATCATCTGCATACTCAGCAGAGATAAACACACCTTTATACTCATGAGATTTTCTGTCTTCTATATCTATATAGTCATACTCACCAAACATACTACCATTACGTGTGAGTTCTCTAATGCTCATAGTGGTTGTCATTTTATCTCCTTTATCGTCATAAGTATATTATAGCATATTTAGTATGTATTGTCATAAAGTCCTCATTTTCTCCTCATTATATTTGGATATAGTTATGCTATGAAGAAACTTATACTACTCACCATTACCATTATCAGTACCTTTTTATCGCTCTTGCCAGCCAATGAACTCAAAGACTTTGCTATGGTAAGCATCTACGAAAACAGGGGCAAAACTATTGTCTATGAGTCTAACAATTCGGAAAGCTTTTTTAAAGACATTAATGTCAGTTTTTCGCTACTCAAAAGTAACGATACTGCTCTAAAAATATCCAATATCAAAACCTACGATACACAGTTTAACCCTGTACCCAAAAAAGAGAAATTTCAAGATACCAACACCACCTATTGGCTCAAAGTAGATTTGGGTAGTACCTTTCCTTCTGGACGTTTTGTCTATAGCTATGGAGATGCAGATTTTACAGAGCATACCATACGCCCTTCTCAGCAGTTAGAAAAATTTGTACTCGATGGTATGCAAAGTATGAAGTTTACCTACACACAAAGGCTAGATCCACAAGTCTATTACTTCAAGCTTGTACCAAAGCACTACCGAATCCCCTTTAGGTTTGTCTATGTTTCTACACCCGATACCTTTTACGCCTATCTAGCAAAAGACACACATATACAGCTCATTTTGGGACTTATACTCGGTCTTATTATGATGGCAGGCATCTATAATGCTGCGATGTACTACTACAACAAAGAACGCTCATTTTTATACTATGCACTGATGCAAATTTTTATGAGTCTCACCCTCTACTACTTATCAGGAGCATTTTTATGGGACGAGGGGTCGTTTTTTTCTAGGAATATTCATTATAGCTCTATCATCAATCTGCTGGCGTCGCTATTTGCTGTATGGTTTACCCTTAGCTTTTTAGAGCTCAAAAAACACATGCCAAAGCTCTATACTCTTACCCGTTATCTGGCATTCATTATCGTGGCAGACATCGTTGTGAGTCTCTTTTACAGGTCTTTGCTTATCGAGTATTACATCTTGCCTTTTATGTTGCTAGCACTTATCTATGCAGGGTACAAACGCGTACGCCAAGGCTACAAGCCTGCACGCTTTTACCTCGCAGGGTGGATAGTACTTACCATAGCAGTGTTTTTAAATATATTTCAAGTGGGGTATGAGCATATGATTATAGACCCACTCTACCTCGGTGCAGCGGTAGAAGCCATACTCTTCTCACTTGCTCTATCATATAAGATGCGTATGGTAGCCAAAGCCAAAGAGGAACAAAAAGAGCTCCTCGTCCACCAAAGCAAACTCGCCTCTATGGGAGAGATGATAGGTAACATCGCCCACCAATGGCGACAACCCCTCACCCATCTAGGATACACCATGATGAACCTCAAAGAGGCACAAAAACATGGAGAGTTAGATGAAGCCTATCTTGGTAAAAAAGTAGCAGATGCCACAACACAAATAGACTATATGTCTCAGACTATAGATGATTTCAAAGATTTTTATGCACCCCACAAAGCCAAAGAAGATTTTTCATTGGCTCAAGCTACTCAAGAAACGCTAGAGATTATGAGAAATACCTTTAGCCAAAATGACATAGATGTAGAGCTTATAGTCACAGAAGACAGCACACTTCACACCTATAAAAACGAATATAAACAAGTTTTACTCAATCTTCTTAGCAACGCCAAAGATGTATTGATAGATAGAGTGATACCTACCCCCAAAGTGACTATAAGCATAGATAAAAATAGTGTGATGGTGTCAGATAATGCAGGAGGCATAGACAAAGAGATTTTACCTCGTATCTTTGAACCCTATTTTACTACCAAAGAGGGCAATACAGGCATAGGGCTTTATATGTCCAAGATGATTGTAGAG
>Ga0256840_1004019_pt1 | contig 11337 bp, 9 predicted proteins | sample 355202metaG_FD_185969 | JGI IMG/M metagenome (GOLD analysis project Ga0256840, IMG submission 185969) | Hydrothermal vent microbial communities from Mid Atlantic Ridge, Atlantic Ocean - 355-202 | ecosystem: Environmental > Aquatic > Marine > Hydrothermal vents | place: Atlantic Ocean: Mid...
TTTGACCACGGCAAAAAATGCAGCGTCTTTGTAGAAATGGATGCAAACTCCGAAGGCGCCGAATCTTCAGGCGGAAACCTGCCGATGATTTTGGCTTTTGGAACCCTAGAAGTTCCAACGACCGTAGTAGTCACCGATTCCAATTTAGGAACCGCTCGGCGAGATTTCGATTACCGATTTAACACGCCGAAAACGGTTACCATTCCCCCTGGGACCTATGATGGAACGAGAGCGACCGGCATCGCGATTCCGACCCTACAAATTCTTAACGACGATATGGTTGAAGAAGATGAAACGATTAAACTCTCGGTTTCGCAGCCCACAACCAACGCCGAACTCAAAGATGCAAATGGAGACGGCGTCATTTTCACGCTCACAACGTACACCATCCTAAATGATGATATTTGCACCGGCGATACGCAATGTCTTGGTTTGAAGGTTTGCAACCTCAAACAAAATCCGGCCCAATGCGCTGAACCGAATACCTGCGGAAACGGGAAGCTTGAAGCCGGTGAGTTTTGTGATGACGGCAACATAGAGCTCGCCGACGGATGTAATGCAAATTGCAAAATTGAAAACGGAACGCAGTGCGCCGAGAACGATGCATGTGCAAGCGCTATTTGTGACGCCACAAATGCAACTCCTGTGTGTGAATCTATCGATACCTGTGGAAATAACATCGTTGAAACGCTTGAGGTTTGCGACGATGGAAATATTACGAATGGTGATGGATGCGATGAAAATTGTAAACTCGAAGACAATGTTGAATGCGTTGACGATGCACTTTGCGCAAGCGGCGTTTGCGACAAAAGTACGACACCTGGACGATGCGAACCTGCAAATACTTGCGGAAATAATATCATCGAAAACGGAGAAGCATGTGACGATGGTGGAACCATAATCGGTGACGGATGCGATAGCCTTTGTAACATTGAAGACGCGATGAACTGCGTGGGAGACAGAAATTGTCCAGAAGGTCTAGCCTGTACCGACGGAGTATGTGGCGTGGAATGTCGGTCAAATAGCGACTGTGAAAACGGCGATTGTATTTTTGGACAATGCGTTACTTGCACACAAAATACGGACTGCGAGGGCACTGACCAGTGCCAGTCAGGAAGTTGCGTTTCAAGCTGTACGACAAACGACGAATGCTCCCCACAGGGGTTTTGTGACCAACGTTGTGTTGAATGTTTACAGGACGAGCACTGCCTAGAAAACGAATCCTGCACCAATGGCGTTTGTGATGACCCGGACCGTTGCGATCCAAACTTAGAAACCTGTGAGAACACTTGCACGTCAAACGCAACATGTACCGACGCCCGTGTTCCCTTCTGTGATCCAGAAGGCTCGATATGCGGCGAGTGTAATGACACCGAAGATTGTAAAGACAGTGAAGTATGCGTACCGTCGGAAACATCAAACCGTTGTGAGCCAGGATGTACAGAAGAATCATGTGGGAATGACTTCTGCGGTGATGATGGTTTATGTGCTGAATGCGTTAGGGACGATGATTGCGAGTCCGGTCGATGCAATGATTCTATCTGTGTTGTCCAATGTCAGGCCGATACGGACTGTTCGTCTGACCTCAAAAAGTGTGACACAGACGCAAACATTTGCGTTTCAGAATGTACCAGCGATGCAGATTGCTTTTTAGGCACCTGCACGCTTGAGACAAACAAATGTGAAGTTGAAGAGAACACCACACCAAAAGATAAAGTCGATGAAGGCTGTGGATGCGCTTCGAGCACCCCAAATATTCCTCTTACACCTTTAATATTTTGTTTATTTATTGCGATTGTCGGCGTGAGACGCAAAGTTAAAAGGGTCTAAAATTCAACCGCAGACTTTAGCCCTCATACAATGTAAATCCATGCCTTTAAAATTCGTCCCACGGGAGGCTTCGCACTAAACTCGTATACAAATCGCAAATCCATTTTATTTTTTTCGCACCATTCAAACGCAGTCACAACTACGCTTTCCTCAAAGCATTTCATGGTTTCGCTTTCTACTTCTTTAACCGCTTCTAACCCTCCTTCTCCTATAAAAGAAATCAGTCCTACCCTTCTCGATTCTACAAAGGTCCAATATGCATCTACTCGGTTCATTCTTAAAACTCCTTTAATTGGTGTTCACCGCCAGGGAACGCAGTTCCCGCGCAAACACCGGTAACTACCGGCCCATCTGCGTCTATGGGATTCTGTCATCGAATGGTAGCTGCACAAACGGGAGCGTAGCGGGAGTGCGCAAGCGTAGCCCGAAGGGCAATGAGCGGGGTTTACAGAACCCCATAGATGCATGATGCATCTGAAAAATAGGCCCCAACGTCCTCATAATGGTTTCCGTTTTTCTTTCTCCAAATCCTGAAATAACTTTCCTTTTTCATAGCGTGAATGTGTTAATTTTAACAAAGATTTGTAGCGCTCCTCGACGTCTTTCTCTGCAAGAATGTCGCCGATCTCGCCCTCCTGATCGAAGTAAGCAGATACCTGCATCGAGGCAGCGACAAGCTCACCAACCTGTTCGAGTTCATTCCTCATATTTCCGAAACTTTGGAGCTGCTTCAAAATTAAGCTTTGCGTCCCTGCAATTTCATGGAGCAATGTAACGACAACGCTCTTCTGCGCTTCCGGCAAAACAAGATTCTCAATACCAATCCGGATGGCTTCGCTATTGGTTATTCTTTGCGAATGTGCCCACATATCTAACGATATTTTCAATGCATTAGAAATACGTGAAGCCACTTGTACGCGCTTTCTAGGTTTCGTTTTTCTCATCTTTCCCATCCTCCTCTATCCTTGGATTTATTAGGACTGGCCTGAAATCGGATTCGCCCGTTTTTATCTTTAACCTTAGAAAGGGTTACATTCTTCCCTTTCTGTTTTGTCAAATCTCTATCTGCCGGAAGCACCACAAAACCCGTTTTGCTGGACACCACAATATAAGTTCCGCCGATCAACTTCACTTCTTTCTTATGCATCTTTCCTGAAAAATGATTCGCATCCGGCAAATAACTCAGCTTCATGTTTTGCCTTATCTCCCGAACGAACTTTTTCTTTTCGAGTTCCCTTAAATCTTTGATGAGCAATGAGGGTGGGCTTTCATTTTTTCTTAAATAATTTATGGAAATCAAAAACTCTAAACGTTCACGTTTTAGTGCATTGATGTTTTCCAAAATGTCAGGAGCAACGACCGGTGAAGGGTGACCAAATTGTTTATCCAACCATGTCGGACCAACATACTTAAGGTCGTCTTTTGCTTCAGAAAGTGTAGCTGGCTGTGAGCTTGGAGGCTGAACAAAACACGTCGTTTCTCCTTTCAACGCATCTCTTTTTACAATTATGCCCCGATAAGCCCCCTTCTCAACTCGGTCACTTGATGGTTTGGGTAGCTCGGACAGAAGTCGACGCAGTTCTGGAATTTCCGTGCACAACTTTGCGAAAGTTGGCACGGCTTTCTACATTGTTCGGTGCACTTTCATGGACAGAAGTCGACGCAGTTTTGGATTTTCCGTGCACAACTTTGCGAAAGTTCGCGCGACTTTCTGCATCGTTCAGCGCACTTTCATGGACAGAAGTCGACGCAGTTTTGGGTTTTTCGTGCTCAACTTTGCGAAAGTTTGCGCGACTGTCTACATCGTTCGACGCACTTTCATGGACAGAAGTCGACACAGTTTTGGAGTTTTCGTGCACAACTTTGCGAAAGTTCACGCGACTTTCTACATCGTTCGGCGCACTTTCATGGACAGAAGTCGACACAGTTTTGGATTTTCCGTGCACAGCTTTGCGAAAATCTTCGCGACTTTCTGCATCTGCTGCCGCGTTTCCATGCACGTCAGAAACATTTTTGTGCACTTTTTCTTGTGACTTCGAATCACTTTTCGGAACCAAAGACGGTTTGATTGGAGCAATTCCATGTTCGAAAAGAAACATTTGGCGTTCTTCCCACGCTTTCATAACGACATTCTTGAACGTTCCTTGTGCACGATCGATACTCTTTTCATCCAAAGAGTCGAGCCACGTCAGTCCTTTTTTTGTAATTTGGGCTTCCGGAGAACGTTCGTCTAAAACCAAAACCTTAGATTTTGGACCTCGACTTTCCTTAAAACGAACCACTGAACCGCGCTTCAATATGTCCGGAAAGTTCACTTGTTCACTCGTAACATAGTGCAAACTTCCGTCCGAAGATTCACAAAGTGCATAACGTTCGTCGTCCAAATCATTCATTGCACCCGTCGAAAGCACGATTGAAACGCGCCCGACCGGCACACTTTTCACAAAACCAGACGCGTTTTCGTCTTCGTCTTCCATCTCATAGGACTCATATCGTGAAGCAATAAGCGTTCTTACAATGTCATTTTTGCGCCCTTCCTTCCTTAAACGTGTCTCCAAATCCGAACGAAGCGCCCAAACATCACGCTCAATTTCGACCGCGAGCTCCATTTTTCGAAGTGTCTGAAGTCGCCTTAGGAGATTCAAATCGTCTTCTTTTGCATTAGAAGTGTGATTCAAATTCACAAAACCGCTCGCTTGGCTCATCGAAATCAACGCTTTATCGAGAGAAGTATAACGCTCGGCGCTTCGTTCTCGATGCTTTCGATCAATGTTTTGTTCGAGAGTTCGAGGCCCTAAAACGCGAGTCGCCTCATGTTCGGCACGGTTTCTCATCCAACTATTCAGGTATTGGGGATGAATGTAGAGCGCCTTATCTTTCTCCAAATCCCAAATGGATAACGATCTGAGTTTCGAAAAAACAGGCGCAGAGAGTTTTAAATCCGTTTACAAATTTTCGGGAGATCTCGACTATTCTGGAAAAATTGAAGGTGGATGCATCACCGATCTTGTGGCCACTACCGACATTAATAAAAGCGGCGGAACCTTTAGCTACGTTGGAAGTATTTGCGGAAATGACGCCCAAAGCGTAACGGGATCCTTTTCTTTAGGTCGTTAATTCTTCTTCCCTTTTTTGCGCGATTTGGCGTTCCCAGTCTTAGTGCGCGCATCATCGAAATTTTCAACACCAATTAAAATAGCCTTCACGACCTTGTCGCGATGGGCTTGTTCGGCGACCTCGATCCCCTCTTTTGTGTGGGTCAAAAATCCGGCTTCCACCACAATCGCTGGCATGCGAGCACCTTTTAATACCGTAAAATTTTCCTGCTTGACGCCGCGATCAATTGAGTCCAACTCGCCTTGCAGTCCCTTCTGAATCGCGCGTGCAAACTTTCCTGCGTGTTTATGACGGCGCTGTCTTTTCAAATCAATCAAGGTTTTAAGCATCGCACCATTTTGGTCCCCAGCGATTTTAGTATCATTGTCTACTTTTTTCTTGGGCTTCACCCAATTGGATTTTAGAAAATAGGTTTCAAAACCCAAGGCTCGATTATGGGTGGCCGCGTTGTAATGGAGCGAGAGCAATAAATCAGCATCCCTAAAATTGGCGATACGGGCGCGCTCACTCAGACTTATTTCGCGGTCCCAATAACGGGTCATGATGACCCGCACCGTTGGGTATTTTTCTTGAATGGCGTCTCTTAAAGTAAAGGCCAATTCCATCGTCAAATATTTTTCACGAATGTCAGCCACGCCTAGGGCGCCTTCATTTTCTCCGCCATGCCCGGGATCGATGACGATCGTTTTTATGGTTCTAAGATTTGCCACAGCCGGCTCTCGGGCGACGTATTTTACTTTTCTTGCTTGGTCTCGAATCTTTAAGACGGTTGATAAATCGATGCCCAAGCGTGGAGGAAAAGCGCTCGCTTCATCGATAGATGCGGTGATTGAAAAGGTCGCGATTATAAAAACAATTAGATATTTCATCCCTGGCTCCAGTTCCGTCCGTGGTTCTGAGCTTTGATCCTAACTGTGCATTGTTTTCTCACAAGTTTTTAGTTTTGATGAATTTGTTGCGGAATTCAAAATCGCCGATTTCTTTGAACACTTGCCAAAAGGGCGGAATCTTCTCTACCCCCGAAGCGTTTAACCGCCTCTATTTCGAAATAAGGGCATTAAAAACAAGGTGTTCAAAGTACAGAAAAACACAAAAAATATCGGAATACATTTTAAAGCAACGTGACTAAATTGGTTGCATAGTTTACCACGAAGTAGCTAGCCAATAACGAGATCAGGTCTTCGAAGCGGATCATAACGAGCCAAACCTTCTAAATGAAAAAAGAAATATTAACCAGAATAAAAGAATTAGGCGGAAACATTGATCATGCCGATGGTGGATCGATAGAAGACGACTTAAAATCCATAAAATTTAACACTGTTCTCTATCCAAAAACAGAAAACACGCCTTGGAGTAGTAAACACGACTCAGAACCTATCTACGGCATTGGGGATTTTATTGATCAACATATAAATTTATTTCAATCAGACGCCACAGAATTTTATAATAAAATTCTTAACAAGTACTATCAATATACTGAGGAAAGTTTCGGACAAGTGTTTTTTAAACACGACATATTCACACCTTTTAAAAAGGGAAGCGATGATTATGATGAATGGAAAGGAGAATGGAACCAAGGCGATATAAGAAAAGTGGTTGTGGGAGGGGAGTTGGTGTTCATGATTATTGGCACTTCTTACGGTTATCCAGATACTCATTTTATTTGTTTAACGGATCCCGATTCGAAAAATCCAATGGTATACGCGACAGATACTGACACCTATTTTGACGACATCACAAAAATCGGAACGCTAGAAGATTATTTCAATTCCTTTTTGTCAAAACATGAACTCCTCGTGGTTTTAAAAAATACACTTAGATAGTACTAAAAAAAAGATCGTCGCCAATACTCACGGTAGTAGAGGTCTTAGGAGAACTGCGAAAGGCGCCATGCTAAACGCGTATTGCGGGTTTTGGCGTCGTTATTTTTGATCGCGATTTCCACCGCTTTGGCCGAGCCGACGAGGACTACCAAGGCCTTCGCGCGTGTGATGGCGGTGTACAAAAGATTGCGTTGAAGCATCACATAATGCTGGGTCAGAAGAGGCAAGATCACGACCGGGTACTGGCTACCTTGGCTTTTGTGGACCGTAATCGCGTAGGCCAAAATCAACGCGTCGAGTTGTTCAAAAGGAATATGTACCAAGCGGTGATCAAACATCACCCCTACACATTCTTCTTGATGATCGATTTCAATCAGACGCCCAATATCGCCATTATAGATATTTAGATCATAGTTATTTCGCGTTTGCATGACCTTATCGCCCACTCGCCAAAACCCTTTCCCAAAAACCAAAGAAGGCGCTTCTTGATCACCCAAGGCCTCCTGCAATTCTTGATTGAGCGATGAACACCCAACCTCGCCTTTGTGCATCGGCGATAAGATTTGAATATCTTCGAAAGGGTGATATCCAAATGCCTGGGGCAAACGAGTAGTAACCAAATTTACTATTTTATCTTTTGCCTCTTTAGGGGTTGATGCATTAATAGTAAAGAAGTCTCCTTTTTTATCGCTTATCAATAGGGGAAGGCCACGGTTAACTTGATGAGCATTCATGACAATTTTTGAGCCTTGGGCTTGTCTAAAAATCTCGCTTAAACGAACCACCTCAATACATTTGCTATCGATAATGTCGCCAAGCACGTTCCCTGGACCGACGGAGGGAAGCTGATCAATATCGCCAACCAGAAGCAGCGCACTCCCCTCTTTTAGGGCGCCAAGCAGGGCTTCAAAGAGTGTAATGTCAATCATCGAGGACTCATCAACAACGAGCATGTCAACATCCAAGGGATTATCTTCGTCCAACTGAAAACCGCCCTCTTGAAAAGAATAATCGAGCAAACGATGAATCGTCTGCGCTGGCATTTGCGTTGCCTCGCTTAGACGTTTTGCGGCACGCCCCGTGGGCGCACAAAGTAATATGCGTCGCGAAAAGAGTTTTCCGATTTCGCAGATCGCTCGAATAATTGTCGTCTTACCGGTCCCGGGGCCTCCACTAATCACCGTTATTTTTTGCATCCAGACCTTCTCAATGGCGCGCAATTGAGAATCCGCAAAATCAAAATCGAGTTCTTTCTGAACCTTTTTTAAGGCCTTCTCTAAGGCCTCTTTTTTAACCTCATATTTTTGATCGAGGCGATGTAAATGTTGGGCGCATCGGGTTTCGCTTTCCCAAAGCGCTGGTAAAAAAAGACACACTTTCCCAGCGCAATACTCGGCAATCAAATCCCCTGCATCCACCATGGTTTTAGTTTGTTCTTTTACTAAACCTTGGTCTACGGCGAGCAACGAAATAGCACGATGAAGAAGGTCTTCTTGCTCAAGAAAAACATGTCCTTCCATCCGACTTTCTCTGAGAAGAAAGGCAATGCCTGCTTGAATTCTAAAGGGAGAATCCGCGCTAAGGCCGCGATGGCGAGCGATATCGTCGGCTCGCCGAAACCCAATACCGTACATATCGCGGGCTAGGAGGTAGGGATTTGTCCGAATAATGGCAAGAGCTTGGGGCCCATAATGTTTAAAAATATGTGTCGCCAGGTTGGCCGATATACCAAGGTCGTGGAGAAAAACCATCACGTGGCGAATGGAGCGTTGAGATTCCCAGGCAAGCCCGATCTTGGCAGCACGTATTTTTCCAATCCCATCAACTTCTTTTATTTTTTGGGGTTCTTTATCGATAATCTCAAGAGTTTTATCGCCAAACTTTTTGACAATACGTTCGGCCAGGGCTGGGCCAATGCCGTCGATGAGCCCAGAGGAAAGGTATCTTTGAATGGCCGAGTCGGTGGTAGGCAAGATGATTTGTAGGGTTTCAATCTTAATTTGTCGTCCGAACTTTTCGTGTTCGATCCAGGAACCTGTGATCTCTAAGTGTTCCCCAATATGGGCCGAACAAATATTACCGACAATGGTGACCTCGTTTTGGGTGGGGTCTTTTATCTGGGCAACCGCAAAATTCCCTTCCGCATTTTGAAAGCGAATTTTTGTAAGCACACCTTTTATATGTTCTAATTTTTCCACATCTTCTTTTACACGAAAAGATCGACTTCTAGAAACTTAAAAAATGAAGGTTTTTTGAAACTCAGGCCGAGGGAAAAGAGATGTTCAATCGGAGATTCCTTCGATTCGGATTCGGTACCTGTACCTAAATTAGTATAAAAATGAGTATCTAATATAGAGTGCTCAGAATCTGTTGGCCAAAGTTCTATTTTATTTTTAGGGATGGCGTCTTTTATTTTTTGGATAGCTTTTTTCAGGAATTGAATTTGAAAATATTTTTTGTGCGTCGCGAGTTTTTCAATCGCGTTTTTTAGAATGTGAATTTTATTTTTTTGTTCGGGAAATTTTGCGATGTAAATTAAGTGGCCCGCTTTTCCCTCAGTCGTAATAAAAAATCCTTCTTCAATGGCCTCTTTCATTCTTCGACGAAATGTCCGACGCGAGATAGAAAATTTTTCCGACTTTAATTTTTTTATTATCGTTTCCGCGTACGCATAAATTACAGGGACGTGATTGTTTTTTGAAATGACCCAAAAAATTTGTGAAGGTGATTCAGAAAATCTTTTATAAAATCTGGAAAGTTTCAAAACGCGTCAGGGATTTGGAGAGTTTTCATCTGCTAGCACAGCCTCAATTCCAATGGCAACTGGTGCATTCATCTTCACCACCGTATCGCCGAAATTTGTAAATACACGACGCGTCTAAGGTTTGAGCGGGTCGATATACCGCCCCGATTTTAACGCGCTCTGTCATGACCCGATTCGAAATTTTTGTTTTTGATTCCTTGAAAACCTTTTCCAAATTTTGGGTAAAAGTTGGGTTCGTTTTTCCTAGATAGCTATTGAAGGTTAGCCATAAGCTTGGACCAACCTACGTCGAAAGGAGGTCCTTCGTCGCTGAGCTAATCTACTTTTAAGCGCTAGAAAAAAGAAGACGTTGACTTCGTCACGTGTGTAAGCGACCTTCATGCCAGACACGAATGTTTGTAAATTGGAGCTGAAAATGAACCCCATTATTATTCCTGGCGATATTATTATTGGAGCCCTTATTCTGGGACTTTTATTGGGTGCCTACGGTGCTTATCTGTATTTGAGAAGCCGATTTCTCACACGGGAAAAAGAAGAAGTTAAGCGCCAGGTCTCAACCTTGAAAGCGGAGGCGATCGAGGAGGCAAAGACGCGTACGGAAGTCAAAATTCGCGCGGAGTTGGAAGAGAAAGTTCGAAGAGAAATTTCTGAACGCTTGGAAGAAAAAATGAAAGAGGAATACGAAGCCAGTATTTCTCTAAAATTGAAATCGGCCCAAGGTGATGCGAAGAAGCTCATTAAAGAAGCCGAAGTAGAGGCCAGTGGGCTTTTGATCGAGGCACGCGAAGAAGCGGCCGACGAAATCGCCAAGCGAACCGAAAAGTTGAATGGACAAAAACGTCAACTTAAAGAGCTTGAGCATTCGCTCACCGATCGAGACGAGCAATTGTCGCGGCGCTCTGATAAACTTGATCGTCGCTCAACCGACATTTCCCATAGCGAAAAAGAACTCAAAAGAGTCGAGGAAGATCTCAAAAAAAAAGAGGCCTCGATCGAGCAAACCCTTGCAAAGATTTCTGGCCTTTCAGCGTCTGCGGCCAAAGAGGAATTGCTTCAAAGGGTGGAAGAAAACGCCGAAGTTGAAGCGGCTCGCATATCGCGACTGATCGAAGAAAAAGCGATTGAGACGGCGGACAAGGCGGCTAAAAAAGTCATCGCTGTGGCCGTTCAGCGGTGGGCCGGTGAGTACGTTGCCGAGCGTTGTTTAAACGTGATTCAAATTCCAAGCGATGACATTAAAGGTCGCATTATTGGTCGAGAAGGTCGCAATATTCGCGCGATCGAGGCCGCAACGGGCGTCGATCTCATCGTCGATGACACGCCGCAGGCTATCATGATTTCTTCCTTTGATCCCATCCGTCGAGAGATCGCACGATTGACTTTAGAAAAGCTCGTCAGCGATGGCCGAATCCATCCTTCTCGGATTGAAGAGGTGGCCAAAAAATCTAAAAAAGATGTGGAGCGAGAGATCAAAGCCCGTGGCGAAAAAGCGGCTTTTGAACTTGGTATTGGTGGTCTGCATCCTGAGCTTTTAAATCTTCTCGGTCGCCTGCGTTACCGTACAAGTTACGGGCAAAACCAATGGTCACATTCCATTGAGGTGGGTTTTCTTTGTGGCCTTATGGCAGCCGAGCTTGGTGTAAATGTGCGTCACGCCAAACGCGCTGGACTCCTTCACGATATTGGAAAGGCGCTCACCCATGAAAGGGAAGGAAGCCACGCTGTTATCGGCGCAGAAATCGCTGCACGTTGCGGCGAAAATGAAATCGTAAGAAACGCAATCGCTGCCCATCATAACGATGA
>Ga0256840_1004020_pt1 | contig 11334 bp, 13 predicted proteins | sample 355202metaG_FD_185969 | JGI IMG/M metagenome (GOLD analysis project Ga0256840, IMG submission 185969) | Hydrothermal vent microbial communities from Mid Atlantic Ridge, Atlantic Ocean - 355-202 | ecosystem: Environmental > Aquatic > Marine > Hydrothermal vents | place: Atlantic Ocean: Mid...
TTTTTTTAAATAAAAATTAGTTTTTTTTATATATTTTTTGAGCCAATTCTTTCCCTAATTCAACCCCAAACTGGTCATAACTAAAAATATTCCAAATAATGCCTTGAACAAATATTTTGTGTTCATAAAAAGCTATTAAACTTCCTAAAGTTTGAGGTGTTAATTTTTTTATTAAAATGCTAGTACTGGGTTTATTTCCGTCAAATACTTTAAAAGGTAATAGTTGATTGATACCGTCAATATTTCCTTGTGTTTTTAAATCTAAATGAACTTCTTGTTTAGTTTTACCTTCAGCTAAGGCTTGCGTTTGGGCAAAAAAGTTTGCCATTAATTTTTTATGGTGTTCTTTATCTCCGTAGAGCGATTGTTTGAATCCAATAAAATCTGCGGGAATTAATTTTGTTCCTTGATGTAATAACTGCATAAAGGCATGTTGAGCATTTGTACCTGTACTCCCCCAAATAATATTACCAGTTTGATAATTTACTTGTTCACCATTTCTATCAACGCTTTTCCCATTGCTTTCCATAATGGCTTGTTGTAGATATGGGGCAAATTTTGTTAAATATTGTGTATAAGGTAAAATAACCTCTGTTTCAGCATTAAAAAAGTTAGTATACCAAATGCCAATTAAGCTAGCAATAATTGGAGCATTTTTTTCAAAAGGAGTATTTTTAAAATGTTCATCCATTTCAAAAGCGCCAATTAACAACTTGTTAAAATTTTCAAAACCAACGGCTAAACTAATAGATAACCCAACAGTACTCCATAATGAAAAACGCCCCCCAACCCAATTCCACATTGGGAAAATATTTTTAGAAGCTATTCCGAATTCACCAGCCATAGTTAAGTTTGTAGACACAGCAACAAAATGCTTTGCAATATTATTTTTAGAGGTTGATTGTAAAAACCATTTTTTTATGGTAGTTGCGTTGGTTAAAGTTTCTTGCGTTGTGAATGTTTTTGAAACAATTATAAATAAGGTAGTTTCAGGATTTAAATTTTTGAGTACTTCTTGTACATGGTCACCATCAATATTTGAAACAAAATGAATATTTAAATGATTTTTGTAATACTTTAAAGACTCTACAACCATATCTGGGCCTAAATCAGATCCTCCTATACCGATATTCACAATATCCGTAATTACTTTTCCTGAATAACCTTTCCATTTACCGGAAATAATGCTATCTGAAAAAGAAGACATTTTATTTAATGCCTCTTTTATTTCAGGCATTATATTTTTATCATCTACAATAATTTCACTATCTAGTTGGTTTCTTAAAGCGGTATGTAAAACGGCTCTATTTTCAGTTTGATTAATCTTTTCTCCTGAAAAATAAGCATTTATCGCACTTTTTAAATCAACTTCATCAACTAATTTTAATAGATAGTTTACTGTTTCTTCAGTGATTCTATTTTTTGAAAAATCAAATTCAAAACTATTAAAGTTAATGGTGAATTTATTTTTTCTGTTACTGTCATTTCTGAATAATGATTTTAAATGGATATCTTTAACTTCTTCATAGTGAGTAGAAAGTTGTTTCCAAGCGTTAGTTTTTGTTGGGTTAATATTCTTCATGGTTCAAATCTAGGTCTTTAATTCTCTTTTTGAAATTATTGTGTCATTAGTTTTTTTAGGGTAACCTATCTCATCTAATTGAATTTTTAGAGGCTCTATAAATTTAAAATAAACAGTTTTTATATCCTTTTTCATAGGTTTTGCAGCAGGTAGTTTTTGTTTTAAAGGGTCAACTTGCCTTCCGTTTTTCCAAAACCTGTAACAAACATGTGGGCCAGCAGTATTTCCAGTCATTCCCACATATCCTATAACTTCGCCTTGTTTTACAACATCACCAACTTTTACGGCTCTTTTACTCATATGTAAATATTGTGTACTGTATGTTCCATTATGACGAACTTTTACATAATTTCCATTCCCTCCTTTATAGCGAGACTCTATCACAGTTCCATTTGCAGTTGACATTATTGGAGTCCCAACAGGACCGGCAAAATCTGTACCTTTGTGAGGTCTAATTCTATTACCGTAAAAAGCAATTCTTCTGCGTAAATTATAACGGGAAGATATTCTACTAAATTTTAAAGGTGCTTTTAAAAATTGACGACGTAAATTAGCTGCTTTATCATCAAAATAATCAGGAATACCTATGGTTGAATCTGCCAAAAATTTAAAGGCATAAAAGGGTTTGCCTCCATGTTCAAAATAGGCGGCTTTTATTTCTCCAATACCTACAGGAATGGTGTCATTAATATATAATTGTTCATAAATTAATTTAAATTTGTCATTTTTTTGTAATCTAAAAAAATCGATAGTCCACGCATATATATCTGATAATTCATAAGCTAAGTAGAGATTTAAGCCTTGTTTATCCATTGCTTCAGAAAGGTTATTTGTAATAATACCTGAAGCAGTTTTAATAACTGTTTGTATAGGTTTTTTAGCATTATAAGCTGTAATTATAGAGTCTTTAAAATTAATTACTGTATAACGTACTTTGGAGTGTTTATAGATAAAAATTTGTGCTTTTTCAGTTGAGTCTTTTTTTGCTAAAATGGTATAAGGAGCTCCACTTTTAATTTTTCGAACATTAAAAGTATCTTTAACTTTACTTACTATTTCAAGTACTTTTGGATATTCAATATGATGTTTATCAAGTATTTCACTAAAATTTTCACCAGGTTTAATAGTGTCATGAATTACCTTGTAGTTACTTAATTTAAAGCCATACTCATAAATTTCAACAGGTTTTGGAGGAATTTTTTTTATTTCTGGTTTGTCATCTTTACAGGCTATAAAAATTAGAGCAATTAAAAGTGTAACTATTTTTTTCAAGAGGTGCTATTTTACGAGTTAATTTAGAATAAAAATAAAACGCAAAAGTACAATTTAATTGTTGAAAATAATATTAAAAGGATGTGCTAAACCTTTGAATTCATCTAAATCGGCTCTAAGTGATCCAACGGCAAGAGAAGCTTTAATGCGAAGAGGGATTTTATTTTTATCATCACTTATCCATACGGTAACACTTTCTTGTTCTTTAAAAACGCGACCTGCCTGTACAATTGGTCTAAATTTTAAGGCTCTAACGTTACCATATTTTGTTTTTATAATTTCTTTACCTAAAAACCGAAGTTTGAAGTTTGTAATTTCTTGATCTAAAAACATTTTTAATTCAATTTCTTCACCAATTGTTAGATTATTAATTTGTTGATTTCTTAAAAAATATAAAGAGGATAACATATCCTGAATATTACTACTTATTGGATATTTTTTTTCAGTTTTGTGTTTGTGATTTTTAACAATAGCATGATTTGTATTATAATCAAATAAAATCTCCTTGTCTTTGGTATGCCCACCTTCATTAATTTTTCTAATAAATCGGTAAGGTTTTAAAGACTCTTTGTATATAAAAGATTCATAGTTATCGTTCACTTTAAAAAACAAGCTAATAAATCCGGTAGATTTTCCTTTTCCTATGATGTGAAAAGCTTCTTTTGAGTTGTTTGTAGTTTCTCTAACTTCAATTGTTGAATAACCTGCATTAAAAAAATTACTATAACTCATCCTAAATTTAAGCCATTCTCCTTTTTGAAAAGCAAATTTTGTTTCAATATTCTCATTTACAGATGACTGTCCGAATGAAAACGTTGAAAATATCAACATTAATAGTGTGATTAATTTCTTCATTAGTTTATTAATGGACGATTATTTTGTATACAAATTACAATTACTGTTCCAAAAATAGTAAAAGCATGCAAAGGACAAGGTTTTTATTAAAATTAAATATAGAAATAAAAACTACAAAGTACCTCTTCTTTCTTGTTCAGCTTCAATAGATTCAAATAGTGCTTTAAAATTTCCTTTTCCAAAAGATTGAGCGCCTTTACGCTGAATAATTTCAAAGAAAAGTGTTGGCCTGTCTGAAACAGGTTTCGTAAATATTTGCAATAAGTAACCTTCGTCATCTCTATCAACCAAAATGCCTAAATCTTTTAATTCGGCTAAATTTTCATCAATTTCGCCAACTCTATCTAAAACAGTATCATAATATGAGCCGGGAACATATAAAAACTCAACACCTCGCTCTGTCATAGCTTTTACAGTTTCTAAAATATTATTAGTTGCAACAGCAATGTGTTGAACACCTGGCCCATTATTAAACTCTAAATATTCTTCAATTTGTGATTTTTTAAGCCCTTCAGCAGGTTCATTTATTGGGAATTTTACTCTACCATTACCATTAGTCATCACTTTACTCATTAAAGCTGTAAATTGGGTTGAAATATCTTTATCATCAAAAGTTATTAGGTTTGCAAAACCCATAGTTTTACGGTAGAACTCAGACCAAACGTTCATTTCATTCCATCCAACATTACCTACCATATGATCTATATAGCGGAGACCAACATCGGCTGGATTGTATAAAGATTCCCACTTTTCAAATTTTGGCAAAAACAATCCGTTATAATTTTTACGTTCTACAAAAATATGAACAGTATCTCCGTAAGTATGAATTCCAGAGCGAATAACTTCTCCCTTTTCATCACTTTCTTTGGTTGGTTTTAAAAATGATTTTGCTCCTCTTTTTGTAGTCTCTTCCCAAGCTTTGGTTGCGTCTTCAACCCATAAAGCCACCACTTTAACTCCATCTCCATGCTTTTCTATATGTTGAAAAATTTCGTTATTTTTTGAATTTGGCATTGGTGTAGTTAGTACTAATCGTATTTTATCTTGTACCAATACGTAACTTGTTCTATCGGTTAAACCAGTTTCTAATCCGGCATAAGCTAAAGATTGAAACCCGAAAGCAGTTTTATAATACAGCGCTGCTTGTTTGGCATTCCCTACATATAATTCTACGTAATCAGTTCCTAATAAAGGTAAAAAATCATCGGCTTCAGGAAATATTTTTTCTAAGCCGTAATTAAAATTTTGTATGTTTTTTAAACTCATAATTTTAGTTTTTAGTAAGCAAATTTGCTAATGAGATAATTAGTCAATTTTGGTCAATAGTTATTATTTATGATTTCAACATTTTAGATGAAGAAATAATTTTATTTAATATTTTTCTTATTGTTGTTAATTTTTCAATTAGATAATAGGTGTTTTCATAAGTTTCCACTTCATTACAAATGAATAACCAATATTCTAATTCATCAGCTTCTTATGGCAATTTTTAATTTATGAATAAAATCACTACTACTTTCTGCATTTTGAGATTCTTTGACATTAGCACCAATTGAAGTTCCAGAACGTAATATTTGTTTCGCAATAGCGTATTTTTGATTTTTATCTAACTTTTCTGAATAGTTTACTATTTCAACTGCGAACTCAAATGTGAGTTTTAAAATGATATTTTCTTTATATTTTGGACTTTCTGTAAATTTCATACATTTTTTTTATTGGCTAATTAACAAATCAGCTTATTGACTAATTACTTCATCCACGACTTATAATAATCATTAACTTCTAAATTCAAAGCATCTTCAGTAATCATTACAGGATTAAAAGGGTCAATCATAACCGCTAATTCTTCAGTGAATTTTTTACCAATACTTCTTTCAATAGCTCCGGGATGTGGACCGTGAGGAATCCCTCCAGGATGCAGTGTAAGTTGTCCTTTTTCAATATTATTTCTACTCATAAAATCACCATCAACATAATATAAAATCTCCTCAGAATCAATATTACTATGATGATATGGGGCTGGAATTGCTTTTGGATGATAATCGTACATTCTAGGGACAAAAGAGCAAACTACAAAACCAGCTGCTTCCCAAGTTTGATGAATAGGTGGAGGCATATGAATTCTTCCTGTTATAGGTTCAAAATCATGAATTGAAAATGCATACGGATAATTAAACCCATCCCAACCAACTACATCAAAAGGATGATTTTTATAAGTGTATTCCCAAAGAACACCTTGTTTTTTAGCTAAAACTTTAAATGCTCCTTTCTCGTTATGCGTTTGTAAATTTATTGGCAATCTAAAATCTCGTTCACAAAAAGGTGCATGTTCTAATAATTGTCCAAAATTATTTCGATAGCGTTTTGGAGTTACAATAGGACTATAAGATTCTATATATAATAATCTGTTTTCTTCTGTTTCAAAATCTATTTGGTACAAGGTTCCACGTGGGATAATTAAATAATCACCGTATTTAAAATCTATATTCCCATACATAGTTTTTAAAGTTCCAGAACCAATATGAATAAATAGCATTTCATCGGCATCAGCATTTTTGTAAAAGTAAGATGAAGAAAATTCTTTAGGAGCTGCCAAACCAATATGTAAATCGTTATTAACAAAAAGTGTTTTTCTACTGTCTAAATAATCAGTTGCTGATTTTAAAGAAAATCCTTTAAAACTCAATGCTTTCATGTTTTTTTCAATCGCTATTTTAGGAGCTAAGTTTGTTATTTTTTTTATTTCGGTTACTACAGTTGGTGGATTAATATGATAAATTAATGATGACATTCCCGCAAAACCAGCAGTTCCAAAAAGTTCTTCTTGGTAAATACCTCCAGTTGGATTTTCAAAAACGGTATGGCGTTTTGGAGGAATTTTACCTAATGAATAATATCTAGGCATGTTTTTAATTTTTTAGTTAGTATTTAATATAAAATCTCTTTAAAATTTAATCAACTTTAAAAAGTATTGAGGTTGATTTAAAACTGAGGTATATACACAAGAAAATTATTGAATCCTCTTATGTTGAAGAGTTAATTCATTCAGGATCTCTCTTGATTAAGAATTTTAGAAGTAGTAATAATCCGGTCCACGTATTTTTCATACATTACAAATATAGCATAATTTTTTTAGCATTAAAACAATAAAAAAGAGTACATTATGCACTCTTTTTTATTCAGAATAATATTTTAATTAAAAATTAGAAAGAAATTCCACTAACTTCAATAACACGTTTAATTTGTGGGGCGTGTCTTTTAATTGTAGCTTCAACACCATTTTTTAATGTCATTTGATTTACTGAACAACCCAAACAAGCTCCTTCTAACTGAACACTTACAGTGTCATTTGTTATTTCAATTAATGAAATATTACCACCATCAGCTTCTAAGTAAGGTCTTATTTCTTGCAAAGCAAGTTCTATATTAGCTCTAAGTTCATCAGTACTCATAAGTTAATTATTTAGTGCTACATCCGCTCATTGTTGTAATTCTCACAACTTCTGTTGGAGGTAAGTCGTTATTTCTTTTTACCAATTGTGTAAGTGCATTTTTAGTAATTTCTGAGAAAGCATTTTCTAGAGGTGTGTTGTCTTGTAAAGCAACTGGATGGCCAACATCACCAGCTTCTCTAATGCTTTGTACTAAAGGCACTTCACCTAAAAATGCAGTTTCTATATCTTTTGCTAAATCTTTAGCCCCGTCTTTGCCAAAAATATAATATTTATTATCGGGCAATTCTGCAGGAGTGAAGTAACTCATATTTTCAACAATACCTAATACAGGCACATTAATATCTTCTTGTTTAAACATTGCCACCCCTTTTTTTGCATCAGCAAGTGCAATGGCTTGAGGAGTACTTACAATTACTACACCTGTAATAGCAACAGCTTGTACAATAGATAAATGAATATCTCCAGTTCCAGGAGGTAAGTCAATTAATAAAAAATCTAATTCTCCCCAATGTGCATCAAAAATCATTTGGTTTAGAGCTTTGGAAGCAATTGCACCTCGCCAAATTACAGCTTGATTTGCATTTGTAAAAAAGCCTAATGATAGTATTTTAACGCCATAACTTTCAATAGGTTTCATTTTTGAGCGTCCATCAATTTCAACAGATAAAGGTTTTGCATTGGGAACATCAAACATTAAGTGAATTGAAGGTCCATAAACATCAGCATCTAAAATACCAACTTTAAATCCCATTTTTTGTAATGAAACAGCCATATTTGCTGTAATTGTAGATTTTCCAACGCCTCCTTTACCTGAAGCAATGGCTATAATATTTTTAATTCCTGGAATAGAATTTTCCTTTAATTTAACTTCTTTTGTTGGAACTATTGCAGTTACATTTACTTTTACGTCAATTTTTTGATCAATTTGGCTGTGAATAGCCTTCATTATTTCAATTTCAATTTTCTTCTTTGCCTGTAAAGTAGGATTACTAATAGTAACATCTACAATAACTTCTTTGTCAAAAGTTACAATATTTTTAACGGCTCCACTTTCAACAAGACTTTTACCTTCACCAGGTGCGGTAATAGTTTCAAGTACTTTGGTTATATCTTTTTTATTTAAATCCATATTTTTTTATCTAAAATCATTCTAAACAACAAATATACAGAGTTCTTATGGATATAAAAAAATTCCACTAAAAAAGAAATGTCGTAGTAGTTACAAAGAAATTAGGTAGTTAATTCTTTGAAAGGATCCCAAAAAATAGCACTAAAATTTTGAATTTTATTTTCTTTAATAATAATACCTTCACTCTCTAATAATTGTTGCATTAAGTTAGTGCCGTTAAAATGATGTTTTCCTGTTAAGAGTCCACTTCTATTAACGACCCTGTGCGCAGGAATTTCTTCATTATTATGAGAAGCATTCATTGCCCAGCCAACCATACGAGCTGATTTAGCTGCTCCAAGATATTTTGCTATTGCACCATAGCTTGTAACTCTTCCATAAGGAATTAATTTTGCAACGTTATAAACTTTATTAAAAAAATTGTCAGACTTTTCCATTCATTAAAAATAATAATTTAATAACGAAGTCTAAATTTAATGTAAGTAATTGGTTTTCCTTTTTCTAAATATTGATTTTCATAAAAGGTTTGGGTTGAAGTTACTTCTATGGGAGCATATGGGTTGTTATAAATATTGTGATGAGCATAATCAATTTCATGACCTTCACCTGTAAGTAACCCCAATGTATAACCATGCATAAATTCGCTATCCGTTTTTAAATGAATAACACCTTCAGGTTTTATGACATGGTGGTATTTTTTTAAAAATTCAGGATTGGTTAATCGATGTTTTGTTCGAGTGTATTTAATCTGTGGATCAGGAAAAGTTATCCAAATTTCTGAAATTTCATTTTTACCAAAAAGAAGATCTATCAATTCAATTTGAGTTCTAACAAATACAACATTGGTAAGGTTTTCTTCTAATGCTGTTTTTGCTCCACGCCAAAATCGAGCTCCTTTTAAGTCTATACCTATATAGTTGGTAGTAGGGTTTTTACGAGCCAAAGCAATAGTGTATTCACCTTTTCCACAACCTAATTCTAAAACAACTGGATTGTTATTTTTGAATTGGTTATGCCAATTTCCTTTCAACGAAAAACCTTGAAGTAACTCTTGTCTTGTAGGTTGAATGACATTAGAAAATGTTTCGTTTTCACGAAATCTTTTAAGTTTGTTTTTACTCCCCACAAATTTTAGGTTTTAAAAAGAAATGAAAAATAGAGATAAAAACTATTCGTTAACAGAGTTTCTATATTTCTTAAGTTCTCCCAGCCAATAGATAAAAGCAGTAAACGCAATTACAACCAATATCCAGTTAATTGTGTTTTGAGCCCACCAATTATTTGTAAATCTTATAGTATCAACTGGTTGAAATAAAACATTTGTACAAAAATCACCTATTGCTTTAAAAATATTGTTTGCAATCATATCTTAATTATATTTACAGGCAAAAGTATAAAATATAGTAATGATAGCAAATTTTTTTAATAAAACTAAACCAATAACTACATTTAGTGTTGTTATACTGTTGTTTATATACTATTGTATTTTAATTTTAACAGAAGATTTTCATATTTTTTCTGTATCGTTTTTAGTTAAAAAAATATTTTATTTTTTCTGGTATGTTTTATTTTTATTGATAGTTAGTTTTATTATTAAAAAAAATAAACTTACACAAGATAATTCTTATGCATTACTTTTAGTTGTTTTTATATTAGGGGCTTTTTCGGGAACTATTGTTTTTAATAGCATTATTTTTTCAAATATAATATTACTCTTAAGTTATCGAAAAATATATAGCCTAAGAAGTGAAATAAACACTAAAATGAAATTGTTTGATGCTTCTTTTTGGATTGGGATTTCAACATTGATATACTCATGGAGTATACTTTATATCCTTTTAATTTATGTTGGAATTTTTATATATCAAAAAGTTAGTTTTAAAAATTTATTAATTCCAATTGTTGGATTTGTAACACCTATTTTTATTTATTTTACATATTGTTTCTATTTTGATAGTTTACCAACTTTTTATGGAAGATTTAATTATGATTTCAAGTGGAATTTTGTAGCATATAATTCATTAAAATTTTTAATACCAATAACATTTTTAATAACTACATTACTGTGGTCTATTTCATTGGCTACTCCAAAAATTATTTTGATAAGTAATAATTTAAAATTTTCATGGAATGTATTAATAAATCACCTTCTAATTTCTATAGTAATCATCATTTTTTCACCAGTAAAAAACGGAGTAGAATTCTTTTATTTGGTGTTTCCTGCCTCAATAATAATTACAAATTTTTTAGAAAGAAGTAAATCAACAATATTTAAAAATGTACTATTGTATTTGTTCCTAGCAATATCAATAAGTGTGTATTTTTTATAATTTTTCACCAAAAGCTAAGTCACCGGCATCACCCAATCCAGGTATAATATAACCCTTATTATTTAATTCACTATCAACAGTTGCAATCCATAATTTTGTGGTTGAAGGAAAGTGTTTTTTTATAAAGTCAATGGCTTGCGTTGAACCAATAACACATGCTAAATAAATTTCTTTTGGTGTACCATGTTTTTTTAGGCCTTCAAAAACACTGACAATTGATTGTCCTGTTGCTAACATAGGGTCAGCTAAAATAAGTGTTTTACCTTCTAAATTTGGAGAGGCAAAGTATTCAACTTTAATTTCAAATTCAGTATCATTTACGTGTTTTCTATATGCAGAAATAAATGCATTTTCGGCATCATCAAAATAATTCAAAAGCCCTGTGTGTAAAGGTAACCCAGCTCTTAGTATGGAGCATAAAACAATGTCATTTTTAGGAATATGAACTGTTTTTGTTCCCAAAGGAGTAGTAACAATTTTATGTTCATAATTTAAAGATTTGCTTAATTCATAAGCTAAAATTTCGCCAATCCGTTCTATATTCCTTCTAAAACGCATAGCATCTTTTTGAATAACAACATCTCTAATTTCTAAAATAAATTTATTTAATAATGAATTTTTAGTATCGAGGATGTTAACAATCATAGAAATAATATTTTCACAAAAATAACATTTTAAATTTAGAATTTAACGAAATAAAAATTGTTAATT
>Ga0256840_1004021_pt1 | contig 11331 bp, 14 predicted proteins | sample 355202metaG_FD_185969 | JGI IMG/M metagenome (GOLD analysis project Ga0256840, IMG submission 185969) | Hydrothermal vent microbial communities from Mid Atlantic Ridge, Atlantic Ocean - 355-202 | ecosystem: Environmental > Aquatic > Marine > Hydrothermal vents | place: Atlantic Ocean: Mid...
AACATCTTCTGTTGGATACTCAAGTTGTGAACGAGGTATTATCGGCAAGTTAGCAAGATTAACAAGAGCATTACTATCTAATCCTGCGATGCCATTTGCCACATTTTTTTGTGAATTTATTACATCAATTATATCTTTCGTAGACACTTCACCTTGAGGAGGTTTAAATATTCTCGACTTCATACCATCACCTCTTAAACACTCTTATTATTCCATTAACACTCCCTCCAGCGGGAACGTTTATTTCGAAGTTTATACTGTCGTCCTTTGCTAAGTGAATAGCGAATTCATACCATGCATTTGCAGTTAGAGCGTTACCGTCATTAAGTAGATAACTGTGAGTTACAGTTCCAATTGTAATATCCAATTTTACAGTTGTTGCTGTGTCAAGAGCTATAACTATTCCATACTCACCATCCTCAGATATATTAATAGGAGTAGATAAAACACTATCCCAAACTGCTGCTGTTCCTGTGTTACTTAGTGATACTGATATGTCTTGTATGTGTTTTGTGTATAAACCTTGAACAGTTACATCTTTCGCTAAACCTACGTCATCTTGTGATATGTCTATCAATAGCTTATCAGTTCCTACTGACTGTAGAGCATTAACAATCTTGTTTAATGTTGCGTCTTTAGCTACTCCTACATCATCCTCAGACAAGACAACCAACAGCTTATCAGTTCCTACAGATTGAAGGGCGTTGGCTAACTTGGTTAATTCTGTTAATTCTTCACTTACGACGTTCCCATTCGAATCAATAATCAGTACCTTGAGCAATTTCTCATTACTTGCCTTACTAAGAGCATCAACTATTGGTTGTGGAAGCATAATCAATCACCTGTGGTGTTCTATTACCGACAGGAAGAATGAGATTATACCTACTAAAGCCGTAGCAATCGGAGCAGGTAGAACGTGATACAAAAACGCCAAAGCCCCAACTGCCGGAGTTGTCGCAGCAGTCCCAACTACTGCCACATTTTTATGGATAGGCTTTCGTTTTACTACAGTAGATTCTTCTACTTGCAGTTTAGCAGGCTTAACTCCAGCAGATTTAACCTCATGCCCCCACAGTTCACCGCAAGCCCACTCGACCAAGTAATCCTTGAACTTAGCCCAGATTTTCATCTTTGTCGAGCAGTCGTCCTCGATTATAAACTTCAGTAAATCGTTCTTCTTTATGTAATCACGTATATTCTTGAAATACATCCACGGATACTGAAATCTCACTACTACAGTTTCCCACTTACCAACTAAGTTGTCGTCTTCCGTCGTAATTGTTAGAGGGTCTCCATCACCGCCCAAGTCAACTTCAGTAGTCGGAGAAACTATTTTCACAGCTACGTTACCGCACGCATTCACAATCGCATTATAAACCCTCTCTACTTTATTTCTGTCCATGAGTAAATTAGTAGTTGTTAAAAAAATAAATCTTACGAAGACAGCAGAATATATGCAGAGATTGCGGCTGAAATTAAGGACAACACTACGGCAACTTTTCTTAACTCCTCTTTTTCTCGTTCTGACATAATTTAGGCTTGCACAGTTTTTAACATATTAGTTTCGCTTTCCAGCTCAAACCGTTTCGTTACCAGTATTAGCATAGGTTACAGTTCCACCAGTAGCTTCAACGAATTTTTTGTACTCGCTCTCGGTTATGTGAACCTCAAACACGAGAACTAAAGCACAGTTAGGGCATTCTACTGCTATATCCATCCTATATTCTCCATCGCTCCTCTTGAATGTATGTGCGTGTTTGAAGTACATTTTACTTCCGCAAACCGGGCATGACAAGTTCCTTGCCTTTGGTGGCTTTTTCTCGAACAGAGGAAATATGTTCCAAAATTTCCTACCCACAAACCCCATAATCCTAAAAAAATACACATCTATATATTTTTTTCTCAACCTAACCTTGCATAGCCTAACCTTGCATAGCCGCAATTTCCACAGACACGGTGGCAGAGGTACTCGTTAGAGATGATGATGCCTCAGCTCCGATAGACGTAATGTACACCCCATCTTTCACTAACGCTACTATATCAGATAACGTCAAATCCTGAGTTCCAACTGCTGTGAAAGACTTGGTTATTGAACCTGTAGTTCCATCTGAGTAATGGGCTATAATCGTAACAGTTACTGTTTCACCAGTGCCAAACGTTCCTCCAGCCGCAACGCTTCCACCAATCGGTATTACCTGCTCGTGGTCTGAATCAGGCTCAACTACGGTTACTTCAGTAGGTGTAGCACCAGACACGGCGACAGTGGGAGAAGCAGACTTTTTCAACAGCACGTTACCGGATTTCACCGTTTCAGCCGACACGTTCCCATCCACAACTATTCCGGCAGAGCCAATCTTAAGCACATCGGAGTTGGCTGATTCATCTCTAATCACGTAAGCACCAGCAGAAGAGTCATACCTTATGCTGTATTCTTTGTTATCCCCGAAGAACAGCTTCACATTCGACTTTAGCCACTTATCTAACTGCCATGGCAGTAGAATGTCCGTATCGCTAACCATTCTCCTCTCCATATTAACCACCCAACCTACTTTTCACTTTTTTAATAACTTCAGCTTTTCGCTCTTCTGATAAATCATCCCAATCATCTATCCCCTCTTCTTCAATCACCTTCTTAATCTCCTCGAGTAACTTGCTACCACCTATTACCGATATTCTCTTAGACAACCTCTCCTCCATGGTTAATATCATCTCATCAATTGTATCTCTTACAACTGGACATGTTGCCTCATCTCTCGCCTTCTTTAATATCCTCATTGCTTCGCTTATATAATCCACAGGATTTTTCTTAGGAACGTCTTGGAGTTCTCGGATATCTTGGATTTTTTGGATTCCTCGGATTTCTTGGATTCCACCATCCAGAGAGTTGATGCTCCAACCTTCGCCCTTCTCTTTCTTCATCCTCTCGTTGAACTCTCTCAATAGCTCTTTCTCCCTCACTAAAAAATCGTAATAAGTTGGGGTTCTCATCCTGACTATGAACTTCGCCACGTCTAAAAGCAGGTCAATCATCCTTATCCTCTCCGAGCTTCTTCAACGCTTTCTTTTTGAGTTCGTCCATTATTTTCTCAGCCTGCTTAAACGCCTCTTTCGTATGGAGATATCCCTCCACAATGGAAGTAACGTTCGAGAATAAAGATAATGCCTCATCTACCGTCGCTTTACCTTCTATAATCCTTTTAATTGAGCCCTCCACAACTGCAATATTAGAGCCACAACAGTAACCCTTTTTACGGGATTTAGTCGGAGAAGAAGTTACATCACTTATGTACTTCAGCCTATCTGCCAAGTACATCGCCGCATCAGATATGTTCGATAAATTCACGCTATCTTTCTCCGCTTCAGTTTTCTTTCTCTTCTCTCCATTCTCTTTCTCTGCTTCTTCCACTTCTACATCCACTACTTCGTCATCCAAACCCATAACACCACCTCAAATAATCTCGGATAAAACATCTACTGATTTTATGTATATTTCCTCTATTTCGGACGCAAACCACTTAATCCCTTCGGTGGATATTCTCAAGTTCGAAACTATTTTTTCTGAATCTTCAGTTCCAAGCTTTACTTTGTTCAGTTTCTCCAAGTCTTCTTTTGCTATCTCGTCGAGGAGTGATATTATAGCATCTCTGACGTCCTTTAGAGTTGGAGAAACTTTACCGAACAGTACTAACCTTGCCGCCTCTTCGTTGTCCTCTACTTTTTTCCTGTACAAGTCTATAAGAAAGTTCATGCAATTCTTAGCCATCTTTTTCATTGACTTGTATAAAAAGTGAGATTTTGGAAGCTTGCAGAAAAAGTTTATCTCGTAAATTGTGTTACACATATAACTTATAGTTAAACCCTCAGGGTCTTTGCCTGTGTTAAAAAACAATATAGTATAATACAAATCAGGTCTATTTTCTTTTATCCACGAAAGAACTGGAACGTAAAGGTCGTCAGGTCTAACTCTGTCAAGCACTTTTTGTACTTTATCCCAGTTTTTCTTCAACCCTTCTACCACATTTTTTGGTAGAGAGTATTTTATCCTACTTGGAACTGTCTCAAAGATACTTACTTTATTCAGTATGCACAAATGCAGTCTAAGAGGGTCAACAGTTATAGGAGAAACAGTTTTACCGCAATGATGGCACAGTATCTTACCGTTTTTCATTTCTGGCAAAATAGTTCTGTAATCGTCGGTAATCAGGTTTAAGCAGTTAGGACAGGTAGCTCCGTTAAGGTACGCTTCGAGCCAACCCATGAATGCTGATGATACAACCCTTGCCTCTATGTCGCTAATACCGTACTCTTTTATTATCTCTACGAGTTTTCTCAAGTTTGGGTCTATACCAGTTTTTAGAAACCTAAGAAGCTCGTTTAACACCTTAATCCCTCCTTATTTTTTATCCATTTTATCTGTATTATCTTTGTTATATTCTGTTTCCTCAACCGGTTCGTTTAGTTCTTCAGGCTCTTTAACCTCATCCTCTTTGTTCGAAGACTCGACGGATTTAGTATGGCTAACTTCCTTGCTACCTATAACGATTTTACCGCAATTTGGGCAGTAAACGGTCTCAGAAGAGCTGTCGAACGTGAACTTACTACCACAGTTCGGACATACGGTCGATACCTTGGAGGGAGTCGTTGCCACAGTCTTTCCAATTGCTCTTCCAAATGTATCTGCCGCCTCCCTAAAAGACTCTTTTAACGTTGAGAATATGTTTTCGAGAGTTTTTGACGTTTCTTTTGCTTTTGCTAATTCAGCCTCGGCTTCAAGCTTTTTAGTCATGAATTCGAGCATGTACTGGTTTAGAGAGTCGGGAAAGAAGTTGTTCCTATTTTCAAGCCTCTTTTCGAGTGATTCTATCATAGACTTAAGCGATTCTATCTCTTTCCTCGTAAGTTCGTCTTTCATCGTCTTTAACTCGTCTTTTAGCATCTCAATCTGTTTTAGCAGTAGCTCTTTCTCCGAATCTTTATCCTCCTGCGGACTGCTAAGCTTCATTTCGAGCATAGATATCCTCGACGAAATTGAGCTAATCTTTGATTCGATTAGGTTAGATAGCTCTTCCATCCTCTTCCTCTCTCTTTCTTCTTCTTCTTTTCTCCTTTTTTCTTCGAGCAGTTGCTGTAGCATATCTTTCAGTTCCTCAATTTCTTTGTCTTTCTCGGCGAGTAGTCTTTTCAACTCTTCGTCGTGCTGATGTGATACTGGTGCTGTAGCAGGTGGGTATGGTGGATAAGGATTAGAATAAGCAGGAACTGGATTTGGAAAAGATGGGTTTGATGGCAAAGGTTGTTGGTATCCAGAAGACTGATAAGATGGAGACACCTGATTGGGTGCAAAAACTACCTCTCCGTCTTTTTCTATCCCAATCCACGAGTTTATAACAGGTACTGCTTTATCTACCGTCTCAGCCAGCGTCTTGTACTGTTGGTCTAAGTAGCTTAATACTGAAAATGCTAAGTTAATTAGGTTTTCTTCTATGCGGTACTTAGACAGTAGAGCGGATAACACGTTGTAGTCATCAACCAGCTTAGTATTCATTAAAAGAGTTTGATAAATTACCTTAACGAATTTTAGCGGAACTATCCTAAAGCAAGGACCATGCCGTAGAATTCTCGTGAGAGCTACTATTTTCAATAACCTAAGACCACTACTACCAAACTCTGCCACCAATTCGTCTGGCGAGTATTCTTTACCATGTACTACTATTTTTGTAGGAATGTAATCTGAGTATGGGTTGTCTATTACAAGGCCTAAGTCACTTTCGACCTCCGTTTTGTCGAATTCTACGTCAACCGGGTAATTTACATCAGTCTTATTAGATTGTTTCTGTTTCTTCTTTTGCTGTTCTTCATTGTTACCTTTTTTAAGCCTCTTCTTTACTTTTGCTATTGAACTTTTAACTGAAAAAGGTTCCTCTCCAAAGTAATTAGCTATATCCTCAATAGAAAAACCATAGTCTGTGTACAACCGATATTTTATGTCGTGTTTGTGTCCCGCACAGCTCTCGTAATCTACGCAACCGTACTCTTCTACTAACTCTGCTACTGCCTCTTCTATCGTCTTTTTGTTCTCTTCCATGAAAACTCATACACATTAAAATATATAAAGTGTTCGATACTTGCCATCAAAATAGGAAACAAAACACCATGTTTTCTAAAATGCAGCATTCCTTACCGTCGAATTCTACACGATATTCAACTCCATATTCATCGAGGATAGATTTAACCTCATATAAAGAGGGTAAAACGACAGGAAATATGAATGCCAGAAGGTGATGTAAAGAATATCTATGGGGTTCTACTTCTGCGAGTATTCTATTATCCTTAGTAAGCTTTACGTGAACGTCTAAATATTCCGTTAGAGGTTTGTACGCACTCAATACGAAGTTCCCAGATTGAATCGTTGTTTTTCTAAACCCGGCATCTATTAGCACTTCCCAGAACTTCCGAGAAGTAGTACTGCGTCCAAGCCGCAGATAGACCGGATATGTAACTTTGCGTATAGAAGGATAAATATAAGGTTTAGTAAAGATATCAGGTATTTTTATATTTATTATCTTGTTATTAACAAGAACTTTTGAAGGATATAGCAAAGCGTAGCGTGTTTTCATGAGTATTTGTGGAGCAAAAAGAGCGATAAAGGTTACCAGTTGGGTTTTACGTTGTTTTCAAAGAGTTTTCTGAGTAACTTATAGTCAAAAATCATAGAAGCTATTGATAAAAATATCCTTGACACATAGTAGCATGAGAACGCATTTTTGCTTTGAGACGCCTATATTGCGGCTCACCCTTACTATACTGACCAGTCAGTTTATAGATTTGTTCATTTTGTTAGGGTGTACCTAAAAAAGTGAGACGCGGTTTAGGAGTCTCACTACTCAAAATCCGTACTCAAAACGAAAATCGACTATAAGCGTTTTTTTGAAAAAAGAGTTGATATAGGAAATTATAAAAATCTACTATTTTATTATGAGTACGGTGAGTACGATATACTACTATATTAATATATAGTAAAAGTTGTTAAAAAATTTTTAACAAGATTAATGGTATAAAAAATATAATACCCTTACTCAGTACTCACAGTACTCATCTAATTTTAGCTGGATTTTGTAATAAGTTATATCTTAATTACCTAAAAATGGGTGGTTACTCCGCCCTAAAGGGCGAAGCTTGGATAGATTTTGTCAAGATATCTTAATGAATTAACGAAAGTTATTTATTCCACTTAGTTCCACTAACAATCATGGAGGGGTGGAAGACTATTTCTTTTAAAGAAAAGACTTACTGGAAACTCCTTGAACTAAAAGCTAAGTACAAGTGCGACACGTGGGATGAGTTCGGAAACTTCATCTATGAAGTTCTAAAGGAAGATTAATCGTCTAAGGGTTGTTCTTCTATGCTCAAGGCTATATTACCGAGGTATTTTGACCCAACTGACGAGTTCGAAGAAGTACAACCGATAATTGAGGATATAATCGATGAGTACAAGGGTAAAGGGGAAGAATTACCACTACTGCTGAAAGCTTACGAGCATCTCGACGAATATCCTAAGGACATTCAATTAGCGATAATGGTTTCTTTGATTATTAGATATAAATATGAAGATGCAAGGTTTACAGGACCAAAAGGAATTCAACTCGAAGTACTGCACGTTCCAGATAAGTTTGTGGAAGTTTCTGATAATAAAAAAGTTCGTGTGGATTATAGAGGTTTAGCAAAATTCATAGCGAAAAAATTCGCAGTCGTTTATTTTAACGGAAATTTCTACGTTTGGAACGGTGAACGTTATGTTGATTACGATAATATAATTGATGCTGTGATTTATAAACACTTATTAAAATGCGGTTTTCCTCCTGAGAAGCGAGCCACGATTTACGTAGCTGAAGTTAGAAAGCAAATCCAATACATGTGTTCTGTTCGTGAGTTTCCTTTCAACAAGCACAACGGGTATATCATGATTCCCGTGAAAAACGGCGTTATATGGTGGAAGGATGGTGAAATAGAATTGATACCTAATTCTCCTGTTTTTGGTTTTACGTATTGTTTAAACGTGAACTATATACCTAATCAAAAGCACGATAGAATTTATAAGTTCTTGAAGTCACTCGTCAATGAGGAGGATTTAGAAATATTGTATGAGATACCTGCTTCTTGTCTTGTTAGAGTTCACTTTCCTTATGCTTACTTCCTTTATGGGACAGGTTCTAACGGTAAATCCACTTACTTGAATCTTATTACGAACCTTTTAGGCGAGGAAAATGTTAGTAATGTAAGTCTTCAGGATTTATCCTCTCCTAACACGAAGAGGTTTAGAACTGCTGCGTTAATAGGTAAACTTGCCAATATTTTCCCTGATTTACCATCAACTCAACTTTGGTCAACTGACACGTTTAAGGCGTTGACAGGAGACGACTATATAACGGTTGAGAAGAAGTTCAAAGAACCTTTCTCGTTTAAAAATACAGCCCGACTAATTTTCTCAGCTAATGAGTTTCCACGGACAAAAGATGAATCAGACGCTTTCTGGAGGAGGTGGATTATAGTTAAGTTTCCTAATAAGTTTAGAAATAATCCTAAGTTTCTCGAAAAATTGACGACGGATGAAGAGAAGTCGGCTTTTCTGGACGAAATTCTTAAGAGGTTGCCGAGAATTCTCGAATGCAACCCAACGATAAATGCAAACGCACGCTCAGAGTGGATAAGGAATACTGATAGCGTTAGGGCATTTCTTGAGGATAGGGTTGTAGAAGACAAAAACTCCTACGTCGTCAAATCTGAACTATACAACGCCTATGTGGAATACTGCAACGAGTACGGATATGACGCTGTGTGTGAGAATACATTCTTCAGAAGAATTAATAGGATGTTCCCATCCTTCCGCCCCCGTGTTGGTGGGAAGCAAGTTAGAGCATATAAGGGCATTAGGTTGAAGAAGGATGAAGAGGCCAATTCTTTGAGCGAATTTGATGAACATAAAAAACAGCAGGAAGACTCGAATGAAATGAATGGTGATAGCGATACCAATGCTACAACGACTAACGTAGACGAGGAATATATTCAAGGGACTAAAAGTGGTGTAGAAGAGATAAAAGATAATAATGACTTACACGAAAGAGATGACGCAGATGTTGATAAAGTTGGTGAGGATTTAAATGATAAGTCGTCTGAAATTGATGATTTTATCGACAAATCTAACATAGAAGTTAGAGAGATTGATGGAGAACTAATTGAGTATGTAACGGTGGAAATAATTAACCTCGAGGAGCCGACTGAAATAATTGGAATTGACGGTGAAATCTACCATATCGAGGATGGAGATATATTAACGCTTCCAAGGGCTAACGCAGAGATATTAATCGAGAACGCAATAGCATTACCAGTTAATCGTAAAGTATAAATAGGATAATGGACACCGTTATACTATGTTATGGTTCTCGTCAGAAGTTCGGAAAACGAGTAGACGAGGACTGTTGAGGTGGTACTGTGGTTAGCGTTTGTGTGTTCAGGAGAGACGATAAAATCGTTCTTTATTTCTACGGGAAAGAGAAATTCGTTCTTCCAAGGAAAGTAGAAATAGACGAAATTGATCATATAGATTTCGATAAAGAAAGTCTCGTTTTTGTCGAAGTGGATGAGGGGTTCAATTTGAATAATATAAAGAGGTGGTTATAGTGGAAGTTAGGTGTTCTACGTTCGAGTTGTATAGGGTGTTATGGGCAGCGAGCTTTTTAGCGGATGAGCTTAGACTAAAAATAAAAGACGGTGTGATGAAGACGAGTTTGAAAGATTCAGCAAACGTAATGGCACTAATAGCAGAGATTCCAGTGGAAGCGGAAGGAGAGTTAGAAGTGGGTTTAGGGCATGTAAATTCGCTCGTGAAGTTCCTCAGCAAGACAAAAGACAGAAAGATTTTATTGGAGTTCAACGGGAAACTGAGACTAATTACTGGAACTTTGACTTATACCGTGAAATTAGCCGAATCGTCTTTAATATCGTCTGATTTCAAGACTAAGTTAAACATGGATAACTTTGTCGAATTCTTAACAACAGGTAAAGCGTTTAAGGACGTAGTTAAACTCGCAAAGACAGTTTCTTATGAAGTCATATTCGAGGCAAAAGAAGGCGTTTTGAAAGCGATAGCAGAAGGAGATACGGTTAGCGTAGAAATCGAGCTTGGAGATTTGCATAGAGATGTTAGAGCTAAATATGGTATTGATTACCTTGAGATAATCTCTAAATCTCTTAGAAACGATGACGCAGTACTTCTAAAGTTCGACACCGATGAACCTCTCGCCGTGTGCGTCGACTATCCGAAGATGTGCTTCCTGCTCGCTCCTCGCATAGAATAGGTGGTTTTATGAAGATTTTTTTACCAAATTCTGCTGTTAGGACTTTAGTTAGAGAGGGTAGAGTTTACGTAAAGAAAAGGTATTTGCCAAGGCTAATAATCGTGTTGAGTAGTAACAGAGCATACACTTGCTCAGCTATTCCGTGTGATTGCACTAATCATGATGAGGACGTGTATGTTATTCACGAGAACGGAAACATATATAATATACAATTAATTGGAGAAATCAATCTAAACTTACGCAGAAGACCGAAGATTAATGGAAAAGAATTGTCAGAGATTGTAAACGGAAAAACTATAAGTGAGGCGGCAAGAGAGCTTGGATACTCAAGACTTGAAGCGTTTTTAGAGTTTTTGTCTGTCCTGTACAAAAGTTCTGTGATTAAAGACATTGTATTTTGCTAATGCAAAACTTTTTTCTTTTTTTTTGGGTGATTATCAAGCATGTTAGAAGTCCACGTTCCGATTCCTGAACCCCTGGGTTCGTGGGGTGGTGCTTGCGGTAGGTGGTATGGTATCGCTGTGTACTGTTACGATACGTCGAGAGTAAGACCTCACGGCTCGAACGAACCGTTGAGTAAGAATTATAAATACTATCCTGCTGAAGGTGCATTGGTAATTGGGAGATTTTACACAGATGATAAATTGTTTGATAAAACTGTTATGTGTACTATCCCTGTTAATCAACCAGTCGGTGAAGATATAGCTTGGTGTTATGTCGGAACTAATATTCCTTGCCTAAACAAAAGAATATATTACGTAAATATAGACATTACAGTAAAATGGAAAGATTACACATGGCACCAATCTTATCCACATGCATTGAAAATCTGGGGTAACTACGTAAATCCGGGAAATCCGAGCGAGAACCCAACGCTCGTCCAAGTAGCGTGCAAAAACGTAAGAGTTGAAAACGGAATGATATGTGGAGACTTCTGGTTAAAATACTGTGCATCACAGAGCTTTGACGTTAGAAT
>Ga0256840_1004022_pt1 | contig 11330 bp, 12 predicted proteins | sample 355202metaG_FD_185969 | JGI IMG/M metagenome (GOLD analysis project Ga0256840, IMG submission 185969) | Hydrothermal vent microbial communities from Mid Atlantic Ridge, Atlantic Ocean - 355-202 | ecosystem: Environmental > Aquatic > Marine > Hydrothermal vents | place: Atlantic Ocean: Mid...
TTATATACTGCCAAATTTAATGCCACCTATCATAACGCTTTTAGGACTTTCCTTGCCGGGACTTATCGGTGGAAGTGTTATATTGGAGTCTATCTTTGGCATACAGGGAATGGGGCAACTCTTTTACATTTCGGCACTGAGTAGGGATTATCCCATCATTATGGGGATTTTAATGATAACGGCGTTGCTTACACTTGTTGGAAATATGGTAGCGGATTTAATTCTTTTGAGGCTCAATCCATATATGAATAGATGATTGAAATAGCAAACTGACAATAAAGCAAGCCGGCACTAAAGTACCGGTTCCAAGATGTTCCGGAACGCGGACTTTAGTCCGGGCGAGAGTGGCAGAAAAGCTAAAACAGTCGGCACTGAAGTACCGGTTCCGAGAAAGTTTATGGAACCCATCCTTTAGGGTGGGCTGAAAGTAGTAACCGCCGGCACTGCAGAAAAAAATTTAGTTTTTTTCTAAGTCATGCTTTAGCATAGAAAGTACCGGTTCCGAGAAATTTTTCTAGTTAAAGAGTGCCTCTAACGCATCAACACTCTCTTTTTTCTCTTCTACCGTACCGTCTTCATTGGTGCTAACGGCATCATTTTCAACAAGCTCTATTTGTAAACCAGTAAGCATAGAAGCTAAACGAATGTTTATGCCGCTCTTGCCGATTGCTTTACTTTTTTGGTCAGCCGGCAGTGTAATGATGGCTTTTTCATTTTCACCCTCTTCATTTTTCACGATTTCAACATGAGAAATAATAGCAGGGCTCATAGTCCGAGAGACAAAAAGTTCAGCAATACCTGTGTACTCGATACAGTCAATGTTCTCACCGATAAGCTCGTCACTAACCGCATTGATACGCACACCTTTGACCCCAACAGTAGCACCGACGGCATCAACTTGGGGATGCGTACTTAAAAGAGCAATTTTTGCACGCTCACCCGGAATACGAGCTGATTTTTCTATGATGACTGAACCCTCGGCAATCTCAGGTACTTCAAGTTCTAAAAGCGCTTCTAAAAATTTTGGTGAAGTTCGCGAAAGTTCGATTTGCATTCCATTTTCTTTGTCCATATTGACACGCCTTACAACCGCTTTTATATGGTCGCCTACTTTAAATATTTCACCTTTTATACGGCTTTTCATTGGTAAAATAGCACGAACTTCATCAACCTCTATGTAAGTATTGTTTTGTGCATCAACGCGTGTGACACGACCGCTTACAAGTGTGCCTACTTTTGATTTGTATTTATTGTATATTTCATCTTCTACAAGTCGTTGTATGTGATACTCAATTTCACGGTGTAGTTGCGATGCGGCAGTTCTTCCATAATCTTCTAAATTATGATCAATTTGAAGTTGGTCACCGAGTTCAACTTGGTCGTCATATTCTCTAGCTTCTGTAAGAGAAATGTATGCAGGCGCAAGCTCTTCATCTTCAAGTTTGTCATCATCATCTGCAACAACAGTAATAGTTTGAATAATTTTTAAGTTCTTAGTATCTTCGTCAATTTGAGCTTCAAAAGCAAAGTTATGTCCTATGACGCGTTTTGCAGTTTGTACAAAAGCTGTTTTAAGTGCTTCCATAACTTTTTCAGGTTGCAATCCTTTTTCATGTCCGATAGCTTCGGCAATATCTAAAATTTTTTCCATAATTAGTTCCTTAATATTTTTAAGAAATCTGACATTGATAATTGTTATGTGGGGGATTTCTTAATTGAAGTGTACTATTATACATAAATTCTACTTACTTAACAATAAAGTTAAGCAGTTTTTTCGGAACTTAGATTGAGAGTGGCATGAGTGTTGCAACAGCCGGCACTGAAGTACCGGTTCCGAGTAAGTTTATGGAACCCATCCTTTAGGGTGGGCTGAAAGTGGCATGAAAGTTCAAATAGCCGGCACTGAAGTACCGGTTCCAAAAAAGTCAAAAGATATTTAACCCAATTTTTAGTAGATATAAAGTATAATGCAAGACTTTAATAATAAACAAGGATAAATGAATGGATTTGAAATTTGCAAGAACTGATTTAGAATCAAAACCTAAAAAAGTCGATTTGGCTAAGTTAGATGCAGAAGTAGCAAAAAATGAGAGTATTATATTTTATTTTGACAGAGAAAATTCACATAAAGATTTGTTGGAACTTCAAGATCATTATGAGGCAATGGGCAAAAGTTTTTATATGAGTGAAGCGAAGTACGGGTTGTCAGACAATGACTACATGTACCAAGTTCACATAATGAGCTAAAGAAAAAATATGAGTAAAAAGTTATTTATTGAAACATTAGGTTGTGCTATGAACTCTCGTGATTCTGAGCATATGATAGCTCAGTTGCGTGAAAAAGAGGGCTATGAAACTATACAAACCCTTGAAGATGCCGACCTCATTTTAATAAATACCTGTTCGGTGAGAGAACGCCCTGTGCATAAGCTTTTTTCTGAACTTGGTGGTTTTAACAAGCGAAAAAAGCCATCGGCAAAAATCGGCGTTTGTGGATGTACAGCTTCACATTTAGGTGAAGAAATCATCAAGCGTGCCCCTTATGTAAACTTTGTTTTGGGTGCGAGAAATGTTTCTAAAATCAGTGAAGTATTACATAAAGACAAAGCCGTTGAAATTGACATCAATTATGATGAGAGTGAATTTGCTTTTGATGATTTTAGAACATCACCGTACAAGGCATACATTAACATTTCTATAGGTTGTGACAAACAGTGTACTTTTTGTATTGTTCCTAAAACACGGGGTGATGAGATTTCCATTCCTGATGATTTGATTCTTAATGAAGCAAGGCGTGCCGTAGAGAACGGTGCAAAAGAAGTCTTTTTACTTGGACAAAATGTCAATAATTACGGTCGCCGTTTTTCATCAAGTACACATGAAAAAGTAAATTTTACAGAGCTTTTGAGAAGACTTTCAAAGATAGAAGGATTGGAGCGTATTCGTTTTACTTCGCCACATCCTTTTCATATGGATGATGAGTTTATAGAAGAGTTTGCTAAAAATCCTAAAATCTGTAAATCTATGCACATGCCTCTACAAAGCGGTTCAAGTAAAGTGCTTAAAGATATGAAACGAGGCTATACAAAAGAGTGGTTTTTAAACCGTGTGCAAAAACTGCGCTCAGTTTGTCCTGAAGTGAGTATATCTACAGATATTATTGTGGCATTTCCTGGCGAGAGTGATGAAGATTTTGCCGATAGTGTTGATGTAATGAAACAGGTGAAATTTGATCAGATTTTTTCTTTTAAATACTCGCCTCGTCCTGAAACAGAAGCGGAGCATTTTACAAATGTAGTAGATGAAGAGATTGCATCTGAGAGACTCTCTTATTTGCAAGCACTCCACAATGAACTTTTAGATGAAATAAATGCCAAATATTTGGAGCAGACTTTTCAAGTCTATTTTGAGAATTTAAACAAAGATAATTTTGTTTCAGGCAGAAGTGACAATAATCTTGTTGTTAAAGTCAAAGGTTCTGAAGAGTTATTAGGAGAGTTTAGAGATGTTAAAATTACTTCTATTGGCAGAACAATTTTAACAGGCGAAATCATTGCTTAAAAAAATTAGTCGAAAGTTAGCGCTTTATCTTCTCCCTTTTATAGGCTCTTTGCTTATAAAACTCCTTTACTTGAGTAACAAAAAAGTTTTTCATGCCCCCACAACACTCAGTGAAGAAAATTTCATTATGGCTTGTTGGCATGGAGAACTTTTGATGATTCCTTATGCTTATTTGCATTACAAAAAAACTCCCCGTGTAAAACTCATCATTTCCGATCATTTTGACGGTACGCTTATAGCAAAAACGCTTAGTTATTTTGGTTTTGGAACCATACGAGGGTCAAGCAGACGCAATGCTGCACGCGCTTTATTGCAGGGAATAAAGACCCTCAAAGAGGGGTATGATTTGGGGATAACCCCTGATGGACCTAAGGGTCCACGACATGAAGTGGCTGACGGTATCATAGTCATGGCGCAAAAAGCGGATGTAAAAATCACGCTTGTAGAGATTAAGCCCAGTAGCTATTGGCAACTAAATTCATGGGATAAGTTTGTAATTCCCAAACCTTTTGGTACAATTACCTATTACATCAGTGATTTGATAGATATTAAAGGGTTTACGCTTGAAGAAGCCAGAACCTTAATAAAAGAGGGGTTACGCAAACATGAACAATAAATTTTTCTTCCCTGGTTTAGCTGCTCTTTTTTTGGTAATAATGGGGTTGTATTTTTTAATCAACCCATCTTATGAAAAGTCAATAGAAGCACAATATTATTATGAGATAGGAAATTATGAAGAGGCTTATGCGCGAGCAAATGAGGCTTTTAGTTTGGATATTTATAACCGTATGGCATCAACCATAATGGCACAGTCAAAAACTTCTATGAAATATCAAAAATACATAGACGAAGCAAAGCAATATATGGTTGAAATTAATAAAATAGCACAAAAAGAGACAATTAGTGATGCGGATAGAGCTAGAATAAAACTTATGAGTGAAATAGTTGTGGATTCCTATAAAAAACTTGCCCCAAGTGTCATAACGGACAAGAAGTTAGTACAAGAAGCTGCAAAATATTACAGTGATTTTGGGAAACTCTTTGAGAAAGTCAATAGATAAGTATAAAAAAGAGTTTCTCATTGCTTTGATGGAGTATAAAGGGTATTCTGAATTGACCGCGAAAACATATGACGAGGTGCTTCATGAAGCATTTAAATATATAGAAATTATACAAGAAAATGCACATACGATTTTTAATTTAATGCCTTATCGTATTCATATAGCAAATTTAAATGCGAAAACAATCAGTAAAAAATTAAGTGCCATAAGAAGTTTTAGTGAATTTTTACATGAACAAGGTTTACATGTAACGCTTCATGCGGATGAAAGCATTAAGGTTGCAAAAACATTACCAAAACCAGTAGCACATAAATATATTTTAGAAGCGTTACAGCAGTGTAATTTACAAGAAAAACTGCTTGTCGTTATGCTTTATACATTAGGATTGCGTATATCTGAACTTGCATCATTAGAATGTAAAGACATTGATAGTGAATGGATACGAGTTATAGGAAAAGGTAATAAACAAAGAGATATACCACTTCTTAAAAGTACGAAAAAATTAATTGATGAATATTTATCAACTTTTATGGGTAAAAAATTTCTTTTTGAAAAAAAAGGCGAAAGATTAAGCGAAAATAGTCTAAGATATATAATAACTAAAATATTTAAGCGTATAGCCTTGAAAGTAACGCCTCATCAGCTTCGTCATTCGTATGCATCTTCTTTGTTAAATGCAGGCGCACCTATAGTAGATGTGAGCGAACTGTTGGGACATTCATCTATGGCAACAGCGCAGATATATACAAAATTAGGCAGTGCATTGAAACAACAAAATTACAACAAAGCACACCCATTAGGGGATAGTTAGTGCTGAGTAAAATACTGGAATCTTTATATCTTAAAGTTATTGTCAGCATAGTTGTGGAGAGAAAAAGAACGCTGGTTCATATAGAATTATGTTCAAAAAAAGGCATTATAGATGAGGTGAGCACAGAGTTTAATACAACTATGCTTAATGATAAAATGTATGATTTTATTTCTGAGTACATCAAGGAATCCCCATACTTTTATATTTCTATTTTAGACACTTCCATTGTTCAGGGTGCACTTCCTACATGTGAAAAAAACAAGCTTGAAGATTATTATGATTTATCTATGTCTAAATACAAATGCTTTGATGAAAAATGGATTTTTTATACGGCAAAAAATGACATTTATCAGATAGAGCGTGAATATGAAGAGATTGGAGTTGATATGATATTTTCTCCTTTTGTTATTTTGGCAAATTTTTTTAAAGATAAAATAGACAACAATTTGGCAATGTATGTTCTTGTACAAGATGGTTTCATTTCTGTGGCAATTTTTGAAAATGCACAACTTATATATGCGCAACATTTAGATATGCTTGCAGGTGACGAATCTGAGGATATTTTACTAGAAGATGATATGGATGATGATATAGACTTGGATTTAGACGGTGGGATTGATTTGGAAGATATAGATGTGGAAGAAGGAGATATAGACTCCATAGATGAATTTGGCGATATTGAAGACTTGGATTCCTTAGAAGATATTGATGAGTTTTCAGATAATAAGGATGTTGAAGAAGAGTTACAGGAGATTAATACTAGCTTACCTGAAGATGAGGACAATGAAGCTTTTAATGAAGATTATCAAAGATTTTCTATGCTTCAATTGGCAATTTCTCGTTTTTACACAGACAATAAATACGAAAGTAAATTTATAGAAAATGTTTATATTGCTGATTGTGTAGGCGTGACGAATGATTTGAAAAAGTACCTTGAGGAAGAGATGTTTTTTAATGTCTATGTGAGGCAGGCTGACCTTCCTGCAGAAGTATGCGAACTGGCAAAAGTGGAGCTTGGGTTATGAAATACAGCTACATTGTACCAAGAAAGAAAAGTCCTATCACACCGGAATTACAAATAGTTTTTACTTTTTTTCTTATTACACTTGTTATGATTTTTTTAACATATGCGTTTTTGCTTTATAAAGATTATACATTTAAAAAGGACAAGACGACAATAATTGCACATACAAAAGAACTAAAAGCCAATATTAAACAAATGCAAAACCATATACGCTTTATTCAAAAACAAAAAGCATTTTCAGAAAAAGTGTTTACACAAAATATGGTTTTAAAAGATTCTATTGCAAACTTATTTGATTTAGTACCACAGCGTATTACATTGTCGCGGGCAAAGCTTTTAAAAAATGGTTTGATTTTGTATGGTATTACACCTAGCAAAGATGTCTATAACTTTATGTTACAAGCACCTTTGCGTTCAATTTTTCATAAAACATATACTAGCTTTTACCCTGCAAAAAATGGCTGGTTCATGTTTGTATCTACAAACTATATGGATGCAGTGCAAAATGAGGAGTTAGATAATGAAGATTAAAATTTCCCGTCAGCATTTGTATGTTTCATTTATATCTTTGTTGCTTTTGTTATTTGTGTTTGTTTTTTCTTTCGGTGTTTTAATCCCGAAAGGCAAAGAGTATAGAGAATCTCGGCTTGAGTTACGAAAAGAAAATATGGAATTTCAAAAATATCAAAATTTTCATGATGAGACACTTGGTACACTTAAAAATTTACAAAGTAAAAATAGACATATTATTAGCGCTTTTGATGCAGTATTTAATCTTGACAGATTTGAAAAACAGCATAAAGTTTTTTTCTCATCATTTAATATTTCCAAAATTTCACGGGCTAAAGATGAGGAAGGCTTTGCAAGCTATGAGGTAAATACAAGTTCTCAAATAAGTTCACCGAAAAACTTTTATAATTTTTTAGATGCACTCAATAAAAGTGACTGGATAATCGGTGTAAATTTTCCTATTAATTTTAAACGAGATGGGGAGATGATAAAGTCGTCATTTATTATGAAAGTTTATGTGAACAACAAAGACAAAAATTCAACAGCTTCTAAGTCTGTAGCTAAATAGCCTCGTAATTTCGGTTCTACATGTAAGAGTCGCATTTTTTCTTTAAAACTTTTTGGCATATTTTTTGCCTCTAAAAAAGGGGCTATGAAAACATAATCTTGCAGTGTCGTGACAATATATTTTCTGCCTATTACCACTGTTTGTTTCTCTTGAAGCAGTTTTTTTTCATTCGCACTCATAAGATGATTAATTGATTTTAAATACTTATCAATGAGATAAATATCATTTCTGATTGTGGGTGTTTTTAGAAAATAAACTAGGGCATTTATTTTTTTTAGTGGAGCGTCTTGTATTAGATTTCCTACATCTGCATCTATATACGCAAAACTTTTTTTAATGCCTTGTAAGTATTTTTCTAAGAGCGGTTTCGCATAGTTGTGTCGAAAAATATTGCGCGTATATTTTTCATCGACATTGCTTGCGTCTTCAAAATATTTTATCTTGTTGGTATGTAAGTATTGCAGTAGTTCTTGTTTTTCTACATGTAAGAGTGGTCTGTAGAGTATATAACCATCGCGTTGTGTTTTTTCACGCATCCCTGCAAGCTCAACGCAGCCGGCACCTTTACAAAACTGCATAAGCATCCACTCGAACCTGTCTCCAAGATGATGAGCGGTCAAGAGTGTTTCATAATGATATTCTTGTATAAGTGATTCAAAAAAATCATAGCGTATTTTTCTGGCATTGGCTTCAAAATTGTTTGTAATTTTTTTGGCGTGATGTATGTTACATGTAAAGCCGTATTGCTTTGCAAGGGCTTGTGCATAAGCCACTTCTTCTTTACTTTGGGCTCTTGTGCCGTAATCTACAATGGCAATGTCAAATGAAATATTGTTTTGTAGGAGTAAAAAGAGCAGGGCAGTAGAGTCACCTCCGGCAGAAAATGCCAGCAGGTTTTTTGTATGAGCTAACTCTTCTTTAGTCTTGCTTTTGAGCATTGTCTACGGTTGCCGTAAGAGTATTGCCGACAAGCTCTGTGATTTTTGCCAGATATGCTTTGCCAAATTCCAAATCTTCATCGAGAGTTTTGTCATTGACATAAATTTCACCGTCAATCTCCGGTGCCCAGATGAGTTCTCTCGCACTGAGGAGGTACTCATGCTCATCACTTTCGCCGTCTATAACAATTTGACGAGTTTTTCCGACCTCTTTTTTGAGTGATACTTTTGTACACTCCGCTGCAATGTCACCGAGAATTTGTGCTCGTTGGGCTTTTAGTTCATCTGATATTTTATCTTGCATTTCATAAGCAGAAGTAGTCTCTTCATCTGAATAAGAAAAAACATTAATGCGGTCAAAACCGAAATTTTTAGTAAACTCACACATTTCATCAAACATCTCTTGTGTTTCATGCGGATGTCCAACAATAAAACTTGTGCGTACAAAAGAGTTTGGTAAACTTCTCATGAAGTTCAGCAGTTCAAGTGTTTTTTCTCTGCCAAAACCGCGTTTCATAATGCGGAGCATCTCATCGTTAATGTGTTGAATAGGCATATCAAAATAGTTGTGAAAAATCTTGCTTTTTGCAATGTTTTGCAGAAGTTTCATACTTGTCGTTGATGGGTAAAGGTAAAGAATTCGTGCAGATTTCACACCTTCGATTAGTTCAATTCTTTGCATTAATAATGAAAGCCCGTCTTTGACATTTTGATCACGCAAATAAGAGCTTGAATCTTGAGAAACAAAAGAAAAATCCCAGTATCCTTTTTTTACCAATCCTTCTACTTCTTTGGCAATAGAGTCTAAATCACGCGAGTTGAGTTTGCCTTTAAAAGAAGGAATCGCACAAAAACTACATGTCTGGTTACATCCTTCTGAGAGTTTGATGTAGGCATGGTATGTTGAGCCGGTAACAACACGCTCAGCACCGTCAATGAGGTACACTTCATCGGAAAAACGGCTTTTTTTCTCTAGCAAAAGCTCATCAATTTTGTCATAATCACCGACACCGGTAAAGATGTCGACTTCAGGAATCTGTTCCATCAATTCGTCTTTATAACGCTCACTCAAACAGCCCGCCATAACAAGCACAGAGTCTTCTTTGCGTGCATCATGCAGAGAAAGAACAGTGTTAAGTGATTCTTCTTTTGCTGCATCAATAAATCCGCAAGTATTGACGATGATGACATCAGCCTCTTCATTGTTGTCGGTAAGTTCAAAATTTTGTAGTTTTCCCATCATCACTTCTGTATCAACAAGATTTTTGGTACATCCAAGTGAAACTATGTGGAGTTTGTTGCTCATATCTCTTCTTTTTATTGTATTTATTTCATGGTAATTCAAAATTAATTTTCTTTGGAAATTCAGATTAACACTGATGTTTTTCTGGAACCCGTACTTTAGTGCGGGCTTTAGGCATGAAAAACACAAAGCCCGCACTAAAGTACGGGTTCCAAGAAAACATTGAGCTTTTAAAAGATTAAAATTCATTTTAAATTACGATATATTTGTGTAATTATAGCGTATAATTAGCCTATGAAAAACTATGATGTGATTATTCTTGGTGCCGGTGCGAGTGGTTTAATGTGTGCGGGTAATTTAAGTAAAAAAGTAAAGTGTGCTGTTATTGATATAAATGAAAAAGTTGCAAAAAAACTTAAAATATCGGGTGGCGGTAAATGTAACATAACCAATATAAGTGTAAAAATAGAAAATTTCGAGGGTGATGAAGCATTGCTTGCTTCTGTTTTTAAAAAATTTTCAAAAGAGAATTTGTTGGATTTTTTAGAGAGGAACAGAGTAACATTGGAACTGCGAAAAGGACGCTACTTTTTTTGTAAAAATTCTTCTGATGATATTATCAATGTTTTGAAAAAAAATGCAAAAAATAGTGACATTATTTTAAACAATAATGTGTTACATGTAACACAAGAAGATGATATTTTTACAGTACAAACACAGACAAAGAGTTATAAGGCAAACAAAGTCGTCGTAGCAACTGGTGGGAAAAGTTTTCAAACACTTGGTGCAAGTGATATAGGCTTGCAAATAGCAAAAAGTTTTGGTATTAGTGTGAAAGAATTTACACCGGCACTTGTAGGACTTACTTTGCAAAAAGAGCAGTTTTGGATGAAGGAGTTGAGTGGTCTGAGTTGCTATGTACATGTAAAGGTGGCAGATAAAGTGCTTAAAGAAGAGATGCTCTTTGCACATAAAGGCATAAGTGGTCCGGCAATCCTTTCTACTTCCTTGTATTGGAAAAAAGGTGAAATAAGTATAGACTTCTTACCGGAGAAAGATATTTTGGATTTAGTGCAAGAGAGTAAAAAACTGGTAAGTTCCGCCATTCCTTTGCCAAAACGCCTTGCTAAAGCATTGCTGTCTGCTATAAAAGTTGGTGATAAAGAGTGTCATAAGTTGAGTAAAAATGAAAAAGCGTGTTTAAAAAGTGTGCATAACTATACCTTTGCTCCTGCTGGAAATTTTGGTTTTAGTAAAGCAGAAGTAAGCTGTGGCGGTGTCTTGGCAGATGAGCTTACATGTAACACCTTGGAATCTAAAAAAGTAAATGGCTTGTATTTTATAGGCGAAGTGGTAGATGTAACGGGTGAGTTGGGTGGTTATAATTTCCAATGGGCATTTTCAAGTGCCTATACTTGCGCAAAAAGTTTAAAATAAAATGTTAGTTAAGATTGGTTGCGGAAGCAAGATTTGAACTTGCGACCTTCGGGTTATGAGCCCGACGAGCTACCGAACTGCTCTATTCCGCGATATTTGTAGGGTTGATTTAAAATGTTTAAAATAAAGAAAGTCAAGTAGCCTAAAGCTACTTGAAGTAAAGTTACAGACCTGTAA
>Ga0256840_1004023_pt1 | contig 11330 bp, 8 predicted proteins | sample 355202metaG_FD_185969 | JGI IMG/M metagenome (GOLD analysis project Ga0256840, IMG submission 185969) | Hydrothermal vent microbial communities from Mid Atlantic Ridge, Atlantic Ocean - 355-202 | ecosystem: Environmental > Aquatic > Marine > Hydrothermal vents | place: Atlantic Ocean: Mid...
AATCTTTGGCACCAAAGGCAAAGATCTTACTGAACTGAGCTTTGAACTCGTACAAAGGTTGCTTGACACCTTGAATATCTAACAAAATGACCTTTGCCAAATTGCCGATTTAAGTGTTGTAATCAGAGCCATAGAAGATCCGTTCCTATTTTCGGTACTAAAAATAGGAACAGATCTCAAAAAGTGTTTTGCAAAGTCTTTTAAAATTTTATTATTTGCCTTTTAAGAAAATTTGATGATAAAATGGATTTAGACACTGAAGCGGGGGAATGTTGTGTCGCGGATCTCGGGCAAGTTTCTTAAAAAACTGCTTCTGATTTTATTCCTGGGTATATGGATCGCTTTACCTGCACGGGTTTTTTCTCAAATTGCAGTTATGCCTTTTGAAGACATCTCAAAGGATTTAAACGGTGTAAACCTGGAAATCCCTCGCAAAATTGCCCAAGCCCTGGAAAAACAAGGGCTTACCGTTGTCTATCCCGATGCCCTTGTTCCCTTTTTGGCCAAAAATCGCTATCGCTGGATGGGGTGGGTTGATCAGGTCACAGCGCTAAAAATTGCCAAACAATTTAATGTTGACCTTATAATGTTGGGAACAGTTACAGAACTTAATAAGTCAGAACCTCCCTGTATTGGCTTAATTGTCCAATTATTAAAAGTTAAAGACTACAAGCTCATCTGGAGTCGCTCAGCAGTCTTTTCGGCCAAGGAAGAAATCTCCATCCTGGGCCTAGACAAACCTACGTTTCAATCATTAGAAATGAAGACTATTAACACCTTAGTGGCAAATATTCCTCCAGAAATTCAACAAAAAGCAATTCATCCCCCGGTAATAGAAATAACCGACGTGTTCCTCAAGCCTAAAAGGGTACAAAGCCACACTGAGGTTGAGTGTGCCATCCGTTTGAACACCGCGGGGCCTTCTCCCTCGGAAATTTTGTTCCAGATAAACGGAAAAGAAATTCCTGCAAGGCCACAAACACAAAAAGAAGGACTTTATATTGCAAAATGGATAGCACCTGAAAAAGAAGGTCGTTATCCAATAAAGCTGGTGGTTAAGTGGGACAAGTATTCTTTGCATCAAGAAATGTTTTTGACATCGCTGATAGTTGATAATACCCCGCCAAAATTTAGCTTAAAAATTATTCGAGGAGAAAAGATAAAAGATAGCATCGCCTTTAACCGTCACATTCTCCTTGTGCCCATCTTTGAACAATCAGAGCCTATTGCCCGGTGGGCTTTTTATGTTTTGGACCCTAAAACCAGAACACCTGTCTTCAAAGTAGAGCGCCCAGGCAGGATTCCCTCGCGCCTCATCTGGCGGGGAACAAACATTGCCGGAAAATACCTGGCTAACGGCCAATATATTGCAAAGGTTAAAGTATGGGACCAGGCTGGAAATTCCTACGAGCAAGAAACAAAGTTACTCTTTGTAAAGAGTGCACCAGCAGCCAAAATTTTGGCAGAAAAACTTAGTGACAAGAAAGTTAAGCTTATAATCAAAGTAAATAAACACCTGCTCCCCTTGACATCATGGCGTCTCGAACTGTGGGACAGCGACGGGAATCTCATATCCGAATATGAAAGCACTAAAGAAAAAGACGAAGTCTCCTTACCAAACGATGAAAACCTTTTATACACCTTAGAAATAAGAGACATTTTAGGGAATAAAACCATCTTAAAAAATATACCCCTAAAACCCTTGATACTGCGAGCAGCTACTACTCCCCAAGAAAAAGAAAAAACATTCACTAATTCTTGGACGTCTGACTTTTAGCCATGGAAGCCTTAAAATCATTTTTAATTGCTGTTTTTATTGTATTCGCTTGCATATCGTGCTCAACAACCAAAAACCCAAAAATTGAAGTTTCTACTAACATAGAAAAAAAACCATGCAAAATAGCCGTATTGCCCTTCAAAAACCAAACCGATGACCCTACGATATCAAATCTTTTTTATCGCATCTTTTTAGACACCTTGATTGAAGAAGCTCACTTTGAAATCATTCCCGAAGGCCAAATAAGAAGGATTCTAATTCTTGAACGTTATACCGGGAACAAAGAAATATCTAGAAGTTTAATAAATGCCATTCGCAAAAGAACTGGAGCAGACGCATTAATCATTGGAGAAATTTTAGAATCAAACAGAAAAGAACTAAAACTATCAGTTTTAATATATGCTATCGACACATCTAGTGGTAAATTGCTATGGACTACCTATTATTCTAAAACAGGAGAAGATTATCGAAAAGTTTTACACTTTGGAAGACCTTTTACCATGACGAAACTAGCAAAAAACATGGCTGATGATATTTTATACACTTGGAATGAAGAACATCTTGGAGGTTGCTGGTAGTGAAAAAACTTTCAATTATCTTGTTATCACTATTTTTTTTAGTTCTGCTTAGACCAGCTGACGGTTTAACTTTTTTTTGGGACAATTATTTAGTAAAAATAGACAACCAAAAATATACCAAGGAAGATTTCCTAAAATGGTGGAATTTTTGGAAAGAACCTGGGATGAAAATCCCGGATACTCCCGACCCTTTCATAAACTGGATTTTACTTTCTCGCGAAGGAGAAGCCCTAGCCCTCAATGAAGACCCATATTACAAGCACAAGATGCGTGTTTTTCTATCTGTTAGAAGTCTGTTGCTTCTGAAAAACGAAGAAGTTGATAGCAAAATAGAAATATCGCAAAACAAAATATGGAAAGAATATCTAAAAGACTACGTTCCTAGGCTAAAAATCATATCCCTTGTGACAAATAACGAAAAAGAAGCAAAAAAATGGCAAAAAGAAATAAAATCAAAAGAAGATTTTGAAAAATTATTTGAAAAATTAAAAAAAGAAGGAAAAGCCAAAGATTTTGGCTGGGAGCGTCCGATAACAATTCCCAAAGAAATTAGACAATCTGTAATTAACGCTAAACCTGGAGATATTTTATTAGTTAATTTCCATAACAATTATTTCTTGGTTTTGGTGCAGGATAAAAAAGGTCCTGAAAAAGAAGATTTTGAAGCTCTGACAAAAAGCATTAGTCACAAGTTACGAAAAAAAGAAGAAGAAAAACTAACCAACGATTTATTAGAAAGACTAAAAAGAAAATATCAAGTCAAAGTATACTGGAGCATAATTGACCAAATAGGCAACAAAGAACTCCCCAAAGAACTTGCAAAACAGATTGTTTTAGAAATTCAAGGAGAAAAACTTACCGCGGGGCAATTCTACCAAAAACTACAAAAAGAGATTTCCCTGCGTTTTCCAAATAAAAAAATTAACAAAGAGGAACTAGAAAGACTTAAAAGATACATGATTAATACTTATATCGCTCAAACTTTAACTTCTTTAGAAGCCCTTAATAGACATTATGAAACAAAAGAACCCCTTAAGGATCTTTACGAATTTTATAAAAAGCAGCTATTAATCAATACTTTAGAAGAAAAAATTATCAAACCTCAAATAAAAATTACCGAAGATGAAATTAAAAAGTATTACGAGGAACATATCAAAGATTTTACCCGCCCCGAAATGGTACAAATTGCCGTTATCAAAACCACTGATCCGGCCCTTATTAAAAAAGCCTACCAGCGACTAAAATCCGGTGAAGACTTCTTCGAAGTAGGGAAAGAAATCCAATTTCACGGAGTCCGTCCCGAAAAATATCCGCTGTCACGTCTTGTGCCGGAGATGAAAGAAGTCGTTGTTCGTTTAAAGCCTGGAACTTTTTCGCCGATAATAAAATTTAAAAGGGGCGATGAGACCTGGTACTGTATTGTCTATCTGCTAAGGCACTATCCTGAAGAGCCCCATCCGTACAACATGGTTAAAGAGTCTATCGAAAAAATGCTCTACCAACAGAAATTCCAAAAATTAAAAGAAGATTATATCAAAAAGCTCAGAGCGAACGCTCATATAGAGATCAATCAAAAGGCCTGGGAAGAAGTGCACAAGGAGCTGGAGGCGGAAAATGCAAAAAGACATAAAAAGTTCTAGTATAGTTGCCGTTTGTGTTGTTTTTCTGTTTATTATTGCAAGTTGTGCTCCCCAGCGTCCAGCTCCACAAAAAAGAAAAACTTGTATCGATTGCCACCCAGAATATGAAAAAACAGTCTATAAATGGCCATTTGTACACCAACCTGTAAAAGATAAAAATTGCTATGGTTGCCACCGTCCCCACGGCGTGGTGGGCGGCATTTTTCTAAAGGGCTCCCCACCCGGGATATGCTTCAATTGTCATGCTAAAGACCTTCCACGCTTTCAGAAAAAATTCCTACACCAACCCGTAAAAGAGGGGAAATGCTATGAATGCCACGATCCCCATTCTGCCCCTCATAAATTCTTGCTCAAAAAAGATGCCTCTGACTTGTGTCTTTCGTGTCACCAAGACATTACCAAATATCCTTTCAAACACCCTGCCCTTAAAGAAGGCTGTTTAAAATGTCATGATCCCCATGCAGGAGATACAAAGGGATTACTCAAAGAACCCACCTCCCAAACCTGCTTCTCTTGTCACAAAGAAAAGGAAATAGCTAAGGCCCATTTTGGGTATGACATTAAAAAAGACTGTGCAGATTGCCATAATCCTCACGGGTCTTACAAACCAAAATTGCTGAGAAAAACAGTCCATCTTCCGGTCACCAAGGGAAATTGCAAAGAATGCCACACGATAAAGGCCAACCAAATAGCCGGCACGCTACCCAACCAAAATGAAATCTGTAAGAGATGTCATAAAACAGAAAAAGGAAATTTCATACACCAACCCTACCAAAAAGACGAATGTCTTAAGTGCCATCAACCACATGCCTGCAAATACGATCAGCTTCTCAAACAAGACAAAAACCAGATATGCCTGTCTTGCCATCAAAATGTTGTTGAAAAAAAATCCCAAGAAAAAGTCTCGCTTCACCAACCAGCTGAAAAAGGCGAATGTCTCAAGTGTCATAAAGCACACGTATCAAACATAAAATCTTTGCTAAAGAAAGAAGGTAACCAGACGTGTTTGGACTGTCACAAAAACCAACTAAAAGGCACTTTGATTCATGAACCACTTAAGAAAAAAGAATGCCTTAATTGCCACAAGCCCCACAAATCAAAATATGAAAGATTGCTAACCAGACCCCAAAAAGCGCTTTGCTTTCAATGCCATCAAAAAACAGCCCTAGAAGAAGATTATTTTAGCGTGCATACAGCCTTTGCGAGAGGGAATTGCTCTGGATGCCATAATCCTCATAGTGCAAACAATAAATTATTCTTAAAAACAGACCAAAAACAACTTTGTTTAAAGTGCCATAAAAACCTAATTAAACAATACGCAGAAACACAACAGCATAAACCTTTTAAGGAGAAAGAATGCTTAAAGTGCCATAATGCACACTCTTCAGAATATCCTTTCCACCTAAACCAAGCAGAAGATATTACATGCTTTGAATGTCACACAAAAATAGAACAGCAAGTGCAACATGCAAAAATTGTTCACCCTCCCACTCAAAAAGGGAATTGTTCACAGTGTCACGATCCGCATGGAAGCAAAAAACAATATTTATTAAAAACTGATCTAATAGACGGCTGCCTTTCCTGCCACAATGAAATATCAGAAGACTGGCAAATGGGAATCGCTCACAAGCCAGTAAAAGAAAAAGATAGTTGCATCAAATGCCATAGTGCACATGCTTCAAATAATTTAGCTCTTTTAAATAGACCTGTTTCAAAAATTTGTTCGAAATGTCACGCCATAGATAAAAAATTGCTTGAAGCTCACAATAATATAAATCCCAGACCTAACGACTGCACAACCTGTCACGATCCTCACGGAGGCCCAGATAAGAGGATGCTGTGGCCCGTAGAACATGCGCCCTTTGCAAAAGGTGATTGCGCTCCTTGCCATACGGAGGCTGCCAGATGAAAAAAATCTATCTTACATTGTTTATATTACTATCCATTGTCTTTTCCAGTAATAGCTGGGCCAGTGAATATCCTACTAACGACGTCTGCTTCAAGTGCCATAAAAAAGAACAGTTTTTAAAAGGAAAGTCTATTCACCAGCCTGTCAAAAATAAAAGATGTGACAAGTGCCATCGTCCCCACGCATCAAAATATAAAAAATTATTATTGGTACCAGAGCAGGAAACCTGTACAACTTGTCATAAAAAGCTAGAATCTAAAATTCTTAACTCAAAATTTGCCCATGATCCAGCACTCAAAAATCATTGCATACGTTGTCATAATCCCCATTCATCTAAATACAACTTTTTACTTAATAGCTCCGTACAAGCCACCTGTAAAACATGTCACAAAAAAATATTAACTAAAAAATATCAATTTGTGCATAAACCATACAAAGATGGAAACTGTCTCAAATGCCACAACCCACACTATAGCAATGACCCTCGACTTTTAAAAAAGAATCCCAACCAAACCTGCTTTTCTTGTCACAAGAAAGACAATAAATTACTAAAAGCACACAATGGGAAAACACCTAAAGGCGAATGTCTCTTGTGTCACAATCCTCATGGCAGCAATAATAAAGCCCTATTAAGACCGATAAAACACAAGCCTTTTGCAGCAAAGAACTGCAAAGCCTGTCACGCTCAAAATGCTCCCAAGGACGAAGAACTTTGCTTACAATGCCACAAAGACAACCTCAAAACGTTTCAATACACTCACAACCATCTTCTCGGTGGATACACGCAAAATACTTGCTTAGTTTGTCACAATCCACATGTAGCAGAAACTAAAGATCTTTTAGTAGCTAGCCCTGAACACTTGTGTTCTTCGTGCCATACAACAGTTTACAAGCAAAAGAGAGAAATGTTGTACTTTCATCCTAAAAGGAAATTCTGCCTGGAATGTCACAAAGCCCATGGTTCTAACCATCCTGCAATGCTGAGAGCAGATGGCAACAAAGTATGCAGCAGATGTCATGAGACCCAAGGGAAATTCTCCCATCCAGTTGGAGAAAAGGTTTTGGATCCTAGGAATAAACAGCCAATGACTTGTATCACCTGCCACGAACCTATGGGAACTAACTACAAATATCAGCTCAAAATGAGCGGAGAGGCGGCTTTATGCTTAGAATGCCACAAAAACTATTAGAGACTTTTGCAAAAATATCGAGATCCAAGTTGCAAGCACAGCCACACGGGATCCGTTCCTATTTTTCGAAGCGTAAAAAAGAAACGGATCCTAAAATAAATCTTGAAAAAGGCTGCCTGCAAAGGTCTCTCTTAATATTGCTTATTTTAAGTTTAATACTTAGCAGCATCTGCAATAAAGCACAGGCAGCTAGATTTAAATATGCCTTTTCTTTAGCAAAAGCCCCAGATGGTACGCCTTTACACCATCCATTTAGCATTTTTATAGACCCTAAAGTAAAGCGCATATACGTTACTGACGTAGCAAATAATCGCTTAGTTTCTTACGATTTCGCTGGAAAACCTTTAAAAGCATTTAATGCTGCAGGAAAACTCAAAGGGCCTATTTTTATGATCAAAGACGAGAACATTTTATGGGTTGTAGAACGCCCTCTTAATTCTCTTACCTTAATAAACCTAAAAGACCGCATATTTAAAAGAAATAACCTGACCTGGGGCCGTCGACCTATTCTAGTTGATAGGATAGCTACCTGGGGGAAAAACGTAGTTGTCTTAGATCGCGCATCTGGCAGGGTGTTTCTGCTCAACCAATATTTAGAAATTCAAAAAATTTTTCCCTCAAAAAAATTGAAGACCTTTAACGGAATTTATGATATTAAAATTAAAGGTAACTGGCTTTGGGGGCTAGAAAATATGTCTTCTAAACTTTACGCCTTTAATTTAAATGACGGCTCCTTTCATTCACTAACCCTCAAGAAACAGATGGTAGTTCCTGTCTCTTTTGATATAGATAGCGCGGGAAATATATATGTCTTAGATAGAGATTTGAAAAAAGTTTTTGTCTTCGATAAAAAGGGCAACTTTAAGTATAGCTTTTTACAGGAAGGATTCAGACCTGGACAAGACTTATATCCCAGCAACTTAGTTATATACGAAAACTACTTATTTTTAGTAGACGAAGGGAATGGACGGGTCGATGTGTGGCAACGCTAAAAAGATTGGCTTTGTTTTAATGCTAACATTGCTTCTTATTTGGCCTTTGCAAAAAGGCTCTTTTGCTAAAATCCCTGCGGGAATCCCTTGTTCTAGCTGTCATACTATGCACTATTCTCAAAACGGAGGCGTTCTTGAAGAGTGGGGAAAACATGGCCCCTATAAAGCTTTAGTCATAAACGACTGTATTGGATGTCACACTGGAAACAACGATGGAACAAACTTTACCCCTTACGTGACTTCTACTTCCCCTCCCAATTATGGAGAAACAGGCACTGAAGGAAACACCCTGGCAGGTGGAAGTTTTTACTGGGTTTCTATAGGGGAGGAAAAAAAAGGGCATAACGTTGTGCCGTTTCCCCCTGATTCCCGCTTCGGAAACACACCCCCTGGAGGCCCTGGTTTAACCTCACAATTGACCTGTGCTGGCACAACTGGATGCCACGGAGACAGAAACAAAGAAGGCGACTTTGAAGCTCTGCTTGGAGCACACCATGCTGACGACTCCACTATAGACGGCCAAACAGTAGGAACCAGCTATCGGTTCCTCAAAGGGATTTTGGGCTATGAAGACAGTGACTGGGAATATCAACCTGACGCCTCACATCATAACCAATATAAGGGCACAGACAGAAGCTCTGAGGCCCAAGTGAATACCACTACTATCAGTTATCTTTGTGCTGAATGCCATGGTTTTTTCCATAGCGGAGATGGAATAAGCGGACAAAGTACAGGATGGGGGTCTCCCTGGTTACGTCATCCTACTGATTACGACATGTCAAACACTGCTTCTGGATCAGAATACAGGGCTTATCCGGGAAACTACGCTGCTCCGAGATCAACGGGAACAAACCCGTATTCTGTAATTGCTCCCTTGGGAAGTGAAGATGTTTCTGCGCCTAAAACCAATATCCTTTTTCAAGGGCAAGATGCCATAGTTACCTGCATATCATGCCACAGAGCTCACGGATCACCCTATAACGCCATATTAAGGTGGGATTATTATGGTTGGCCTCAAACAACGACCAAAAACGGCTGCAATGCGTGTCATACTAATAAAGATTAATACGATGGGATTAATAGGGCTTTTTATAGCCCTTCTGTCTTTACATGCTGGTCTTTGTTTTGCTGGAAGTTATACCGACTCAGCCCACGGTAGTGCCACCTATGGGGTAAAAAGGTCATCCCTTTCGGAATATGCACGAGGTAATTGCGGACATTGTCATCTACAACACGGCTCTCTGGGAGACTCTCTTGCCGGACCATTTCCTTTTGCTCTTTTTGCCGAAAATTTTAATACCATAGCTGAGACTGCCCCATATAACGACTCAGACAATGACAATATTTGCTTTTTATGCCACGGTCCTTCTTCCCTGCAACAAGGGGGAATAACTAATTATGACTATAGCAAAACGTTTGGAGGTGATAGCACCAGCAATGTAAGCTCTATTTTGGAAGTATTTAATCTCAAAAAATCTAATCTTTCAGCTTCTTATCATAATCTAAAAGATATTTATGACTTTGCTTTAACACAAAACTGGCCATTTTTTAAAGAAAAATCTAACCCCTGCGTGGCTTGCCATAACCCGCATTTGGCAAAATTAATACGCATAAATCAAACCAATCCAGCAGCTTACACCGCTGTTTCTTTACCTATAGTTAAAAACATTGGCAACAGCCAAGAAAATCACGAAACCCTTTGGGGAGATGGTCCCGGAGAAACAATGAATGATTTTTATCCCAATCATTATCAGGCACCTTTGTATTACGGGAGTCAAAATACTTATGAGCCTGGAGGCACTTCAGATTACAAAGGCACAAAATTGCCCGATTATGCCACGTTTTGCACTGCTTGTCATAATAGCTCAAATGTAATTTACAGCAGCGAACTAGGAAGAACTTTAAGAAAAATAGACTGGTACACTATAGGGGGAGATACCGTTAACACTGATCCCTTGCCAGACAAGCATGGCAAAAATTCTGCAACAGTAAAAGTTAACCTTCGGGAACCATATGAAAACACTCTGCTAGGGATAAACATAGACTTTGTTACTTCATGTACTGATTGTCATGAACCTCATGGCTCACCAAGGCCATTTCTCTTGCGCACTGTAGTAAATGGAAAAATTATTCCTTCGTTTAATATAGATGACAACTCTTTAGGCTATTTTTGCATGGCCTGCCATAAAGACGACAAGGCCCTTGGCCGCGCAACACAAGAAAATGTCTGGGAATATGTACACCATTATGACGAAGACGCTCCATACCCTAAAAAACACGGGGATCAGGGACGCTGTGGCTGGTGTCACGGTCAGCACAACAGGCCTATAGCTTGTATTAAGTGTCACCAGCATGGGATGAAAGATACACGGGCTCCAGATACTGAGGAGAGTGGACGAATATGTTTTTAATAGCTCTATTAATAACATTTCTTCTGGCAACACAGGCTAGCGCCGCAAGAATCAACTTATTTCTAAACATAGAAAACCCAACAAAACAAGAAATCAGCTTTCAAATCAAAGATATAAGAATAAAACTACCCAATAAAGAATTAGAGATAAAAGATTTTCCTAAGGAAATATCGTCCAAAAGCAGTTTCAACCAGGCCTTTTTAGGACATACTGAAAATAATTTAAAAAACATAGAAGCTATTAACATAGATCTTAAAAGCGCTTTCCTTAACACGAAAGAAATCCCCGTTGAAAAAAAATCTATAAATTTGCCCATAAATGTTAAATTAAATGGCGATGAAAGTATCTGTATTTTTGTTATATGGGATGTTAAATCTTCCCTACGGAAAGGTAACTTTTATCCCTCTTTTTTTGTCAAAGCACAACGCTTAACCTTTAGACGAGAAAGTCTTTACGTAACCTGTGAAGACGCTGACACTCTTTTTGTAATCCGTACAGACCTGAACCAAGTAATCGCGTCTATAAGAGTTAGCGGATATCCGTTAGATCTCGCCGCTGATGATAAGAATAATAGACTAATTGTTGTCTCCCAAAAAAATAGAAGACTAAATATCATAGAGCTTTCTACCCTTCGCTTGGTAGATTCTATCGTACTGCCTTTTGTTATTTCGCCTCAATTCATAGCCCTTTTACCGGGTAATAATGTCATTGTAACAGACCCTGATTCAGACTACGTACTCGTAGAAGATATAGACACAGGTAATGTCATATCTGCAAGAAGGGTTGGATACAGCCCTTCAGAAGTGGTTTTTGATCCCGTAAGAAAAAAAATA
>Ga0256840_1004024_pt1 | contig 11320 bp, 12 predicted proteins | sample 355202metaG_FD_185969 | JGI IMG/M metagenome (GOLD analysis project Ga0256840, IMG submission 185969) | Hydrothermal vent microbial communities from Mid Atlantic Ridge, Atlantic Ocean - 355-202 | ecosystem: Environmental > Aquatic > Marine > Hydrothermal vents | place: Atlantic Ocean: Mid...
AGAAACTTTTTGCTTTGCAAAACCGCTATTCGCTAGTTTTCACAGAAACTTTTTGCTTTGCAAAACCGCTATTCGCTAGTTTTCACAGAAACTTTTTGCTTTGCAAAACCGCTATTCGCTAGTTTTCATCTTTGTTGATGATTTTTTTAGAAGTAATCCAAGGCATCATAGCTCTTAAATCTTTTCCTGTTTTTTCGATTAGGCTTCTCTCTGCATTTGCTCTTTCAGCATTCATACGAGTATATCCTGCTTTTCTTTCAAGTATAAAATCTTTTGCAAATCTACCATCTTGGATCTCTTTAAGTATCTCTTTCATAGCCTTTTTTGACTCATCATTGATAACTCTTTTACCACTAACATAGTCGCCATACTCAGCCGTATTTGAAATCGAGTATCTCATGTCAGCGATTCCGCCTTGATACATCAAATCAACTATAAGCTTAAGCTCATGTAAACACTCAAAGTATGCCATCTCTGGCTCATACCCAGCTTCTGTAAGAGTCTCAAAACCAGCTTGAACTAGACTAACAGCACCACCACAAAGAACAGCTTGCTCTCCAAAAAGATCTGTCTCAGTTTCATCCTTGAAAGTTGTCTCAATAATTCCCGTTCTACCACCACCAATTGCACTTGCATAGCTTAAAGCAATAGCTTTAGCATTTCCTGTTGCATCTTGGTCAACAGCGATAAGATCTGGAATACCGCCACCATTTACAAACTCATCTCTTACAGTATGTCCTGGAGCCTTTGGAGCAACCATAATGCAATCTATACCTTTTGGAGTTTTAATCTGTCCATAATGGATATTAAATCCATGTCCAAATGCAATCACATTACCTTCAGATAGATTTGGCTTAATCTCTTCTGCAAAAATATCTCCTTGAATCTCATCTGGAAGTAAAATCATAATTACATCTGCTTCTTTTGTGGCATCTGCAACACTAAGAACTTTAAAACCCTTTGCTTCAGCTTTTTTCCACGAGCTTCCCTCTGGTCTAAGTCCTACAACTACTTCTACGCCACTATCTCTTAAGTTTTCAGCATGTGCATGCCCTTGAGAACCAAACCCAATCATCGCTACTTTTTTTGAACGAATTATGCTTAAATCACAATCTTTGTCATAAAATACTGTTATTGCCATTAAATACCCTTTATTTGTTGTTTAGTAAATGCAGTATTTTAACTAAACTTTACTTAGCATCCTCTAAAGTCAGTAGTCCTATCACAATTAATAGGACTAACTGATGATTTTAATTTTTTACTCTACTTGGTAAAAGGAATGAAATAATAATTAAAACTACAGCTATAGCTCCTGCAACATAGACTGCAGAAAAAGAATCTAATATTACATTATATTTATCTATACCTGTATTTGCAAGTGTAGTTTTTCCACCTAAAATTTTATCAAATAAAAATGTTCCTTTTAAATCACCATACATAAGTGTAAAAACAAAAGCACCTAATAATCCTCCAACGATAAATACATATGCATCTTTTCTTCCTGATCCTGCAGCAACAACACTTGTGCCAGGACAAAAACCACTAATTGCCCAACCTATACCAAATATTAGACCACCAACAATAACACCAATATATGCCGTTTTAACACTAAAATGTGGATTTAAAATACCAACTGATGATAAAACAAAAAGCAGTAAACTACTAAAACCTATTGCAAAAAGTATAACTTTCATTAAAGTAAAGTCTTTTAATCTTAACATATTAATCAATCTATGAGGATTTGCAGCACCTGTTTTATAGAGTATAAACCCGAACATTATTCCAAAGACTAAAGCAAGTATAACCGAACTCATATCTACTCTCCTTTTCTAAACAAAACAATTGCAACAGGAATTGCAACTATAAAAGTTGAAAATGCAAAAAGATACCCGCTAATAGAGGTTTGCATCATGCCACTCATCATATGTCCACTTGAACAGCCACCTGCCAATCTTGCTCCAAAAAGTACTAAAAAACCTCCTATAAAAGAGTAAATATACCTTTTCATATGGCTATTACCTAAGCTCTCTGACCAAACTTTAGGTATAACTCTTTCATCTTTATCTTCTTTTTTTTCTTGTAATTTATACGCTAAAAATCCACCAAAAATCATAGCAACAACAAAAACAAAACTATAATTTAATGGTTCAGAAATATTTTTAGCATACTTTCCACCACCTTTATTGAAGTATGGATTTGTACTAGAATAACCTTTTTTAGCTGTATCATCCTTCACAATAAGCTCTTTGTTAATACTTTTCCAAAAAATACCATCTAAGATAACAAATTGTGTTGAAACCCCTATTGGCTTAACCACAGCAACAGTTATAATAAATATTAATCCTAAAAGGACACCACTAACTTTCCAATCCCACTCTTTAGCTTTGAGTAAGTTCATATTTTCTCCTTATCACACATTTGATATGTAATTATATATTTTAATCATTAAAATATTCTTTATTAAAATATACAAAAGCAAACTATAAAGTGAGTATTGATAGAATACAGGTAAAATTTAAAACATGGGGATAAAATATGAGTAGTAGTATATTAAAGAAAATCAAGGCTCTTCCGCCTCTTGATGACACTATTTTAAAAATACAAAGTATCTGTACTGATAAAAATAGTTCTCTTAATGACTTAGTCAAAGTAGTTGAAGGTGACCCGATGCTCACAGCCAATATACTAAAATCTTCAAATTCGCCTCTATATGGCTTTAGCCGTGAAATCAAAAATATTTCACATGCAATATCAATGTTCGGTATGGCTACTATTAGAGGTTTCGCACTTTCTAGTGCTATAAAAAAGAACATTAAAATAGACCTATCACCATATGGTATTTCAAATGCTGAGTTTTTAGAAATAAGTGTAGCACAAAGTGCACTTATGTTTAACTGGTACTCTAAAGTAGACAGATCTATGTTGGACATACTAGTACCTGCATCATTTATGATGGAAGTAGGAAAAATAATAATTGCAAATGAGCTGCTTGAACAGAGTAAAACAGAAGAGTTTTCAAATGCTGTTAAAAATATTTCATCTCCTAATGAAGTCTCTACACTAGAAAAAGAACTTCTTAGTTTTACTAATGAAGAGATTACAGCAAAAGTTTTTGAACAGTGGAATTTAGAATCCGAACTTGTAGATACAATTCGATATTCAAATTCACCTTCAAATGCAGATGAACATATAGCTCCCTATGCAACTGCTCTTTTGGTTATTAAAAATAGTATTAATATTTTTGGTCAACTTAGCGATGACCAGATTGTATCATCAACCCAAATTATAGAAACAAATGGGTTAGATAAAGAACCATTTATCAATGCTGTAGAAAAAGTCAAACAGTGATTGAACTTCTCCTCGCTCTAAGCCATGGTGTGGCAAACGAGGAGATTCCTTCTGAATTTTCCTCTCTCATAAATGACCTATTAAGACTAAAAGCAGTTAAACTAAAACAGGGTATATACTCTTTTGATTCTAGATACCGTGCTGGAACAATTGATGTTACCTTTGGTGGTACTGGCTTTGTGAAAACATATAACAACAAACAGATGAAAGATCTTCTTGTAGAATCTAGTGATATAAATGGCGCTATGAGAGGTGATATTGTTGTCGTAAAAAGACTACATACAAAACAAGGGCGTCCAAAAGCAAAAGTAATATATATAGCAAAAAGAAAGCATGCAACAAGTCTTGTTTATACAAAAATCCAACACAAAAGAGTTGTTGGAGTAAACATAAAAACAGCTCTTATTCATAACATAATAGCAACTCAAAAGTCTTTAAAGCAACTTCCAGATGGTACTGTACTAAAAATAGATAATGAAAGTGGCTCTTTAGTTGAAGTATTGGGAGTTCTAAGTGATCCCACTGTAGATGAAAAAATCTCTATGGCTATGTTTGATAAAAATGAGTTTTTTAGTGAAAAAGCTGAGATAGAGGCTGCTGCACATGGTGACTATGTTGATAAAACATTTTATCCAGATAGAGTCGATTTAACACATCTTGATTTTTGTACGATTGACCCAGTTGATGCAAAAGATTTTGATGATGCTGTATATTTTGATGTTAAAAATACAACTCTTTATGTTGCAATAGCAGATGTTAGTGAGTACCTTTTTGACATGGGACACATAGATAAAGAGGCTGTTAAAAGAGGATTTTCTATCTACTTTCCTCATAAATCAATTCCAATGCTTCCTAGAAGTTTGAGTGAAAATATATGCTCACTAAAACCTGATGTAGACAGACTAGCATTTGTTTTTAAAATCAAACTAGACAAAAACAGTTATATGCCTCTTAAGGAAGAACTGCTTAATGCCGTAATTCACTCAAAGAGACGATATACATATGAAGAGATAGATAGTTTCTTAGATGGTGATTTTTCAAACCAAAAAGAGGTCGACAAAACCATACTAAAATCACTATTACCACTTAATACTTTTATGAAAAAAGTTAGAGAAAAAAGACTTAAAAACTCTTTTGAATTTCGATCTTCAGATATAAGAATGGTTGTGGATGAAAAACAAAACCTTATTTCAACTAGAGTTGAAAAGGAGACTGCCTCACACTCACTCATAGAAGATTGTATGCTTTTAGCCAACAAAGCTGCTGCAAAGAGGTTGGAGTATGGTATATTTAGAACACATGGTGAACCAACCATAGCTAAGATAGAAAAACTTCTTGAGGACCTAGCATATGTTGGTATTCATGAAAGATTTACTCCTGAAATTCCAATTTTAATTAAAAAAATACAAGAAAAAGCTGATGATATAGATATCCGTGAGGAAGTTGATAAACTCATAATTAGAAGTCAACAAAAAGCAGTTTATGAGCCAGAAAACAAAGGTCACTTTGGCTTGGGTTTTGGAAGTTACACTCACTTTACATCTCCGATTAGAAGATATAGTGATTTGACTCTGCATAGGCTTTTAAAAGCAGACTTAAAGAATGATAAAAAGAGGAAAGAATACCTTTTGAAAAACATAGACTCACTTTGCGAGAGTATTAGTAATCTTGAGAGAGAAAGTGACAAAGTCGCTTGGGACTATATGGATAGAAAGTTTGCAAGATGGGCGGCAAAAAGAGTTGGTGAAAATGTCAAAGCAATTGTAACAGATATAGATAGAAACCCCATAGTAAAACTAGACGATGAGGTCGTAGGAGCTAGAATCTTTTTGCTCGATGATGATGCTGAACTTTTTGAAAAAGTTATTGTCAAAATTGTAGAGGCAGATATAGCAACTGCCAGAATCTATGGAAAGATAGTTAGATAATGAGACAACATGTATAAAAGAGAGTTTGAGAACCTACTAAATAGTAACAATCTACCAAAAGCTATACTTCTTTATGGAGAGTGTGACTACCAAAACAACTACTATGCAGAACAAACTATCAAACAATGGAATCAAGATGATGATGAAGTGATGCTTTTATACTATGATGAATATAACTTTTCAACCGTAAAAAATCACCTAAGTCAATCATCTTTGTTTGGTGGGAAAAATATAGTATCCATAAAAGGCGACAAAGCCATACCAAAAAAGGAGCTAGATATACTTGTTGCACTTTGTGAAAAGAGCGACAATAGCTACCTTATTTTTCAATACTTTGGAGATAGTAAAAAAGCTGCCAATATAGCAAAGTCATTCAAAAAAAATTTTGTTAGATTTTTTAAGCCAAATCCTAGAGAAGCACAAAACCTGTTACTAACTAAAGCCAAAGAAATCGGTCTAAATATTAGTGGATATGCACTTCAACACCTCTATATGCTTCACCTTGAAGATCTCTCATTGTGTGTAAATGAGTTTGATAAACTTGCCCTGTTTAACAAAGAGATTACACCTGCAGATATTGATAGAGTTGTTTTTGGACTTGGTTCTGTTGGATTAGATAGTTTTGTAGAAAAATTATTAAAAAAAGAGGATATAAAAAACTCATTTTTAGTTTTAAGTGAAAGTGGTATGGCAGATGAGATTAAAGTTATAAATGCTATACAGGGTTATATCTCAAGACTACTTCTATTTCATATGTACATAAAAGTATATGGCAAACCAGATGCAAGAGCGATTCTTGGATACCCGCTTCCACCACAACTAACAGAAAAACTTGCTCGAAATAGTATCAATATTGATATTGTTTGCTTTAAAAATATGCTAACTCATCTTACAAAATCAGAACTAGTTCTAAAAAAAATGAGAAATATAGACAAAAGTTCATATCTAATTTCCTCTTTAATAAAACTTCAAAGTTATTTATAGTATAATCCGCGTTCGTACTGCATATGCAGTGCTATTCTTGCTCTGGAAACAGAGTCAAATCCATAAGGAGAAACAATGACAAGAAAGTATGAATTGCTTTTCGTTCTTAAACCAACACTAGTTGAAGAAGAGCTACAAGCAAAGATAAATTATCTAAAAGAGATTTTAGAGAAAAATGGCGCAGTTATTGCTGCATTACAAAACATGGGAACAAGAAAACTTGCTTACCAAGTTGAGAAATTTGAGCGTGGATACTATGGTGTATTTTATTTTGAAGCTCCAACAGACTCTATTTTAGAAGTTGAGCGTAACCTTCGTATTAGTGAAGATTTTATAAAGTTTATGACTGTAAAGTATGAAAAACAAAAAGAGATCAGACACTGGAATAAACTTGTAGAAAAGTTCACTCCAAAAGCTGAAGTTAAAACTGAAGAAAAACCAGCAGATACAGCTACAACAGAAGAGACAACTGAAGCTTAGTTAAAGGAGCTCAAATATGTTTAATAAGATAATTTTAGTAGGTAACTTAACAAGAGATATCGAACTTCGTTACACACAAAGTGGTACAGCAGTTGCAGGCACAGCGATTGCAACTAGTAGAAAATTTAAAGCACAAGATGGAACGCAAAAAGAAGAAGTATGTTTTGTAGACATCACTTTTTTTGGTAGAACTGCAGAGATAGCAAACCAATATCTTAAACGAGGAAGTAAAGTACTCGTTGAGGGTCGCTTGAAACTAGATCAGTGGACAGACCAAAGCGGTGGAAAGAGAAGCAAACACTCAGTTACAGTTGATAATCTTCAAATGCTTGGTTCTCGTGATGATAACCAAGGTGGAGGATACAACAACAATAGCCAACCATCACAAAATAACTACAACAGTAACCAGCAGCAAAATAGCGGATATAACAATCCACCTAAAGAGCCAAGTTACCAGCAACCACAGACATCTTCTAAACCTATTGGGCAAGAGATACCTGACATCGACATAAACGATGATGAAATACCATTTTAGTAAAAGGATTATATAATGGCACCAGAAAGAAGAAAATACGCTAGAAAATATTGTAAATATTGTGAAGCAAAAATTGAGTACATAGACTATAAAGACACAAAACTTTTAAAACAAGCTCTTTCAGAGCGTTACAAAATCATGCCTCGTCGTTTGACTGGAACATGTAAGAAACACCAAGAGATGGTTGAACTTTCAATCAAGCGTGCGAGACACACTGCTCTTATCCCTTATATTATCGATAGAAGAAGCGTAGTAGCTCATCCTTTCGATCAACTTCAAGGATAAATCTCCACAAAACCAGGTGAGCCAATTGGTTCACCTTCCTAACTCTAGATTATACAATCGCTATTTTTAAAACCTCTTCAACTCTAGTAACAGGGATGATTTCCATCTTTGACTTTACCTCTTCTGGTATATCTTTTAAATCATTTTCAAAATTTTTCTTTGGTATTAACGCAGTCGTAATTTTTGCTTTATATGCTGCTATTAGCTTCTCTTTTAGGCCGCCTATAGGAAGAACTTTCCCTGTAAGCGTAAGTTCACCCGTCATTGCAACATCGCATCTAACCTTCCTATTTGAAAATAGAGAAGCAAAAGCTGTTGCCATCGTGATACCTGCACTTGGTCCATCTTTTGGAGTTGCTCCCTCAGGAACATGAACATGCAAATCAAATCTTCTGTATATCTCACTTTGCTCTAGCTTGGTTTCTTCGTTTTCCTTTACATGTGGAGGTATTAAAGATTTATCTATATCTATCTTACCCTCATCGATAAGAACTTTAACAACACTCAAAGCTATACGAGCAGACTCTTTCATAACATCGCCTAAAGAGCCTGTAATCTGCATAACACCTTTGCCTTTTATCTTTGTTGTTTCAATCTTAAGAACATCACCACCAACACTTGTCCAAGCAAGCCCATTTACTTGGCCAACTGCATCTTTTTTATCTCTCTCTTCAATCTCGAATACCTTTTTTTCAAGATACTCTTCAATATTTTTTTGAGTAATAGAAATCTTCTTTATACTTGGATCAATTAGAAGTTGCTTTGCAACTTTTCTTAGTATCTCAGCCACTCTTCTTCTTAGGTTCCTAACTCCAGATTCTCTTGTATAGTTTGCGATTATAAGCTCACATGCACCTTTTGTAAAAGAGATTTCTGATGCTTTTAAACCATGTTTTTTTAGCTCTTGTGGGATAAGATACTTTTTCATAATCTCAAACTTTTCTTGAGGTGTGTATGAGCTCAAAAATATAAACTCCATCCTGTCACGAAGTGGAGCAGGAATAGAGCCTACATCATTGGCAGTAGCTATAAAAATAATCTTACTTAAATCAATATTGAAATTTAAGTAATAATCACGAAATTTGTTATTTTGTTCAGGGTCTAAAATCTCTAAAAGAGCTGCTGTAGGATCTCCTCTAAAACTTTTTGCTACTTTATCAATCTCATCAAGAACTACAACTGGATTCATCTGTTCAGCCTCAATAATCCCCTGAACTATGCGTCCTGGCATCGCCCCTATATAGGTTCTTCTATGCCCTCTTAGCTCATTTACATCTTCAAGTCCACCGAGTGCTATACGAACAAGTTTTCTTTTTAATGCCTCAGCAATAGAGTTTGCCAAAGAGGTTTTTCCAACACCTGGAGGTCCTGCAAAACAAAGAATTGCTCCACTCCCCTCTTTTGCCTTAATTCCTCTTTTAGAAAGTAGTTCACGAACTGCAAAATACTCTTCAATCCTATCTTTTGGTTTTTCTAGTGAGTAATGGTCACGATTAAGTTGGCGACGAACATCTAAAATATCTAACTGTTTTTTTGCTAAAGAACCAAAAGGAATCTCAATAACCCAGTCAAGATAACCCTGTATCATATTGGCATCACTAGAGTCTGGGTGCATTCGTGCGAGCTTATCTATCTGCTTTTTTATCTCTTTGTAGGCATCCTCACTCATGCCACTTTTTTTAGCTTCTAGCTTTTTACGATACTCTTCTATCTCTTCATCTCTTTGATTATCAGTTCCAAGTTCTTGTTGTATCTGTTTTAGCTGCTCTTTTAAAAAATACTCTTTATTGACTTTTTCTATTCTTGAGTGAGTTTTTGCTTTAATCTCTTTTTGAAGTCTATTGGCCTCAATGGCTTCAACTAGATGCTCAATAAGAATCAAAACTTTTGCCTCTGGATTTTCTTCAATAAAAAGTGCATATGCTTGTTCTTTCTTAAGCTTCATAGCACTAGCAACAAGATCACATACTCTATTGATATCACTATTTTCTTCAATTGTTTTTAGTAAATCAGGTGGGAAAAACAGGCTTACCATTGAAAGCCCTCTTACCTTCTCCTTTAAAACAGATATGATTGCATCACTTTTTGGTGTTCTCTCAAAAGCACTCTCAATTAACTCTACAGTTGCAACAAGTGGATTCAAACTTTTTTGTATTACAACTTTTCCTTTTGCCATACCTTGAAAAAGTATTTTAATTCTTCCATCTGGTAAAACCACTTTTCTCATTATAGTTCCAACTACACCAGCTTCATATATTGCTTCAAAATCGCGCATATTCTCTTGCCCTTTTTTTGCAGGACATATCATAATAAGCGTGTTATCCTTGATAGCTTTTTCCACCGCTTGAATATTCTCTTCATCATCTAAAAAAACTGGGCTAATCATAAATGGGTATAAAAATAGTTCATCTTCTACAATTATCGGTAAATCCGATGGAAATGAGTCATAGTCGCTCAATTTCATATAATTTTCTCCTTATATTGTTGTATTTATTGGGTATTATATCGTAAAAGAGAGTAAAATACTCTCTTTTATATGCAGAGAATTTTTACTCTTCAAACCAAGAGCGATACCAAGGTATGTGAGGCTTTATCATATTGGCATTTTTTAATGGAGAGTTGTCATACTTCTCTTGGTATATTTTTGCAGCTTCTGGCTTATCTATACGAGTATATAAATCTGCTATATTTTTTATCATAAAGTGCTCACCAAGTTTTAGTTTTACATACATAGTCTCAACCATTGGTCTATACTGAGAGTCTGGATACCTCTGTATAAACTCTTTTGTCTGTTTGACAGTGTCGATTAAAAGTTGTTGATTTCTATTTGGATTTGGAAAAGATTCAAAATTTGCTTTGATTTTCATAAACCTAGCATACTCACTTATCTTTGTTGAACCAAATCTTTTTATATACTCATCAAGGTAGAAGTTTGCAAGTAAATACTCCTCCTCTTCCATATGTGCTTGAGCTAAAATTATCATAGCCTCAGGAAGCAATGGTGAAGAGATATGTTCACTAGAAAGTGATGTATATAGATTGTCTGCCTCTTCTAAATCAAAGTTTTTTATTTTCTTTATTATTTCACCATACCAATAGAGTGCTGGTTTGTTATAAACCTCTTTATTTTTACTAGCACAACCAAAAAAAGCAAACAAAACAAATGCAACAATAGCAACTTTTATCATTTTCATACACATAATCCTTTATTAAAAAGAAAATTATATCTCTTTTTTTGTTATTGGAAGATAAAAGTTGATTTTTTTTTGTATTTACCGATTTATAATAACCAATTAGGTATGATAAAGAAAAAAATTTAAGGAACCAAATGATCTTTGAAGTAAAAACACCGATCCCTGGATTTGACCAAATAAAAACTGTAGAGCTAGAAAAAGTAGATGATTTTTTTATGAGACTAAAAAGCTGTGAAGACGATACAGTATTTATGCTCATAAACCCTTTTCTACTTAGAGAGTACAACTTCGAAATACCAGAATATTTTAAAAACCTGCTAGAACTAGAAAAACAAGAGAACACTCTAGTTTTAAATATCATGATAATCTCTACCCCCATTGAAACATCTGTAGTAAACTTTATAGCACCCTTGGTTTTCAATACTGAGAAAAAGTATGTCTCGCAAGTACTGTTAGACTCCAACAAGTACAAAGAGTATGGAATCATGGAAAAAATATCTAATTACCTTGCTGATTAAGTTAATTTTAAATTTTATAGCAGTACAATAGTTATGCAACGCTGTTTT
>Ga0256840_1004025_pt1 | contig 11319 bp, 4 predicted proteins | sample 355202metaG_FD_185969 | JGI IMG/M metagenome (GOLD analysis project Ga0256840, IMG submission 185969) | Hydrothermal vent microbial communities from Mid Atlantic Ridge, Atlantic Ocean - 355-202 | ecosystem: Environmental > Aquatic > Marine > Hydrothermal vents | place: Atlantic Ocean: Mid...
TAACCTTGGGTTCGGCTATGGATTTTGCCGTTTTACGTTCAGTTATTGATACATCGATTAAAAATAAAGCTAACATTCTGCATATTCTTAGGCTAACGGCTAAATTACCCTCCTGAATAGTTACCTTCATATTAATAGTAAAAACTATCATACCAAGTTAACACAAATTAATAGATTGACGAAGCAATTTACCTTTTGTTCATTAGAGTAACCTAAACTTAACGCCTAACTATTCCTAAATGAAGGCACAAAAGCCTTAGATATATCAAAATTGTATCTTTAGAGATGAGTCGCAACTGTAGATGTTGCTGGCGCACATACGCTTATGTTGTGAATAGCTTTCAAAATTGTATCTTTAGAGATGAGTCGCAACTCGTTTTCAACAAATACACTATCGGTGTCAGTTGTGAATAGCTTTCAAAATTGTATCTTTAGAGATGAGTCGCAACCAGTGCTGCTTTTTGACCCAAATCAATAGCGTTGTGAATAGCTTTCAAAATTGTATCTTTAGAGATGAGTCGCAACAAAATTCTTATTTTCCTATGTACACGGAATGTTGTGAATAGCTTTCAAAATTGTATCTTTAGAGATGAGTCGCAACAATGATTATCAAAGTATTTTTGGATGTAGAGTTGTGAATAGCTTTCAAAATTGTATCTTTAGAGATGAGTCGCAACGCCAGATTTGCAGAATGTTGGATTTGGAAGTTGTGAATAGCTTTCAAAATTGTATCTTTAGAGATGAGTCGCAACTTACGATGATACAACTGACTATATGTATGGTTGTGAATAGCTTTCAAAATTGTATCTTTAGAGATGAGTCGCAACTTACAATGAACACTGCACAATCTAAAGCAGGTTGTGAATAGCTTTCAAAATTGTATCTTTAGAGATGAGTCGCAACGGTAGTTTAACAAAAGTTTTTGACGATTTAGTTGTGAATAGCTTTCAAAATTGTATCTTTAGAGATGAGTCGCAACAAGTTATTGTTTCCAGTGGGCGTATTTTCGGTTGTGAATAGCTTTCAAAATTGTATCTTTAGAGATGAGTCGCAACGAGTATATTTGAGATATGGGAAGAAGTAGAGTTGTGAATAGCTTTCAAAATTGTATCTTTAGAGATGAGTCGCAACGTAACGCCATAAAGTTGTTACGCTTACATCGTTGTGAATAGCTTTCAAAATTGTATCTTTAGAGATGAGTCGCAACAAAATAAATGTAAAGCGATTTGAAGGGATGGTTGTGAATAGCTTTCAAAATTGTATCTTTAGAGATGAGTCGCAACGCAGGAATTACTCGTAACGAATACTGGACTGTTGTGAATAGCTTTCAAAATTGTATCTTTAGAGATGAGTCGCAACAATTAAGTTTTCATAATGAAATATTACTTTGTTGTGAATAGCTTTCAAAATTGTATCTTTAGAGATGAGTCGCAACTTTTGTAAGCTCGCTGCTTGAGCCACGATTGTTGTGAATAGCTTTCAAAATTGTATCTTTAGAGATGAGTCGCAACAAAATGACTTATAAACATTATTACGGTTGAGTTGTGAATAGCTTTCAAAATTGTATCTTTAGAGATGAGTCGCAACTAGTTTTATTAAAAGATGCCGAGGTGTCGGGTTGTGAATAGCTTTCAAAATTGTATCTTTAGAGATGAGTCGCAACCGCTAATAGTCTAGGTGAGTCGCTTGCTAGTTGTGAATAGCTTTCAAAATTGTATCTTTAGAGATGAGTCGCAACCTATTCTTTTGGGGTTTGGATGTTCGAACAGTTGTGAATAGCTTTCAAAATTGTATCTTTAGAGATGAGTCGCAACATAATTTCTGCAACAACTTCTGTTCCCAAAGTTGTGAATAGCTTTCAAAATTGTATCTTTAGAGATGAGTCGCAACACCGTTAATTACTCACAGCACTCAATAAGCGTTGTGAATAGCTTTCAAAATTGTATCTTTAGAGATGAGTCGCAACTTTGAAAGCGACAATAATTTGCAATATAATGTTGTGAATAGCTTTCAAAATTGTATCTTTAGAGATGAGTCGCAACATATCTATCACAGCAAACTTCACAGGAACAGTTGTGAATAGCTTTCAAAATTGTATCTTTAGAGATGAGTCGCAACAAGTGTCATCTATTTTCAGTGCTTTTGCAAGTTGTGAATAGCTTTCAAAATTGTATCTTTAGAGATGAGTCGCAACAATTGTAATACCCCGAAAATGTCCCCACTGGTTGTGAATAGCTTTCAAAATTGTATCTTTAGAGATGAGTCGCAACCCGTAACATTCAAACCCCATAAACCATACGGTTGTGAATAGCTTTCAAAATTGTATCTTTAGAGATGAGTCGCAACTTCCTTTTGGATATTTACAAAAATCGTCAGGTTGTGAATAGCTTTCAAAATTGTATCTTTAGAGATGAGTCGCAACCTTGTCTTATTACTGAATCTCCTACCACTAGTTGTGAATAGCTTTCAAAATTGTATCTTTAGAGATGAGTCGCAACTTTTTCGTGTAAATTTTGTTACTAAATAAGTTGTGAATAGCTTTCAAAATTGTATCTTTAGAGATGAGTCGCAACGTAATTCGTACTGGTTTAACGACCCTTTCGTTGTGAATAGCTTTCAAAATTGTATCTTTAGAGATGAGTCGCAACACTTCCTCTGTGAGGTTAATTTGTTGGGTGTTGTGAATAGCTTTCAAAATTGTATCTTTAGAGATGAGTCGCAACCACTAATTCTTGGGTTCATCAAAGGTTTCGTTGTGAATAGCTTTCAAAATTGTATCTTTAGAGATGAGTCGCAACGAAATTATAAATTAACCCCCCTCATGGCGTGTTGTGAATAGCTTTCAAAATTGTATCTTTAGAGATGAGTCGCAACAAGTGTCATCTATTTTCAAAGCTTTCGCCAGTTGTGAATAGCTTTCAAAATTGTATCTTTAGAGATGAGTCGCAACTGTCGTTGTAATCTCGAGTAACCACCAGCAGTTGTGAATAGCTTTCAAAATTGTATCTTTAGAGATGAGTCGCAACCTCTATTGTAACCAATACAATAGATAATGGTTGTGAATAGCTTTCAAAATTGTATCTTTAGAGATGAGTCGCAACTGTTCCTGTGAAGTTTGTTGTGGTGGATATGTTGTGAATAGCTTTCAAAATTGTATCTTTAGAGATGAGTCGCAACCCCTTTTTAAGCATCATATTCTTTGCAAACGTTGTGAATAGCTTTCAAAATTGTATCTTTAGAGATGAGTCGCAACACATATTGGTTCAAATCCATATTGATAGGCGTTGTGAATAGCTTTCAAAATTGTATCTTTAGAGATGAGTCGCAACTTTTTTCTTGTGAATTTTGTTACTAGATAAGTTGTGAATAGCTTTCAAAATTGTATCTTTAGAGATGAGTCGCAACTAGCACTTACGATTACAGAAATTGTTAAGGTTGTGAATAGCTTTCAAAATTGTATCTTTAGAGATGAGTCGCAACCAGTGAGTTAACAAAAATGTTGGTTGAGAAGTTGTGAATAGCTTTCAAAATTGTATCTTTAGAGATGAGTCGCAACTACTTCATCTGTGAGGTTAATTTGTTTGGTGTTGTGAATAGCTTTCAAAATTGTATCTTTAGAGATGAGTCGCAACCACCGTATTCCACGCCTAAATCGGCATCAGGTTGTGAATAGCTTTCAAAATTGTATCTTTAGAGATGAGTCGCAACCATAAATTATCAATTGATTATTCTGTGAAGGTTGTGAATAGCTTTCAAAATTGTATCTTTAGAGATGAGTCGCAACAAGTGTCATCTATTTTCAGAGCTTTCGCAAGTTGTGAATAGCTTTCAAAATTGTATCTTTAGAGATGAGTCGCAACTATTTTCTTTTACAGACCAACTTGCTGTAAGTTGTGAATAGCTTTCAAAATTGTATCTTTAGAGATGAGTCGCAACATTCAAAAGAGGCAATAAGACTTAACAAAGGTTGTGAATAGCTTTCAAAATTGTATCTTTAGAGATGAGTCGCAACATTAATAAATCAACCCCCCCTCATGAGGGTGTTGTGAATAGCTTTCAAAATTGTATCTTTAGAGATGAGTCGCAACAAGTGTCATCTATTTTCAACGCTTTCGCAAGTTGTGAATAGCTTTCAAAATTGTATCTTTAGAGATGAGTCGCAACCTGCTTATAATCTTCTGCTACGCAAGAGGTGTTGTGAATAGCTTTCAAAATTGTATCTTTAGAGATGAGTCGCAACATACCCCACGTTAAGTGGTTGGTATGGTGTGATTTAGGTGGAAAATTAGGATTAAAAAAATGTGACTTAAACCTAACAGGTCTTGGAGACCTGTTAGGGTTTTTTCTTTAAAACAATGTTAACTGATTACTAGGGGCATCCCCAGCCGCTTCTTTTTGCGCAATAAATATTTCCATCATGCCAAATTGCTTGTCAGTAATCGTCAAAATGCCCACATGCCCCTTTTTTGGCAAGTTTCTTTTTACCCTTTTACTATGTACGTTGGCATTTTCTCTGCTCGCACAAAAACGCAGGTAAATTGAAAACTGAAACATCGAAAATCCATCCTTTAATAACTTTTGTCGAAACTGCGACGCAGCCCTTCTTTCCTTCTTCGTTTCGGTCGGCAAATCAAAAAATACTAATATCCACATGCTTCGGTATTGGTTGAGTCTTGAGAAATGGTTGTCTTTCATTGTTATAGTAGGTCTCCATTAATACACTGGATATAATATTTTACGGCTTACCCCTGCATAACACTCATACAGGGAATTTGTAGTCCTGCTCATCGCCACCATCAAAGGGCTTTTATTACCCGCTATCATCACGTCTAGCGCAGGTATTTTCAAAAGCTCCTGTTTAAGCACTGGTGTTAATTCTTCGATATCATCCTGGTTATCTACGATATAACCCACCACCATGTCAACATAAGGTCGGTAAGGCTCCATAATATCGTCTGCCAAACAATACGCATTGTATTTATTGGCATGGTGTATTCCAATTATCGGCAATAACCCAGTACTTACCAACGCCCTAGCACATACCGCCCGTAATATGGCATACCCATAATTGAGCAAATTATTAGGGGGCACGCCTCCTCTTTGCCGTCTAAAATCTTTGATATCAAATATATTTCTCCAATAATATGCCGCCGCCCTTGCTTCGTGATTTTGTGTGTCTCCACTCGTTACCTCTTTTGCCCAGTATCTCATGTTTTCAACTTCTACTCCTCTTTCAGCGATTAGCATGGCTTGATTGGTGATTTTTGCCTGCACCGTCTGTTGCCACAAATTCTTTTTCAACGGCAGCGAAGCTTCTAACTGCGCCCGTACCCTTTCGTTTTGCTCTGAATGCCCACTCAACGGCATCAATAAACCAATGGGCATGTGCTGTTGGCTGCAATGAATGATGGCAGCATTATTGAGTGTTAGCTTTTCCAATAAGCGATTGCTAATAGTAATCTGCGCATTTTCCAATACGACAAACCCAATGTCCTCAATGGGTACTGTTATTGGGGACTTTTCAGCATCCGGATATTTAACCACTAGCTGCTCGTCTTTGGTGCTTAGGTAAGCTGGGTTGGCAAAATAAAGTGTACGTTTTATCATCGTTACATACGGATTGAGACCTAGTAGGTTTTGAAAACCTACTAGGTCTGTTTTCAATTATTCCAAATCTTTTAAAAGCATCAAATCTACTTTCTTTATTTCGTGCATATATTTTAAATTCTCAACGGTATCGAACAAATCAATCACCGCTTTCCTTTTTATCAAAGTTGGCTTGTCTGAAATCAAGGCTTGATACGACGAAAATTTGTATTGTTCATAATCTGCCATGTGATGATGTGATGGGTTTGTATTGACATATACAATGAGTTGTTGCAAGTACTCATCGCTGTCTATTTTTATTCTTTTTGGGTGCTTCTGAAATAAGCTACCTGTTCTATGGTGTTTTTTGTTAAACGCTTTGGTATAAGCATTGAATAAATTAGAAAATGGTTGGGATAATTTTGTTTTCCCAATTTGTATTTTTACTGGCAACGCCTCCGCTTCCTTAATTTTAATCACAAAGTGAAAATGGTTTGGTAATAGGCAATAAGTGTATATATCTACTATTGGAATCAAATGCTTCTCTATCAAACTTAAAAAATAATGGTAATTCTCCTTCTCTACAAAGATGTTTTCCTTGTTATTGCCCCTATTAAAGAAGTGATAAAAAAAGGACGGCTCTAAAAGTTCTAACTCCATTTAATTGTTTTTTTAAGTCACGTTCTTCAGACCTACTAGGTTTTGAAAACCTAGTAGGTCTTATGTTTACATTCATCTAGTACTCTCCCGCATGTACAATTTTACCTAAATGGTTGATACGGACTTTCATGATTTCTTTTATCCCATTTAAGCCTTCACGTTTCCAACAATACCCCTTCACCGAACTCATATTGTCAACAGTTGTTTCTAAATGATGCCTAAAGAAGTAATCTTTTGTAGCTATTTTCTGCACCCTAAACAAATTTTTACTTATTTTACACGCGTTTCCTTCATCTTCTAAATCAACCTCATTGGGATCAAAATTGTCGGAAGAAAATACAAACATCTCGTTTTGCTTCATCGTAAATAAAAATTGCCACCCTTTATCTTTGTTATGTGCCTTGTTTATTATAGAAACCCCTGCATTTACCCGTGCAACTGCTTCATAAAAAGAGACTACTTTTTCCTGTAGTTTTCCTTTTTCATCTTTATAAATTGCCACGTGGTGATTGTTCCCAGTGCTCACAAAGTCTGTTGCTACTTGCGCTCCATCTTTTAAAATGTTTTCTCCTAAATGGTCTTTTTTTGTATGTAATGCCTCTGCATTTTTCACACCGCTAATACGCACTCTTTTTATGGAAATTCCTTTTTCTTTATTTAACCAAATAGGATTTTTGTCCAAATTTGAAAATGCCTCTTTCTGGTTTTCACCAAAATCATCCACCCTTTTTTGCAGTATGCGTTGGACTCCGATATCAATCACCTTGTCAACTTTTAAGTCCGCAGATATTTCTTTTCTAATGGTATAACTGTCTTCAAAAAACTGAACCTTCACTATTTCAGGAACTGATTCCTTTTTAGACTCATCTAAATACACCGGATTTTTAATCAATGTGTTTTTTCCTGTAAATGCCTTTTTAGTGTCTCCATTAAACTCTTGTAATCGTCTCAGCAAAGCTTCTTGATACTTAGGTTTCGTAATTTGATTTATTTTGACTTCGTTAAATTTTGCATTTACTTTCTCTTCTTTTACAACTACTTCTTTTATTCTACCATAAATAGTCTCCTTATGTAATTGCCCTCGTGGGGTTAGTTGCATTTTTGTATTATACTTATCTTTTCCTTTAATTTTGGTTTTGTTAATATTTCTTGTAACCACTTTATTCCTCGCTTTAAAGGAAATTAGTATGTTTTCAATATGTTTTTTTGCTTCTTCCCTAAAATTAGTCATTGGGGGAATAAACTTTCGCTTCCTCCCATTCTTATATTCATAGACCTTAGTTACTTTATTTTTAATACCATACAGTTTGCTTTTTTCATGTGCTACCGCAGTACCATCCAATTGTCTCACTGTATTAAGATTGTTTAAATACTGAACATGGTCATAGGTAGTAAATGCTACAGTCAGCGCATCCATGGCATGATGCCTGTGGTCGCTGCGCTTGCTCCAATCTTTGATTCGAGTTTTAAAAGTCCCATCTTTTCGCTCTATCTTTTCAATTAGGTTTTCATCAATTGCCTTAAATTTTGGGAGGCTCAATTCTTGCATTACATTAATCAAATCCCAATCTTCACGCAGTTTACTTGTAATGCTCCCTGTTGTAGTGTTGACTGTTCTAACAACTTTCTCCAACATCTGCTTTGCTTTTTTAGCAATGTACTGACTGTCTCGTAAATCCCTTTCTATAAAACCATCTGGTATGTCTTTCTCTTCCATCAGCAATTTGTTCCTTTTTGCCTTGCTGAAAGCTCCTTTCCCATTATTATATAGCTTTTCCACTCTTGACTTATAATCCTCTACATCATCTGAAAATTTATCCTGAATAAAGTCCATTGCCGTACTATTTCCTTTGTCTTTATTAGGCTTGCTGAATGCTAAGGTTTTATTTGAAAAAGAATCATCAAACAGCTTTGCTTTAGGGATAATATGTTCAATTTCTATTTCTTTCGAAAACAATTTACCCAATGGAATGTGTTGATTAGTGTAAAGTGTTTTGTGACCATTGGCGCGTAATTCTTCATATAGTCTGTATCTGATAATATCATTTCGCGTTGGGTTTTTAATACCAAAGTCTTTCTTTAGGTGTTTTCTAATTTCTTCATATTTCGTTTTAGACTTGTTGATGCCTTCGGTCATTTGCTTGCGCTCATCAGAAGATTTTTTCAACTCTCGGGCTAACTCTATTCTTATTTCATCAGGATTTCCATAGGTCTCAATCACTTGATTAACAACATTTACCATTTGGTTCAAGATTTTCTCTACTACAGGATTCCTTAAACTATTCTTTTTTAATAATTCCAGCTTTCCTTTTAAAAGACGCTTCTCGCTTTCCTCTGTAGTCATGGCATGCGAATGGTTATATCCTGCCATTTCACACGCTCCCACCAATTGATTATCGCCCGCATTCCCTGCAAATGGATGCCCTGCTTTTAAATAAGGCAGTATTTTTTTTATTGCTCTGGCACTCAGACTCCCATAGTCTGCCTGGAAGGCAACATTTGCCAACATATTGGCATGCTCAGGTTTAAAGCCATACTTAGTATGTAGTTTTTTCTTTAAGGCAACGTTTGAATTACCATAAATTATCTTGTCCTCCTCAGCTATTTTGTCATCGTCTTCCGCTGAATACAATAAATGCCACAATTGATAGCTTTCTTGCTTGTCAAATTCATCTCCACCGAAATCTGAATTAAATTTTAAAATTTTAGCATCAATTCCAATTTCGGGGAAAATACTCGTTAACTCTTTGTTAATTTCACTAGCTGATTTTTTATCCCAATCAAAGCCATACCCTTCATTTTCTGCAATTTTTTGATACACATTATACAATGCTTCATTGGTTCGGTTTCCTTCTATTTCTTTATATTTTGATTTCCATAAATCTAATTTTCCTAATGCCCGATAGCTTGCTAACAACTTAATAACTTCCTTGATTTTTAGATTTCCTCTTAGGTTTAATTCTTCGAAAACAGCTTGTCTAATGTCTTCATCTAGTTCTCTAAACATTACTGTTTCTTTTGTTTCTGAATTCTTTAATTCCAGGTAATTTAAGTTTTGCCAAATTTTGAACTCTTGAAATAATGGGGAAGATTTTGGTATTGCTTTATGGTGTTTTTCAAATTCACACTCCGAAATAAGATGTTTTTGAGATTTTAGCTTTCGCTGATAAAAAATGATGACATCTCGAATTTCCTCTTTAAGTTCATGAGTCAATCCTTTATGGTGCTTTGCTTGGATTTCCCAAATTTGCTCAAACTCATCTAAATAGTCTTGACGATAAAACACTTGGTTTTTTAAACTTGTATGTGGGTTTTGTTGAATCTGTTTATACAAATTCTCCCCTACAGTTTCTTTATTAAAAAAAAGCTCCTTACTTCTATCACTAATCGCTCCTAAATAACCACTGGAATTATTAAGGTTGTTATTGATTTCCTGTAACACAATCACCAAATATTCTAAATCAAATTGCCTAGAAATCGCTTCCCCTCTCCATAAATATCGTTCTTTCTTTTTTTCGAACGCCGTTCCTTCTTGTTTAACATTTCCTGTAATTTGAAAGGGCTCTTCACATATTTTATATGTAGCTCCTTTGTTTTTCCCCTTCAATTCATTGTATAATTCGTCTGTTAAAATATCAGTATAAAATTGCCTTTGAAATTCCCAAATTTTATCAAATTCATTTTGTAAATCTGAACGATAAAAATCTGGAATATATTTTCCTCCATTTTCTAATAATTGAAACACATACTGTCCAACCGTTAGATTGCTGTCATATAGTTCCTTTGCTACAGCCATTCCATCAATCAAATTTCCCTCTTCTTCACTTTTAGCTTTTCTGCTACTTCTATAGCCTCTTTTTTTATTAATCGCCAATAACACACGGGCAAACTCCTCCTTTTCAATTTTTTTGACTGCTGCTTTTGCCCTTATTGCTAATGTTTGATGTGTTGTGTCTTTGCCAATCTCAGTTAATTCTTTAGCGTCTGTAATAAACCCGTTCTTGGTAAGAATTTCTATCAACGCCTTTCTTCGTTGTTTGAAACGTTGAAGATTTCTTCTTGCTCCACGTTGCTGAGTCCTTTTTGCATTGGGCGATAGTCCCTTCCCGCTGGTAAAATCTTCTATTGGGTTTTTTGATTCCGTTACCTTTCCCAACCTATCCACTTTGCTAAATGTATCATATTGAATGATGCGTACCCCTAGTTTTATTATTTCTGACTTTTGATTGTTTGATTCATTGACCAATGCCCATCCTATTGAAGATGTCCCCAAGTCTAATCCAAGTATTTTTTTCATGAAAATATATATTAATGGTTGAAAGTTCGTTTAGCTGAGCATTAAATATCACCAAAAAAGCTTGGAAATCCAAAGAAATTCGCTATTCTTGCTTTACAATTTTGAAAGCGATTCACAATAAGGATTATTCCGTTGTGAAAACATTTAAAGCGGCACTGATGTGTCGCTTTCCTTTTTGCTAGACCTAACAGGTTTTGAAAACCTGTTAGGTCTTTCGTATCTTTGAAAAAATCAAAACACAAAAAACATGAGAAAAAATATTGTTGCCGGAAACTGGAAAATGAATAACGACCTGAATGAAGGGTTGAAACTAACTTCGGAAATTGTAAACATGGTCGCTGATGAGGTAAATGATGAGGTACAAGTAGTCATCGCATCACCTTTTATTCACCTGACTGCTATTTCTAAAATGGTGAATGAATCTAGCAAAATATTTTTAAGTGCGCAGACTTGCAGTGAATATGAATCTGGGGCATATACCGGAGAAACCTCTGCTACAATGATAAAATCTACCGGCGCTACACATGTTATTTTAGGGCATAGCGAAAGGAGGGGCTACTTTAACGAAACCAATGAGCAACTTTCTAAAAAAGTAGACACTGTTTTGGCACATAATTTGACACCTATCTTTTGTTGTGGCGAATCATTGGAGATTAGGGAAGGTGGCAATCACTTTTCTTTTGTCACCAATCAATTGACCGAAAGCATCTTTCACTTAGGTGCGGATGACTTTAGCAAACTAGTAATTGCTTATGAACCTATTTGGGCAATCGGCA
>Ga0256840_1004026_pt1 | contig 11318 bp, 12 predicted proteins | sample 355202metaG_FD_185969 | JGI IMG/M metagenome (GOLD analysis project Ga0256840, IMG submission 185969) | Hydrothermal vent microbial communities from Mid Atlantic Ridge, Atlantic Ocean - 355-202 | ecosystem: Environmental > Aquatic > Marine > Hydrothermal vents | place: Atlantic Ocean: Mid...
GTTAAGTACAAACCGTAGATAGCCTGTTTTATCGCATTAAATGTCACAGTTACTCCTCATAAGAGTAAAATTATACCCAAAGTGAGTTAAACGGTAAAAATATGTCAATTTGCAATATTTTCACCCCTCTTTCAAAAATTAGATTATAATACACCCATATGAAATAGGAGATAGACTATGGCAAAGAAAAAAACACTTTTTGAGTGTCAAGCATGTGGGTTTCAAAGTCCGCGTTGGATGGGTAAATGTACTTCGTGTAACGAATGGGAAAGTATGATTGAACTGAGTACCGAACAGATAAAGTTTTTAAAAGAAACTTCTAGCAGTGCAAGCACAGGTATCTCTAAAGCAAAGCCCATCACCCAAATAGAAGAAGACAACATCACACGCTTTTCCTCTGGTAGTGGGGAATTAGACTTAGTACTGGGTGGAGGTATAGTACCTGGTTCACTTACACTCATAGGTGGTAGCCCAGGGGTTGGGAAATCGACACTGCTACTAAAGATAGCAGGTAATCTAGCAAGGGTATCCAAAAAAGTGCTCTACGTCTCAGGAGAAGAGTCAGCAGGACAGATAAAACTTCGTGCCAACAGACTCGATGCCAACCACGACAACCTCTACTTACTCCCTGAAATCAATCTTTCAGCAGTACTTTCAGAGATAAACAACCAAAACTATGAACTCATCGTCATAGACTCCATACAAACCCTCTACTCTGAAGAAACACCTTCGGCTCCGGGTTCTGTCACACAGGTACGTACCATCACCTTTGATTTGATGCGTATCGCCAAGTCTTTGCATATACCTATCTTCATCATCGGGCACATCACCAAAGATGGCTCAATAGCAGGGCCTAGAGTGCTTGAACATATGGTAGATACTGTACTCTATTTTGAAGGAGATAGCAACTCTGACTTGCGTTTACTACGTGGCTTTAAAAACCGTTTTGGTGCTACCAATGAAGTAGGTATCTTCGAGATGAACAAAGAGGGATTAAATGATGCCAAATCTATGGCAGGAAAGTTTTTCAACAAAGAAAAACTCCAGTCAGGCTCTGCACTCACAGTCATTATGGAAGGAAGTCGTCCTATCATTGTGGAGATACAGGCACTTGTTTCTGAGTCATATGGTCACGCTAAACGAAGCTCCACAGGATTTGATAACAACCGTTTGGGTATGCTCTTAGCACTCTTAGAGAAAAAACTAGATTTACCTCTTGGTACCTATGATGTTTTCATCAATATTTCAGGAGGCATCAAAATCAATGACCCCTCTGCTGATTTAGCCATCATTGCAGCCATTCTTAGTAGCTACAGAAACCGTGAACTAAGCTCTGAGAGTCTCTTCTTAGGTGAAGTCAGTCTCACAGGTGAGATACGCGAAGTCTCCTCACTCACACAACGCTTAAAAGAGATAGAAACACAAGGTTTCCTCAAAGCGGTCATCCCTAACAAACCTAGCGAAAAAACAAAGGTAAAATGTTTTGTTGCCGATGAAGTTTCTAAAGTAGTGGAATGGATGTAGGTGTAAATCTATTGACTATAAATCACCAATATATACCAACATTTTTCACATGTTAAGTGTACTGAAAAAATATTTCTACATATTTTTCATGTGAGTAGCAAAATATTTAATTAAAAGTTTTTTTAGTTCTTTAAGAGATAACGGTTTAAGCATATAATCATCAATACCTGCTTCTAAATACTCTTGTTTTATGGTTTCTAATCTTTGCCCTGTGAGTGCCACAATAGGGGTTTTAGTTTTATTGTTATTTTTTTCGTAAGATCGTATTTTTTTGGAAACTTCTAAACCATCCATTTTTGGCATGATAATATCAGTAAAAAACATATCATAAGATTCTTTTTTGTACGCATCATAAGCTTCAAGACCATTATTGGTAATTGTAACATCAATATTGAGATTAGCTAAAACAGTTTTTATGAGTTTCTGATTAATAATATCATCTTCTGCAACCAGTATTCGGACATTTTCAAAAATAATATTTTTGTTTGATAAATCTTCTTCCTTTTTCGGAACCTTATTAATAATATGTTCGTTTAAAATTTTAATAATTTTATCAATATTAAAAATAAATGTGAAAGTAGTATTAAATTTAAATTCATGTAAAGGAAACTCTTTTTTTAACGTATTATTTGTAATAAGTACAGCATTAATACGTGCAGAATTAATTGTCTGTCTAATTATTTCATTTTTATGCGTATTTAATTCAAAATGATTAAAAATAAATAATGTAGAAGTATGGGTTCTAACAGTTGACATACTTATTTCATCGTACTGTATAAATGAAAAATGGCATCCCAATTTTTCTAAATAATTTTGCATCAACAGATGATTATCTTGAAGTACGTTCTTATTAGCGACAACAAAACTAACCTTTGTATCTATATATGTAGGTAAAGCCTTTCTTGTCTGTTTATAATCTCTTTCTAAAGGTATAGTGAAAAAGAATATACTTCCTTTCCCTTTACTACTTTCTAAATCTAGTTTACCATCCATAAGCTTTACAATCATAGATGAGATAGTAAGCCCTAGCCCAGTACCACCAAATTTTCTGACTGTACTGGTATCTGCTTGAGAAAAAGCTTGAAATATTTTTGTTTGATTTTCTTTTGAAATACCAATACCTGTATCCTTAACTTTAAAAAGTAATTTACCATCTTCTGTATCCTCAATAATACAGCTAATTTGACCAAAATCTGGCGTAAATTTAATAGCATTACCAATAAGATTCATAATAACTTGTGCTAAACGTGTAGGGTCTCCAATTCTATACGGAGATATAGATGGTTCAACATATAAACTTAAAATAATATTTTTTGCTTCTGCTTTAGCAGAAAGTATTTCTAATACAGATTCTATTTTTTCAATTAGATTAAAAGGAATTTCTTCAATTTCCATCTTTTCTGCATTTATTTTAGAAATATCCAATATATCATTAATAATTCCCAAAAGACTTTCAGAACTGGTCTCAATAATAGAAACAAATTCTTTTTGTTCTTGATTTAATGTTGTATTACTAAGTAATTGGGTAAATCCTATAATTCCATTAAGTGGTGTACGTATTTCATGAGACATATTGGCTAAAAATTGATCTTTAGCTTTTGTAGCCGCCTTTTCAACTTCAACATTCTGTAGTGCTGTTTCAACAATTTGTTTATTTTTATTTAAAGAATATCGAGCAATAATAATAATAGCAAGCATTATAAGTACAAAAATTAACCAAAGTAAATTATTAAAAAGCTTATCGTTTACTTTTTTCAAATGTTTAGAAATATTACTTGAAATTTGAAAAAATAAACTATTTTTTAATTTATGAATATAAACTTTTTTTTCTATACTTTCTCGTAACCACATTTTTGTATTGGTTTCATATGCACCTGTCAATATATGATAAAAAACATTTGTACGTATATTTTTTTTAAGATTTTTATATCTTTTATCTGTAATCAATATAGTAAGTTTTTCCTTGACTTCAAAATCTTTTACTTTACTAAACGATGGAAGTTGATCTTCCTTAATAAGTCTATCCCAAAGGATAAGTGCATCTTGCGGTAGAGGTCTTTTCTGATTAATAAAAAATAACATCATAGTATCTTCAAGAGTTAACTGTACTTCAAGTCTATTTAATGTTTGAAATAATTGAATTAAATTGATATTGTCTAAATTTTTATTTTTATTTAAAGACATAGTAATAAGTACATCAGCAATATCATCATAGTAAAAATTTTTAAATGTTGTTAGAACATCTGAACTTAATGCATCTATTTGATTACGAATTTTTTTTAAGGTTTTTATACTTTGTTTAACTTGTTCAAAATCTTTATGTTTATGATAATGTTCTTCAATAAAAGTTTGTATTTTTTGCATTGCAATATCACTTTTATATCTATCGTTATTTAATGTTTCAGAATCTCCCTTTCCTAAATTTCCAATATGTATTGCACCATGAATCATCTCTGTATTAATGTATGAAAGTGCATTGTTAATCATTGAAAGATATGTAATATTTTGATTATCATACTTTATAGAAAGATATTTTTTATAATTCAAAAAAGTATCATAAGATATAAGCGTTAGTACAGAGAAAATAACAAAAATAATTATAAAAAAAATACGTTTACTGCTGAGTAGCTGAGTCATTGTCTTTCCTTATTGATTTTGGTTATGATAAAGTGTTATCTGGGTAATAAGTACCTCAATATTTGAAGCACTCATATCCATAAGTTGAGGAATAAATATTTTTTCTGATTGTTTCAAAAATATTTTATTCACTTCCCATTTTTTCATAAGATGTTTTTTTAAAAGGTCAATACGCTTGGGATATGTATACTTTGCAATCATTTGTAAATTAGCATCAAATTTAATAATAGCATCGTGCATTTGCTTCTTATTTGTTGGGTTGTCAAAACCAATATGTAGTGCTACATAATATTTCATCATGCGCTCCAATAAATACTCCATTTTTTTTGTCATCATCAGCATCTTTTCTTCAGAAGTAAAGTGATACATATGTGTTGAAGCAATAGAATCAGCACCTTCAAGCAGGGTCTCACTATAATCAAGAAGTAATGCAGCATTTTCATGTGAAATATCTTCTGAAAACATTTGTGAAATTTGATCCTTACTATATGCCAAAAAATCTAAAATATCTTGTGTATCACTATCTTTTGTACTCTTTTCTATTATATTAAGATTATTTGCCAAATCTATTAGGCGTAAATTTAGCTCATTTTTCAATTCTTCTTTTTTGGGTAAATCAAATAAAAAAAAGTACCCTTTAACAATTTGTTGACTTAAAAAACGAATATTCTCTGAAGCTTCAAGAATTTGAATATCTCCACGGGTAATCACTACATGCTCTTGTATTGAATTGTTAATATCATCAACCATTAAAGCAGCATGCAAATGCGTGATGAGTGTTATAAATAAAAGAATATATGAAATATTTTTCATCGAATGCCCTTTTTAAATTTTAAATCTTATTTATAGAGTGCTACATAAAGCTTAGTTACTTTGTCCATTTTTTTAGTAATCTCATTAGTTGTGTTAAATACGATGAGAGGAAGTCCACCTTTTTCAATGTTAAGGTAAAATTTATACACGATTTTCCATAATTTATCTATTTCATGCAGTGTACGATTAATTTCAGGTGTATTGACACTGTTTTGCATTAATGCTTTATGTGCAGTAGCAAAATCTTTCACTGCAGTTTTCATTTGTTCGACAGTATTTTTGTCTTTAATCCCAGCTTGAAAAGCGATATAATATTTAGCAATACGTTGTGCCAACATTCTTTGTTTTCCAGAGGTTCCAACAATGGTAGATTCTTTGGTGGTCACTTTTTCTTTGAGAGAATCAACAACATATTGACTTCCCTCTAACATAGATTCACTTAGGTCAATAATAAGTTGTGCATTGTCTAAGTTAAAAGGCTCATTTGCCGTGGATTTAAAATCATCAATACTCAACTCAACAAAAGAGAGAAGATTCTGAATTTCAGGATTGTTAATTGATTTCACAAGAATGTTATGTGCTTCTAGGAGTGCAGAAAGAGATGCATCAAGTTCTTTTCTTGCTTTAGATACAGATACTTTTCGCCCTATATAAAGATAATCTTTTGCAATACGTTGTGAAAGCATACGCTGTTTCCCTGAAATATTAATCAGTTTAATGACATCTACTATATCTCCTGTACTATTTAATCTAGTTTGCGTAGTTACACCTATCTCTTGTGCACTTATATTTGTAGTTACCACAAGTGTGGTTGCAGCTAAAATACTGAGAGGTTTAGTCCATAATCTTTTCATTTTATCTCCTTTTTGGGTGGTTGAATTTCGGTATATAGGATAGTAACTCTATCCATATTATGAAGTATGTCATTTGATTTTTTATATATAAGCGTAGGTACAAATTTAGATTTAGATCTATTCATCATCTCAAAAAAGATAAAAGAGCGTTTTACCTTTGCTAGTAAAGTTGTAATCTCTTTCGTATTAAGCGTAGAGGTTTGTAGTGCATGCAATGATGTTTTAGGCATCGTTAAGTTTTTGGTTAAATTTAGGGTCATTTACACCCCACACTTTAAGCATGTATAAACTTGCCATTTTTTGTGAGAGCATACGTTGACGTCCAGATATATTGATGATTTCTTCCGCTTTTTTCCCAGACTGCTTCACCAATGCTTTTGTTACATCATCCCATTGTTGTAACATCGTTTCAAGTTTCTCTTGAAGTATCATTGACTGTTCTATGGTTGGAGTTGATTCCAGATCTTGTTTAAGCTTCTTCCACTGAGCTTCCATTCTTTTTATTTTTTGCTTTATATCCGCATTATGTGTATAATTTTCTAATGCAATCATATCATCAGAAAAAACATGCATAGTATCATTTAAATTTTTTTGAGGATTTCCAAAAGTATTATGCATACCAATCATCGTATAATCTTTAAGCATACTCTGTGTAAACATACGCTGCTTACCTGCTAAATTTACTGCTTCTGCATCGTTATGTATCTCTACACTCCATGCATAAACAGATAAAGAAAATATACCTAACACCACTTTTCTTCCTATTTTTTTATACTTAGCCATTCTAATTGATTCTCCTTGTATTATTTTTCTTGTTTAGCATACAATCCAGTTACTGTATTCATATCCCTCAATATTTCATTAGATTTCTTATAAATTAATGCAGGGATAAATTTAGTACGAGATTGATTCATAATTTCAAAAAACTTAAAATATTTTCCTACTTTAACTAACAACGTTTCTATTTCATCTGTATTCATTGTTGATTTTTGTAAACGTTTATGTGTTTCACTAAAAAGTCTCATAGCATCTTGCATTTTTATTTGAAATTGAGGGTCATTTATTCCCCAAACTTTATACATGTATAAGCTAGCCATTCTTTGTGAAAGCATACGCTGGCGTCCAGATATATTAATAATTTCTCCAGACTCTTTATGTGTTTGCTTTGCAAAATAAGTAACAGCAGAGTTTGATTGTTTTAAAAGTATTTCTAAATCTTTTTGCATTTTTATAGCACGTTTTTTTTGAGGAGTTTGCTCTAAAAGTGGTTTAATACTATCCCATATTTTTTTAACCACTAAAAGACGCTTTTCTGTCTTTACTTCAGAATTAAATACTATCAAAGCATTCAGATGATTTTCAAAATTATCTATGGTTTCTAGGATGTCTTTTTGAGGATTTCCAAAATGATTTTCAAGCCCAATCATGGCATAATCTTTCAACATTCTTTGTGTATACATACGTTGTTTCCCTGCAACATCAATAGCTTGTGAAAGTGTATGGATTTCTATACTGTAAAGTGAAATGGAAAATAGCAGCAGTATAGCAACAGTTTTAAATGAACATACTATTAAATGAATTCGCATTTTTTCACCTTTTTGTTAAGTATAATACATATAAGTCTATAAAGTCTGTAATCCTTTACTTACAAAGTCTTTCAATGTGTTTTCTCAAAAAGTATTTTGGAAAGTTCTTTTAATGTTTTTTCTGACTCCAAATCTGCACGTAAAGTATTAATCTTTGAGACAAGTGTATGATGCCCGAGTTGACTAAAAAGACCCTTCAGTGCATGCAATCTATTGTTTATTTCCTCTATATTAGAAGGTGTAGTCTCTACAACTTGACGAAGTTTTTCTATTTCTTTTAACATATCTCTCTTCCCATGCTCTATAAGTGATGTGATCTCTTCATCATTAAACCCAAAAGCACTAAAATAGCTATATGCAAGCTCTTCTGTCTCTTTAAGTATGCTGTACATTAATAACTCCTTCAATGGTTTTATATAGGATATCTAATTGCAAAGGTTTTTCTAAAAGTTGTGTAAAACCTACTTCAAGAATTTGTTCATACGTTGTCTTATATACATCCGCAGTCAATGCATATGTAGGAGGAAGTGTCCGAATCTCTTTTAGTTTCTTAATCACCTCAATCCCACTAAGTCCAGGCATCTTAATATCAAGAAATACGATATCGTATGATTTGGTTTTATACATACCAATAGCTTCATACCCTCCATTTGCCATATCAATAGTCACATTTGGATATCGCTTACTCACAAATTTGGAAAAAATTTCAAGATTTGTTTGAATATCATCTACTACCAATAAATTTATATGTTTATTTTTTTGATAAATCTTTTGCTGAGGGGAGATAGGTGATTTTGGTACAAAAAATGTCAAAGGAGCAAAATAGTCAAATATTTTATCAAAATATTTTAATGACACATTCCCTTTCGTATATTCTGCTATAAAAGTTGTATTCTTATATTGTTCCAAAGTTTTAAGATAATTTATCAATGCATCAAATTTGGCGTAATATTTTGCATCAGTATTTATAGATATAATGTCTGGCGTATTTTTGGAGTCAGTAAGAAGAAAATTGATAAATTCTTTTTCTTTACAAAAAATATGAATATCTGCACCAATTTCCTCTAAATGTTTTGTTCTATCTTCTGATTGATTACGATTATGTGTGGAATTAAAACAATAGATACATCTCCCCTCTAAATTTAAAAGAGATGCAACATCTGTTTTACAAGGTACAATAAAGTCAAAAGTACTTCCCTCATGATATTGACTTTTCACGGTGAGTTTTGCATGAAGTTTCTGTGCTAATTTAGATGATATATGAAGCCCTAATCCTATCCCTTTTCTATCTGTTTCAAATCTACTGTAGGGATCAAATATATACTTAAGTTGTTCTGTAGTCATTCCTATACCAGTATCTGATATGGTAATATGTAATTGAACATTATGATTGTCAAGAGTTGTTTTTTTTACAACTAAATGAATGTTTCCTTTATCTGTATATTTAATAGCATTTCCCAAAAGATTTGAAATAATTTCATGAATATGTTGTTGATCGGCATAAACTTTATTTGGGAAAAAATCTATTTCTGTTGTCAGTGTGATATTAGATTTTTTTTCCAAATCAAGAGAAAAATTATCAATACATTTTATAATTAATTCATCTACCCAAAAATACTCTTCTTTTATTTCAAGTTGACCTGAATTTATTTTTGTGACATCCAAGATATCTGAGACTAAATGGTTAAGTGTTTCTGATGCATGATGTGCTTTTAAAAGAAAACTTTCTTCTTCTCCTTGAAATGTTTTTCTCTCTTTTAATAGTGTAAGGTACCCAGAAATAGAATTTAATGATGTCCTCATTTCATGAGAAATATTTGCAATCATAAGTTCTTGTCTATGCAATGTTTCATTCAATTGTGTACTTAAGTGCTGCAAAATTTGTTGTGTTGTATTACTTCTTTTTTCTATTCTTTTTGCATAACGACAACGTTGAATAAATATAATATCAAAAAATGCAAGATAAAACTGTAAAAATTGCTCTTTATATGCTTCATATCTTTTATGTGACATTACAAAAGTATATGTTTTAAGTGCACTATGAAGTATTTTTTCTGTATAAGTAGGACTGTTTTGAAAATGAACTCTATACTTTAAATGATACAAGATTTCTTTATCATTTTCAAATATTGCTTTTTGTAATAATTCTACAATATAATAGGCTTTTTGTTCATTCAGCTTAAATATAGTCATGATATTGTTCAAGAGTAGTCTTTTGTCTTGTTTATGCAAATACATATCTATGCCTTTTCAGAAAATACAGCCAAAGTTATGGTCTGATTTTGCATTTGGGAAGGTTCACTAAAATTAAATGGTCCAATTTCACCAAACGAATGCAACCCAATATAAGGCACCTCTAATGATTTGGATAATTGCATTAAATAAATAGATTCCATATCTTTCCAGTGACCTTTGTAAGCGATACATACAAATAAAAGTGCAAAAGCATTATCTTTATGGTATCTTTTAAATTTTTGTAACTGGACTTCTTGTTTCTCTCTACTAAAAGGAATAGCAAGCTGTAATGTATCTTCTGCATTTGGTTGTTTAAACATTGTAATAGTTTGTGCTTCTCTGTCTATTGATTTTATAGAAGATAAAGGCTGATAATAACTCACACTATTTTTACTATTATAGATAAAAAATGGATGGTCATACGCCTCAATACTTTCCTCAGTAAGTGTACCACAAATCGTTTCTATGGCTTTTAATGCGGGTTTATAGTCAATTTCTATCAAAGTATTATTTTGGGTTTTAGTAATTTCCATTTTTGCCCCAATAGGGTCAAAATCATGTATAGAAATAGTATCAACATGATAATATTGTTGATCAATTGACCATAAGATAGTATGTCCCTCTTCTAAAAATTTCCCATTAAAGTATAAAGAAGTTTTAGCATTTACATCAGGTGCACCTGCTACAGCACCAAAAATTAAATTGGCACTAGGTGTACTATGGTACTGCTTGAGTAATGTTTCTATGTAATTATGTGAATGCTGATTTAAAGTATGTAGAAGGAAAGTCGCATACGTTTTCTTTTTTAATAGTTTAACGTCAGGAAAAGTATTATTATCATAATAAGCAAGTGTATATGACTGTCTTTTTACATCTGTGCACATAAAAAGACAAGGAAAATCACTTTCATAATCTACATGTGGTAAAGTATGCATAAGATTACTTTCACTACTTGATCCAATAATATCAACATCTACAAATGCTGTTTTTAACCGTGTGGCAGTTTCTAAAAATACATTTTCATAGCCTCCCTGATAAAAACCAATAATTATGGTGGGAATGAAATGAAGCTTTTGTATCTCTTTATATGAAGTTATAATAACATGTTTCATAATTGATTCCCCTATTTCAATATAATATTAGACTATATAATAATTTTCAAAGATAGTCTGTAAGAAAAGTCTTACAGACTTTAGGAAATTTCTGTTTCATTTATAAAGGTCACTAATGCAGACAAAGATAAAGGTTTAGCATACAAATAACCTTGTATAGTTAGGCTATCGAAAGTTTCTATGTACGCTACTTCTTCACGCTTTTCAACCCCTTCTGCAATCACATTAATACTAAGTTGCATAAGCTAACTCTACCATGGCTTTAAAAAGTGCTTTTTTACGTTGACTATAACCTATACCTTCAATGTAAGAACGATCAATTTTTAAAGTATCAATGGGCAAATAGGCAAGATGTTGTAATGAAGTATAACCTGTTCCAAAATCATCAAGTTCTATTTGAATATTATAACTCTTCAATTTTAAAAGCGTTTGTTTAAGGGAACCTCTAAAAATACCATTTGTCCCCACCATATCCTAAAAATATCAGTTTAAAAAAATAATCACTTCACTTTATCCAAAAATATAACGTTTTTTAAAGAATATTTTATCCTGTTAGA
>Ga0256840_1004027_pt1 | contig 11314 bp, 11 predicted proteins | sample 355202metaG_FD_185969 | JGI IMG/M metagenome (GOLD analysis project Ga0256840, IMG submission 185969) | Hydrothermal vent microbial communities from Mid Atlantic Ridge, Atlantic Ocean - 355-202 | ecosystem: Environmental > Aquatic > Marine > Hydrothermal vents | place: Atlantic Ocean: Mid...
TTATTTTCTATAACGTATTCAATCAAGGTCGTTTTGCCTGCGCTTTTGGGACCATAAACCCAAAGCACCCTTTCAGGCGCGTGCCGAAAATACTCCAAAAAAAAGTCTATCTCTTGGTCTCTATTGATAAAGTCCACACCTCTAAATTTTCTTATGGACATAGTTGACTCCTGTTTCGTAGGGAAATGATAGCTAGGCAGTGTGCCGGAACAGATTAAAATCCCATCCCTTTTTATCCTTTGATCACTATCAAGGGACGCAAACGGGCAACCCTGGTTGCAAGTCCAAGTTTGTGGGTTACGTCAATGACTTGATTGATGTCTTTGTAAGCTCCTGGTGCCTCTTCAGCCAGACCTCTTAAGGATGCTCCGCGCAAGATAATTTCTTGTTTGGCCAATTCCTTGATCAACTCTCGACCTGAATAGCGTTTTTTGGCCTGTTTTCTGCTCATAATCCTGCCTGCCCCATGACAGGTAGAGCCAAAAGATAACTCCAAGCTTTTATTATTACCTGCCAAAATATAAGAAAACGTGCCCATGCTTCCTCCGATTATTACAGGCTGGCCTGTGGTTTGATAACAAACAGGCAAACTTGGATGTCCAGGGCCAAAAGATCTAGTTGCGCCTTTGCGGTGAATGTATAAAAGCTTTTTTTGGCCGTTTATCTCGTGGATCTCAGGTCTGCAGGTGTTGTGGGAAACGTCATAAAGTAGGCTTAAAGGGACTTGAAACAGAGTTTTAAAAACATTTCGCACCAAATGAGTTAAAATCTGCCGATTGGCCAAGGCACAGTTAATACCTGCCTGCATGGCCCCAAAATATCTTTGTCCTAATTTAGAGGAAATAGGAGCACAGGCCAGGTTGGGATCAGGCAGGTTTAGACCAAACTTGGGGGCATTTTTAAGCATTTCTTTTAAATAATCTGTAGCTATTTGATGACCTAATCCTCTTGAACCACAGTGAATGCTTACAACTATTTGATTTAACTTTAAACCAAAGTAGTTGGCAACTTTAGGATCGTATATTTCTTCAACTACTTGCACCTCTGCGTAATGATTGCCCGCTCCGAGAGTGCCCATTTCTTGAAGCTGTCGTTTTTTGGCTTGTTCGGATACGTAATCTGGTCTAGCCTGAGACGCTATTCCTTTGTCTTCTATTTTTTCTAAATCTGCAGGCAACCCAAATCCATTTTTTACGGCCCAGCTAGCTCCTTTTAAAAGCAACTCATCTAATTGTTTGGTTGAAAGATGAATGCTTCCTTTGGAGCCTACCCCGGCCGGTAAGGCCTTAAACAAATCATCTGCCAAGGCCTCAAGGTAGGGCCTTATCTCAGAATAAGTTAAAGGTGAAAGCAGAGTCCTTACCCCACACGCAATGTCAAAACCAACCCCACCTGCTGAAATAACTCCATCTTGTTGAGGATCAAAGCCAGCTACTCCTCCAATGGGAAAGCCATAGCCCGCATGGGCATCAGGCATAGCACACACCGGAAAGACCACGCCAGGCAGTTTGCTTACGTTCTTTAACTGGGTTAAAACCTCTTGCTCCAAATGAGACAATAAACTCTCGTTGCTAAAAATTAGGACCTGTTCGTTCGAAGAGGCTAATTTATAGGTATAAGATGCAATTTTTTTTACTGTCAACATAGACTGGGGCCTCACTCCCTTAACACGAAATAGACCTTAAATCTAGAGAAACTACGCGTCAGGATGTAACTCTGCACTGTTTTCCAGATCTACATCTACGCACAACACGTATTGACAATTGTTTTTAAAAAACAACTTGGAAACAGTAATACACTTACGACCCGTAGCCATAGATATGTACGGATTGGATACGTAATAATTGACTTCAGAAATGTATAAGGTGTAAAAATAAGGCCGACAGCTAAGATTAGTTCCTTTGTGGGCAGGATTTAAAATGGCTGCTTTTGGATTTTTTTTGCCATTGCAAATGGTTTCTGTAAGTTGAATGCCATTTGTATCTAAGACGTATAAACAGTCTAAAACAATTTTTCCCTGATAAAGGCAGATTTTATCCTTTAAGATCTGTTCCCAGTCTTGGATTGAAAATTTTTCCAATTCTAACAATATGTTTTTGGTTATTTTTTTTATTTTCAGAATAAACTTTTTTCTACGCAGCAATTTTTGTTGCATACATATTTTAAATTTTTTAGAAATAGCACGCAACTTTTGAATCCCTTCAGACAAATCAAGCTTATCAAAAGAAAGTGGTCGGGCAAAATAATATCCTTGAAGCAAATCTATACCAAATTCTAAAAGCTCTAGGGCGTCTTCTTGGGTTTCTACTCCTTCAGCAACAACTAAGGCTCCAATTTCTCGACTTAAATAACATAAGGAACTTACCATCTTGTTTTTAATCCAACTCTTGCTAACGTCTTTGACCAATTCGCGATCTATTTTATAAATATGAGGAGTTAATAAGAGCAGACGATTAAAGTTGGAATAAGCATTGCCCACGTCATCTAAGGCAATAAGATAGTTATTTTTTTGATAATGTTGGACGTATTGGAGCAATAATTTCTGATTATCGGTTCTGTCCTCGCATATTTCCAAAACAATCTGATTGGATTTTAGCCCCAACTCTTGCACAAAAAAGTCCGTGGCTTGGCCAAAGTCTTTGCGTTCGGTTATAATCTGAGGGTTTAGGTTTACAAACAAAAACATATTGGGATATTTGGGCAAGATCTGGTGTGCAAACGCCTGGAGGGCTTTATCCCGACAACATCTATCTAATTCTAAAATCACGTTATTTTCTTCAGCGCGTTTAAATAATTCTAAAGGAGAAATAATTTTTTCGTTTTTTACTCCTCTGGCCAAGGCCTCCACCCCAAACACTGTTTGATTAAAAAAAGAAAAAATCGGTTGAAAGTAAATAATAATACCATCTATTTTTAACTTTGCAAATAATTCACCATAAATTTTACACATTTCCTCTCTTCCATCGCCAAAATTTTATTTAGTAGGTAAAGGAGCACTACTTAAAAGATACTTTAGATCCTCGTCTGTAAAAAACAAACCTGCGCCGGCAAAAAAGCTGCGTTGGTCTGATTTGGCCCAGTCGTCAAGGCCAGCAGTTAAATAAAAATTGCGCAAAAGGTATAAATTGCCTCCTGTTTTGAGGTGAGGAGAAGAGTCCTTGGCAAAGTCAAAGGCTTCAAAAAAGAATTTTAAACGGCCATCCCACAGGTAATAGTCCAGACCAAGCCCACCTGAAGACTCAATAATGCCGCCTCGTAAAACTAAATTGTCAAAACGCTTGGCTAGTTGCAGGGATATTTTTAATTCTTCTTCTTTGGTTTCGGTTTGTTTTTCTTCATAGGTGTGCCAACCTGTATTGTCGGTCTGATAGTGGGTAATGGTGTGGGTGTGTCTAGTTTTACCTTTGGGATCGTCTATTAGCGAGAATAGATAGTACTTGTCCGGGCTAGGTTGAAGTTTTAAGCTCACGTAAGATTTTATATCTCCTGTCCGGGCTAGATATTCAGAATGTACGTCAACCGAGGTTTTAAAGGTATCTTGCTTGCTCAGGTATTGATTTAATCCTTCTAAGGCCTTGTTTAGTTGTTTGGCCGTAGTATCGTCATTTATCAGCTTACCCAAGGTGCCCTTGCCCTGCTCAATGTTTTTAGCAACCTTTTTTAGAGAAGAAATGGTCTGTTTGAGATCTGTTGCCATGTTCTGGTCAGATACGAGCTTTCCGATTACTCCCTGGCCCTGGTTGATTTTTGCAAGCAAAAGATTGGCTTGGTTCATCGTAGTTTTAAGAGTTGAGGCTGCTTGATCAAAGTTATCTACTATTCTGGAAAGTTGAGCTTTATTTTCCTGACCAAAATCTTTTAGATCGGCAGAAAACGTTTTAAAATTTTGAACAATAGCATTAATGGACTGCATATTGGCTTTGACCATTTGATTGAGATTTACGGCCATTTCTTTGAGGTTAACGATCAAGGCTTTGATGTTGCGCTCGCCTTCTGGCCCACCCAAGACGTTGGACATGGTTTTGGTTACTTTGCCGATGTCGTCTGCAATTTGACTTACCTTTTCCATTAGTTCCCCTAAGTCTGCTCCTGATGAGGATTTGGCAATTACTCCTTGTTGCCCTAAAGCCGGATAAGTAGGAGTGCCTGGTTTTAGCTCGACAAACTTATCTCCCAAAACCCCTCTGGTTTTGATAAAGGCCTTGGCATCTGCATAGACCCTCACTTGAGGTTTTAAAGCCAAGATAACCTTGGCCCTGTTGTGATCCAATAAAATGTCTTTTACCAAACCAACTTCTATGCCGGCTATTTCTACGGGGGCATTTTTCTTAAGTCCGCTTACGTTATCAAAATATACGCTAAGCTCATACATATCCTTGGAAACAAATTTACCTTGACTTACTTTGGTGGTCATATAGGCCAGCAAACCTAAACCTATGAGCACGAACAATCCAACCTTAAGTTCTAAGGAGTAATTTTGCATCTTATCCACCTCTATTTTCTATTGTAATTTTTTTAACAGTTATTGTCAAAAAGTAGATATTTATATTTTTCAATAAAATCAATATGATGCAGACTGTTAAAACAATTAAATATTTTTTTACCTTTAAAATGTGCCATGGCTGGTGAAAATTTTTACCGGGGCACAACTAAAGACTATTTAAATAACTTTTATTGGACCGTTAGTCCTGCCGTGAATAAACTGCTGAACTACTGGATTGTCTAAGTTTTGAATTTCTTGCGGTGTACCTGATGCAATAATTTGTCCTTCATAAAGCATAAAAATAAAGTCAGCTGTTTTCATGGCTGCTGGAATGTCGTGACTTATAACTATACACGTAGCCCCAAATTCTTCTTTGGTTTTAATGATAAGTTCGTTAATTGCAGCTGACATAATAGGATCTAGGCCTGAGGTAGGTTCGTCAAAGAGCACGATTTGAGGATTTAAGGCCAAGGCCCTGGCCAAACCTACCCGTTTGCGCATTCCCCCGGATAGTTCTGAAGGCATTTTGTAGCCCATGCCCTTTAGACCGACTTGGGTTAGTTTTTCTTCGACGATGTCCATAATTTCCCGCTGGCTTTTTTTGGTATGTTCTTTTAAAGGAAAGGCCACGTTTTCAGCTACGGTAAGGGAATCAAACAGAGCTGCTTCTTGAAAAAGCATGCCAAATTTGCGCCTAACCTTGGCTAATTCTCTTTCGGTAAGTTTGGAAATGTCTTCCCCTTGGACCAGGACTTCGCCTTGATCAGGTTTGAGTAGGCCTATAATGTGTTTTAATAAAACGCTTTTTCCTCCTCCGCTTTTGCCAAGGATAATGTTTACTTTGTCTTTGGGTAAATCTAGGTTAAGACCACGCAGTACGTGTTGAGTTCCAAAAGACTTGTGCACGTTTTTTAATTGAATAATGGATTGCATCAAACTATCCTAAAACATCAAGGCCGTTAGCACGTAGTCAAACATTAAAATTAGAATAGACCCCAAGACCACGGCCTCGGTCGTAGCTTTACCTACCCCTTCAGCTCCACCTCGCGTGTAAAAACCTTTATAACATCCAACCCAGGTAAAAATAAGGCCAAAAAAAGCAGCTTTAATCAGACCGTTGTATAAATCATCCAAGTCAACGTATTCGTAAATTTTATTTAAAAACAAACCGCTATTTATACCCAGCAGTTTGACTCCAACCAAATACCCGCCAACAATTCCCACAAAATCGCTGATTGCAGTTAAAACAGGCAACATTAAAATCCCAGCTATTATCCGCGGAGAAACCAAATACTGCACAGGACTTATGGCCATAACGATGAGCGCATCTATTTGCTCGGTTACGCGCATGGTTCCAATCTCTGCTGCAATGGCTGAACCAGCCCTGCCTGTAACCATAAGGGCAGTGATAACTGGACCAAGCTCACGGGTCATGGAAAGGGCTACGGTTGCCCCAACCAGACTTTCAGCTGAAAACATTCTAAAGGCATAATAAGTTTGTAAGGCCAAGACCATGCCCGTAAAGAGGCCTGTTAGCAAAACGACAAACAAAGAATTCACCCCAATAAACTCCATTTGCTTAATCAACAATCTAAAACGAAAAGGAGGACGCATTGACCAAAAAAAGCCTTGGAGCAAGAGCAAAAGCATGCGTCCCATCTCTTGGATTAAAGATAAGACGTTTCTGCCTAGCCAGACGATTGGATTTAATAAAGAGTTTGTTTTCATGGAAGATTCGGCACCGTAGAAAATTCGCTCTCAAACCAAATAGGGTATTTATTTTGCAAGCCAAAATTGACTGCTTTTAGTTTTTTTAAAAATAAATACAACTTAGATAAAAATTCCTGGCTTCCCTCCCATTCAGAGATTACGTAATTGCTTATTTTCCCCTGCTTGACTTGCATCTTGACCACGGCCCTGCCCAAAATAGAGATATCTTCTCTTTGCCATAAACTATTTATAACCTTTTGCATAGGTTTAAGCAGCTCGATCAATTTCTGATCATTTAAACTTACTTTTTTATATTGTCTGATGCCAGGTTCTAAATTCTGGATAGCTGGTTGATATCCTAGGCGTTGTAAAATCTTTTTGCGTAAAATTTGCATTTTTATTTTATATTCGTACAATTCTAATGTTAGGTCTGAGTGGGCATTGAACTTAGGAGAAGTATGAAAAAAGTTAACTATGCTTTGCCAATTACAAAAAAAAATGGTTAAATGCAATCCAAAAGACATAACTATAGCTACAGTCAAGGGATGGTGTTGGACTGTCTTTTTTAGGGAGTGCAGGCAGTTTGGGGTAGTTAATCGTAGAGATGAACAGGTTGCCATAATTATTATTTTGGTTCGTTACTTTTTTGCTCCCACCAACTTTTGTCTTTGATCGTAAACCACCATTCTTGGGAATCTGTATTTAAAATGTGCTTAGCCAGAAGTTTACCTTCCTTGGTCCTTAGCCTTTTTTGGGCGCATTCCAACCAGGTTTTGGCGTACTTATTGCCTAGATCCAGTTGTTCTTTTAAATTGAGCATTAAGTCCAATTGATCCGCATCCTGAGCCAAAAGGGATTCTTTTGAGTTTACCTCTTCAAACTCTATAAATAGATTCAGCAGTTCTTCTAATCCTGTCTGAGCAACACTATCTTTAAAGGCTTGAACGTGATCAGCCTGATTGTAAATCTTATTGACGTAATTAAAATCTCCACATCTTGCTTCAGGAAAATCGTGGATTAGACACATTATAGCCAGTTTGTAGGCATCTACTTGGGCCAACTTCCCCAAGACAAATCCTATAATCGCGGTTCGAAAAGAGTGCTCAGCTACGTTTTCTTGGCCCGTTCCCAAAAATTGATACCCGGAGCGCGGGGTTTTGCGCAACATACCTACTTCAAATAAAAAATGAACCAGCTTGGAATAATCTTGCATTTTCCCTCAACAATTTAACTGACCTAAAGCTATAAACTTTACAATAACCACTTTAACTGGTTTAAAAGATTAACTAATAAAAATTAGGAGGCTAGACAAATTTTTTTTACTAAAATAATGACGTAACTGCAAAAAGTTAAAAATTATATTTTTTTGACAAAACCGTTAATTTGTAATTGCTTGAAACCATTGAACTTTTTATACGTTAAACTTTGTCAATTTTTCCCAAAAACACTTTTTTCAGGGGCATCAAATAATTTTATCTTCAGTAGGCAGTATAGTTTGTGCTTAAAACAGGGACTATTTTTTGGCAAGTTTTAACTTCGATAAGCGCTATTTAGTTTCACGTAATCCAAGCTAAGGTCAGAAAACAAACACCAATAGCTTTGATCTCCTTGTCCTAAATCGATATAGACGTGAATGTCCTTTCTTTGCATGTATCCCTGCAAAAAGGCATCTACGTCTTCTAACACGGCTCTGCCTTGGCTAAATACCTCTTGCTCCCCAAAAGCTATCCTGACTTTTTCTGGACAGAGCTCAACTCCACTTCGTCCCAAGGCAGCAATAATTCTTCCCCAATTGGGATCCCCCCCAAAAAGAGCCGTTTTAACCAGCAAAGAACAAGAAATGGTCTTAGCTATCTGTTGAGCCTGCTCTTTTGAAGCAGCTCCCCTAACTATTAGACGAGCAACCTTGGTTGCTCCTTCTCCGTCCTGCACTATTAAATAGGCCAATTGCTGACATACGTCAGTTACTTGCTGTTGAAAAAAAACAAGATCATCTTGATCAAGGTCAAGTTTACGTTTTTTACTGCTAAGTCCAAGGATAAGGTCATTGGTCGATGTATCCCCATCTACGCTGATCCGGTTAAAGCTTTCATCTACGGCCTTGGAGATACATTGTTGCCACCAGTCCGGTTCTAGCTCTAAGTCAGTTAAAACAAAACCCAACAACGTTGCCATGTTAGGGGCGATCATTCCTGCCCCTTTGGCAAGGCCTATTATCTGGACCTTAGTTGAACCCAAACTAAAAGTTTTTTGAATCAACTTGGGATACTTGTCGGTAGTCATAATAGCCCTGGCCACCTGATAAACTTTAGCCTGGCCTAAATTTTGAACTAATTTCGGAATAGCTAATTCCCACTTAGATAAATTAAAAAATTCTCCAATAACTCCGGTTGAGGCGGGCAAAATTTGTTCGGGTTTAATTTGAAGGTGCTTGGCCAAAAGCTCTAACGTATATTGACAATCTTCTATCCCTTTTTTACCCGTACCTGCATTGGCCTGACCTGCATTGATCATAACTCCGTAATGGATAGGGGTTGTTATGTGCTGTTTGGCCACTATAATTGGAGCCGCTTGAAAAAAGTTTTGCGTAAATACTCCTCGGATTACTCCGCCTTCTGGCATATAAATCAAAGCTAGATCCTCGCGATCAGCGTAGCGAAAATTACCTTTGGCCGTAGCAAATAAAAAACCCTGCACAGAGGACATAAAAGCTCCTTTTGGCACGTAATTTGTATTTTTGAAGGAAATGGCTAAGTTTACGTTTACCTTACAAAATCTGCTTAACTTAAAAGAGCAAAAATTAGAAGAGGCCAAGATTACCCTTGCCCGAATTAAGCAAGATTATTTAGGCGAATGTCAAGAAGAAAAAAAGTTGCGCGCCGAAATAGCTGAACTTAAGCAAGGTGTTTTTAGTCAAAAAAAAATATATGCGCAAGATTTGTTTTTATACCAGCAACGCTTAAAGGGACTCCAAACCAGATTAGAGGTGTGCTTGCACAGGCAACAAATTTTGGCTAAAGAATTGGCCAATTGGCGGTTAGAGGTTTTAAAGCGAAGCAAGGAACACAAGGTTTTACTAAAATTAAAACAAAAACAATGGGAAAATTTTGTCAATGAACAAAAAAAACAAGAACAAAAAGAATTGGATGAAGCAGCTATTTTGCGCTATACTAGATAAATGGCCAACTCTTTTTTTGGGGGTTTTAATTTTAGGATTATTCAAGTTAGTCGGTATAGGGCTACTTTTGTTTTATCCCAAAGCAAAAGAGGTCAAGGCCATGGTCCAACCTGCTCCAGCTGTGGCTGAAGTAAAAAAAACGTCCAAGCAAAGCCCAAAAGATAAACCCAAACCAGACAAAGCCAAACCCGTTAACCAAGATTTGGCCAAGGAGATCGCCAGAATCAAAGCCAAAGAAAAAGCCCTCGCGGAAAAAGAAGCCAGCTTAAAGGCCCTAGAGGCCAAAATAAACGCCAAGTTAAAAGAATTAAAACAACTAGAGGCCAGCATTCGTAAAATGTTAGAAGAAGCTGACGTCTTAAAGAATAAGAAAATAAAGCACTTAGTTGACGTCTATTCCAATATGAAACCGCGCCAGGCCGCTCAGGTTTTGGAAACATTGGACGAAAAGTTAGCCGTCAAAATTTTGGCTGGAATGCGCGGGCGTAAGGCTGGAGAAATTTTATCTTACGTAAAGCCCGACAAAGCAGCCAAACTCTCTGAAGAATTGACCAAACTGCAAACTCCCTTTAAGTAAAGTGCGAGTTTTTCAGCTTGAGCGCTAAATTAAAAAAAAGAAAGTAATAAAACAAAAAATAGATGCGGATCAAGTTAAGCATAGCCTATCAAGGGACCAATTATGTAGGCTGGCAACTTCAAAAAAATGGGCCAACTATTCAAGGAGAATTGGAAAAAGCCCTAACCCAAATTTGTTCTCGTCCAATCCGGGTCCATGCCTGCTCCAGAACAGACGCTGGGGTGCACGCCTTGGGGCAGGTAGCTCACTTTGATCCGCCTGTGGATAAAACAAACCTTCCCTGGCAAAGAGCTTTAAACAGTCTACTTCCCCCAGATATTAGTATAGTCACGACCGAATTGGTAGGTCCAGATTTTCACGCCAGATTTTCGGCCAAGGCCAAGGAATATACTTATACTTTTTGGTTGGAAAAAAACTTTGTCTATCCTCAACGTCGCCCTTTTGTTTGGGAGTGTGGAAAATTGGATCTTGAGTTAATTCAAAAGGCCTTGCCAATTTTACAAGGTGAACACGACTTTGCTTCTTTTATGAATCAAGGTACGCCTGTCCAAACTACTATCCGAAAAATATATTGGCTCAAACTAGAACCTGGTCTCTATCCCCAAGAAATAATTTTACGCATCAAGGGAAATGGTTTTTTAAAACAAATGGTTAGAAACATCGCCGGTCTTTGCTGGCTCCTTGGCACTGGCAAGGTAAATTTGGACTTTGTTCAAGAGTTGCTAACAGCGTCCAAGCGCCAACTTTGGCCTCCAACTGCCCCAGCCAAAGGTCTCACCTTAGAAAAAATATATTATGCTTAAAATAAGTCCTCAAAAATAACCGTTCGTTTGTAATAAGCTGAAGTTATTTGGTTTTTTATACGTTAAACTTTGTTAATTTCTCCCGCAAACACTTTTTGCCGGGGTATCATTTAAATTCCTGCAAAGTAAAAAATATAGAGACGGTCTTTGGGCAAAGCCAAGATCTTACCTGTTTTTGAAGTTAGTCAACAGTTTAAAGTTGTTAAACTATTTGTAAGAATGTGTGCCTTTAATAATAGGTAGTTGAAAACTTTCCTTTAGCTTTTGCTCTAGCTCGTTTAGGTCAAAATAAGGGCACTTGGGCCAAGAGTTTACCATACAAGAACTTAAATAAATAGCATCAGGTTTGATCTCTGCTAATTTCATAGCCATTTTGGTATTGGAAAGAATAGTATGGCCTGGACATTCACATTTGATCCAAAAAATGATCTGCGATGGTTCTTGAAAATTTCCTTCGCCCAAAGCAGCTGCCTTATGGCACCGCCACTCGCCAGGACATCCAAAGCCACTATTTACGTATTGTCCACAGTAAATAATTGCGACCTTAGCCATAGCACCCTCCT
>Ga0256840_1004028_pt1 | contig 11314 bp, 14 predicted proteins | sample 355202metaG_FD_185969 | JGI IMG/M metagenome (GOLD analysis project Ga0256840, IMG submission 185969) | Hydrothermal vent microbial communities from Mid Atlantic Ridge, Atlantic Ocean - 355-202 | ecosystem: Environmental > Aquatic > Marine > Hydrothermal vents | place: Atlantic Ocean: Mid...
GATAGAGAAGATGATTATGCCTACCTCATCCCTGTCTATGGTCTCTTACTTCAATAAATTTTTACACTCCAACTCTACTATCACATCTGTCCCCTCAAGCATAAACTTTTTGTCTATGTTCAAGGTCTGACAGAGTTTATCTACTATGTGTAGCCCTATACCAAGCCCTCTTTCACTCTCTTTATAAAAGCGTTCAAAAACTCTCTCTGGGTGATTCACCCCATAAGAACTATTACGTATAGTCAAAAGTGTTCCCTTTAGAGAAATTTTTACCTTCCCATCACTTGTGTTATATTTGCAAGCATTGCTTAACAAGTTGTAAATGATGCGTTCAAATGCTTGCTTGTCTGTCTTAAATTCTAACTTATCTAGGTGTGCATCCCAATGCAAATCATCGTATAAAGGGGTAAAAAACCCTACATACCTATCTACCACTTCTTTTAAATCAAATATCTCTTCAGTCTGTTTTTGCTCTCTAAGGTATGCATCTAGGTTATGATGTAGCATCTCTATAGTCTGTGTGGCTGTGCGTATACTCTCTATCTCATCATCTTTACGCTCTATCATCTTCAAGTTCAGCATGATGGCACTCAAAGGTGTGTTAAGGTCATGGATGATGTCTTTTATAAAATCCTCCAGTAAACGTAACGAAGAACGTAGTGGATACAGTGTATACCATGCAGCCAACAAAGAGACTAGCAACGCCACAAAAGCAAATAAAACAAACTGCCATAACAAAGCATATTGCATTTCTCTTACTCTTTTAGCATAATCTATTTTAGAATACCAGACCTTGAGTGCCCTACTGTCATCACCAGAATAAGGCACCATTATAGGACCAGAAGGACCGACAATCATCATCATCTCTTTTTTCTCCACATTAGGAAGTGGCGTGAGTATATAAAGACTCTTTTCATCTTCATAGAGAACGTAAAATGCTTGTTTTTTTGTTTTCTCTGTTTCTTTTGTATTAAATTGTTTATCTTCAAACCCTAGACTATAGCTTTTCATTTCTAAAAAAACATTATTGCGTATGTGTACCGTTTCATCTTTGGCATTGTCATAAAAGATAAATGACAAAAAGAGTAACATCACCCCAAAAAAAAGCAAAAAACTTTTGATAAACGATTCTTTTTCAGAGAATTTTATAACCGACTCCTCGTACTGCTTGTATCTCTAGCCCTGTCTCTTTTTTGAGCTTGACAATGTTTACACGTAAAGCACCATCGTTATGTGTCTCTAATGAATCCATCAAAATTTCTTTACTCGCAGGATCTGGGTATGCCATCAAAAGTGCAATGAAAATACGCTTTTGTACCTCTCCCATCCCAAAAATAAGCCCATCACGATAAATATCATTCGAGCTTGTATCTATGCTGTATCCATGTACTGCTACTCTCTCTTTTAGTAGGCTTGTTTTTGCTCTTATACGTAAAAGCAACTCTTCTGGGTCAAAAGGTTTTTTCACATAGTCATCTGCTCCAGCATTAAACCCTTTACTCATAGAGTCTATGTCTATCTGAGCAGAGATGATGATAGTAGGTGTCTTGTCATCTGCCTCACGTAAAGCAGTCAAAACATCGATGCCATTCATCAAAGGTACATTGACATCAAAAAGGTAAAGGTCATATTTGTTCTCATAACTCAAATCCACAGCCTCCTCCCCCTGCTTCGCCCAGTCTACTTCATAGTCATTACGTTGCAAGTACTTTATAAGTGATTTGGCTAAATTTCGATCATCTTCCAGCAAAAGTATTTTAACCATCATTCCTAATTCCTAATTCCTAATTCTAAAAGATGGTAGCATGATTTGGGTTATTTTTCACTTTTTGCTATAATAAAACACTACAATCAAAAGGTTAGCCATGAAGGAAAGAATCGTTACGGTCAAAAAAATGTCACTCCATGACAACGCTCACCATAGCTACATCTTTGGATTGACAGGGGATGAACTGTTAAAGCTCATGACATCTATGTCCGCCCAGCGTTACTTTGATATACATGGCATATATCCGCCACGATTAGATAAAACAAAAATTACGTTAAGACATACAAAGGATGTTGCAAGTGGATTACTTTGAGGACTACAAAGATATGCTGCAACTCTTTAATCAGTATGAAGTTAAGTACCTAGTCGTTGGTGCATATGCTATGGGAAACTATGGCTACAGTAGACATACGCTAGACATAGATTTATGGATTGAAAAATCTGTAGACAATGCAAAAAACATACAAAAAGCTTTCAATGACTTCCCTATACCTTATGAGATTACTATTGATGAACTCAATACAGAAAATTTTGTATTACAAATAGGTGTAGAGCCTATGCGTATAGATATACTCACAGATATTGATGGTGTTATCTTCTCAGAAGCATGGCAACACAAAACAAACAATAGCCTATTTGGCGAAGAGATTCACTTCATAAGCCTACACGACCTTATAAAAAATAAAACAGCTACCAATAGACAAAAAGATAAATATGACGTGTTGGAATTAAAGAATTTGCAAAACTACTAACGTTTTACTAACGTTAACGTTGTATACTTTCGAGTGTGTTAGTAGACATTGATGTTCATAACACAGAATGACAGACTCAAGGATTGAGATGATAAAATTTGTATTGGCATTCATAGCTCTTATCTTGGTGATACTTGGTATATATACTTATAGTAATCAAGATGCTAAAAAAACTGTTCCAACACCTTCTAGCGTTACAAAAGTTACACAAAAAGTAGAAGTTGAAGAAACAGAAGAAGTTTTACCTCAAACTAAAGAAGTCAAAGCAAAAACAAGTTCTGTAAAGAACACAACGGTAAAGTCTCCGAAAGTTGTCTCACATAAGACAAGTAACGAGATGGAGGACACAGAGGAAATCGGAAAAGGTCTCACACTTGAAAGTATTGAAAATGCTGATGTGAGTGATGAGGAGAAAGAAATCATGAAGATGGATATGTTATACTATCAAAGTAAACATTTAAAAGCTAAATCTTCTTTAACAGATGAAGAAATTCAGCAAATGCTACTAAATGATTTTGGAATAAAATAAATATAATAAAATGGAGAAAATGAAATGAAGAAAATTCTACTAAGTATTTTAGCAATAGGTGCTACAAGTGTTATTGCACAGGCAGCATGTATTGCAGATGGTTGTTACAATGTCACTGTTGACAAAGTTTTTGTTACAAATACGGGAACAATTTATGTTGGTACAAGTGGTGATGAATCAACCTTGACATGTGGTGCTTTAGGGAATTCATATATAATACTACCCACAGGTACAGCACAGAATCAGCTTTTTTCAATGCTTTTAACAGCACAAACTACCAAAAGACTGATTAATATTAAGGTTAATACAGGAACCTACTGCCCAATAGCATATATGTATTAAGTGATTAACTTCTAAGAAAAGCTAGTACAAAAGTAATTACTTTTGTACCTTAAAATATTTAATTTTTACTCCATTATTAAAAAGTTAACTTTACATTTAAACATAAATTTATACCTAATAAAGTAGTTTATACAATTTCATTCAACTAATCATCATCTCCTCTTAGCTAAAATATACTACTAAATATTAAAGAGATTATATCATGGATCAAATACTTGCACTTATTGACAGAAATAAAAAATTATTTTTAAAAGACATTGAGGAACACGGTGAAGATCTTAAATCAATTGTCCCAAAGTCAAATTTTCTCGTCATCGGGGGTGCGGGTTCCATCGGTCAAGCCGTCACGAAAGAGATTTTTAAGCGACATCCAAAAAAACTTCATGTTGTCGACATCTCTGAAAATAACATGGTTGAACTAGTACGGGACATACGTAGTTCTTTTGGCTACATAGATGGAGATTTTAAAACTTTTGCACTTGACATTGGTTCTATTGAATATGATGCTTTTATTAAAAATGATGGTCAATATGACTATGTACTCAATCTCTCTGCCCTTAAGCATGTTAGAAGTGAAAAAGACCCTTTTACACTTATGCGTATGATTGAAACAAATATATTTAATACCGATAAAACAATCAAACAATCTATACTAAATGGTACCAAAAAATATTTTTGTGTTTCTACAGACAAGGCTGCAAATCCTGTCAATATGATGGGGGCTAGCAAAAGAATCATGGAAATGTTCGTCCACCGAAACTCTCATGACATCACTGTATCTATGGCAAGGTTTGCAAACGTTGCTTTTTCTGATGGCTCACTACTTCATGGCTTCAATCAGCGTATTGAAAAAAAACAGCCTATTGTTGCGCCCAATGACATCAAACGTTATTTTGTCACACCACAAGAGAGTGGAGAACTCTGCTTGATGTCATGTATCTTTGGTGAAAATAGAGATATCTTTTTTCCTAAACTAAGTGAAGACTTACATCTTATCTCTTTTGCTGATATTGCCGTGAAGTATCTTGAATCAAAAGGGTATGAACCTTACTTGTGTAAAGATGAAGATGAAGCCAGAGAACTTGCAAAGACTCTGCCGAAACAAGGAAAATGGCCTTGCCTCTTTACTTCTAGTGATACAACAGGCGAAAAGGATTTTGAAGAGTTTTTTACTGACAATGAAATACTTGATATGAACAGGTTTGAAAACCTTGGTGTTATTAAGAATAAAGCTGATTTTGATGATGCATTATTAAGTGAATTTGTACAAACCATTCATAACCTTAAAGAAACAAAAGCGTGGTCCAAAGAACAAATTGTGACACTTTTCTTTAAAATGATTCCAGACTTTGGACACAAAGAGACAGGTAAATACTTAGATGGAAAAATGTAATGTTTGAAACAACGGTTCAATTTATACAAGAGACATATCAGACCAAAGCGTTTTTACCACTTCATGAGCCTGTTTTCTTTGGTAATGAAAAAAAATATCTTAATGAGTGCATAGATTCTACTTTTGTCTCTTCAGTAGGAAAGTTCGTCGATCAGTTTGAACAGATGATCGCAGACTATACTGGATCCAAATATGCTATCGCTACGGTCAATGGTACTGCAGCACTACACATTGCACTAAAACTTGTAGGCACGGATGATGACTCTGAAGTCATTACACAGCCCTTAACGTTCATCGCAACATGTAATGCCATCTCTTATTGTCATGCAAAACCTGTCTTTGTAGATGTGGACAAAGATACTATGGGACTGAGTCCTAAAAGTCTTAAATCTTTTCTTAAATCAGAAACTGTTCAAAAAAATAATGTTTGCTACAACAAAACAACGGGTAAGAAAATAACTGCGGTTATTCCTATGCATACTTTTGGTCATCCATGCAAAATAGATGAAATCGCTGTACTTTGTGATGCATATAACATTGCCCTTGTAGAGGATGCTGCAGAAAGTCTTGGGTCTTATTATAAAGGTCAACATACAGGTACTTTTGGTAAATTAGCAGCTTTTAGCTTCAATGGTAACAAAACCATCACCACTGGAGGAGGAGGTATGATCATCACTGATGATGAAGCTTTAGCAAAGCATGCCAAACACTTGACTACCACTGCCAAAGTGCCTCACCCATATGAGTATACTCATAATGAAATCGGGTACAATTATCGTCTTCCCAACCTCAATGCTGCCTTAGGCTGTGCCCAAATGGAGATACTTGATACCATTTTATTAAACAAAAGAGCATTGGCAAGCCAATATATAGACTTCTTTGCAAAAAATAATTTAAAATTTGTACATGAACTACCAAATACAAAAGCAAACTACTGGCTTAATGCTATTATCTTAAAAGATAAAAAAGAAAGAGATATATTCTTAAAAGAGACTAATGACAGTGCTGTTATGACTCGTCCTATTTGGGCACTTATGAACAAACTTGAAATGTTTAAAGAGTGCCAGTCAACTGACCTCTTTAATGCGTTATGGTTGGAAGAACGAGTGGTTAACCTACCAAGTGGAGTCAGACTCTAATGCAGAAACTAATTCTGCTTGGTGGGGGCGGGCATTGCAAATCATGTATTGATGTCATTGAGCAAGAAAATAAATATACTATTGAAGGTATTTTAGACAAAGAAGACCTCCTTGGACAAACACTCTTAAACTACAAGTACATCGGTGTAGATGAAGACATAAAGTCTTTTGTGCAACAAGGTTACGTTTTCTTAATCACTGTTGGACAGATTAAGACAGCCTCTATCCGAAAAAAGATTGCTCAATTGCTTGCTAAACATGAAGCCAAAGTAGCCAAAATTATTTCACCTCGAGCTTATGTTTCTAAGTATGCTCAAGTTTCTGAAGGTTCCATCATTATGCATGATGCCTTGATTAATGCTTCTGTAACCATCGGGGAACATTGTATTATTAATACAAAAGCACTCATTGAACATGACGTGATTATTGATGATTTTTGTCATATCTCAACGTCAGCAGTGATTAACGGGGGTGTGCATATAAAAGAAGGCACTTTTTTTGGTAGTAATGCTGTTAGTAAAGAATATGTGGAGACGAATAATAATGATTTTATTAAAGCTGGATCTGCATTCAAAGGATTGATATGAATAAAGTTTTTATTATCGCTGAAGCAGGAATCAACCATAATGGTTCAATTGAATTGGCTAAAAAACTAATAGATGTTGCTAGTGAAGCTGGAGTAGATGCAGTAAAGTTTCAAACATTTAAAGCTGAAAAATTAGTCAGTAAAAATGCAAAAAAAGCAGCGTATCAACAAGAAAATATGCAAAGTGATGATAATAATCAGTTCACTATGCTCAAAAAACTTGAACTTGATGTAGATACCCACCACGAACTCATAGCCTACTGCAAGAGTAAAAACATCATGTTTCTCTCTACCCCATTTGATCATGATAGTATAGATATGCTCAATGAGTTAGGTTTAGAGATATTTAAAATCCCTAGTGGGGAGATAACAAATTTACCCTATCTTAGACACATAGGAAGCTTAGGGGAAAAAGTGATACTCTCAACAGGCATGGCAAACATAGGTGAGATTGAAAATGCCCTTGATATATTGATTACATCTGGTACTAAAAAAGACAACATCACTGTTTTGCATGCCAATACTATGTACCCTACTCCCATGGAAGATGTCAATTTAAGAGCCATGCAAACCATAGGTAATACTTTTAACATACCCTTTGGATACAGTGACCACACTTTAGGCATAGAAGTAGATATCGCCGCAGTTGCCATAGGTGCAACGGTCATAGAAAAACATTTTACTTTAGACAAAACCATGGAAGGTCCTGACCATAAAGCATCTTTAGAACCACATGAGTTAAAAGCGATGGTAAATGCCATTAGAAACATCGAACTCGCCCTAGGTTCATCTGTTAAAAAGCCAAGTCCTAGCGAACAACCAAACATACAAGTGGCAAGAAAAAGCATCGTTGCTAAGTGTTCGATTAAAAAAGGTGAACTTTTAGATGAAAATAATCTAGCTATTAAAAGACCTGGAAATGGTATTAGCCCTATGCGATGGGATGAGATTATTGGTCAAACAGCAATGAGGGATTATGAAACAGATAGTCTTATAGAAGGTTGCTAGATGGAAGTTTTAAATATTGGAAATCTAGAGAATAAAATTATTGTGCTTAGAAATGAAAAAGTGCTATTGAGCAATGATGTTGCAGAGATCTATGGTGTAGAAACAAGAGATATTAATAAAGCTCTCAAGAACAACCCTGAAAAATTTCCTAATGGTTATGTGGTTGAACTTTCAAAAGACGAAAAGAAAGAAGTGGTGGAAAATTTCCACCACCTTGAAAAACTAAAGTATTCACCTCATTTACCTAAAGCCTTTACTGAAAAAGGTTTGTATATGCTTGCAACTATTTTAAAAAGTAAAAGAGCGACTACTGCCACATTAGCGATAATAGAAACCTTTGCCCACATAAAGCAACTTTCTCACAATATTAATGCTATCATGAAAACGACTGATAAAACTTTACAACAAGAACTTGCACAACAATCCAATAAAATTCTAGAAAATATCATTGAGATTGAACCTGATGTATTGGTTGATGAAGAAGATGGTGAAGTCATCGAAACAACTACTAAATTTGAGTTTAATTTAGGGTTTGCTAAAGTCAGTAGAAGTATAAAGAAGATAAAAAAATGAACAAAAGAAAAATCTGTGTTGTAACGGGAACACGAGCAGAGTATGGACTACTTTACTGGCTTATGAAAGAGATAGAGAGTAATGATGCACTAGAGCTTCAACTCATAGTGACCGGGATGCACCTTAGTCCAGAATTTGGCTTAACTTATAAAGAGATAGAAAAAGAGTTTCATATAGATAAAAAAGTAGAGATGCTACTCTCTTCAGATACCCCCATAGGCATCTCCAAATCAATGGGTTTAGCACAGATCTCTTTTGCAGAGGCATATGATGAACTGAAACCTGACATTGTTGTGGTTTTAGGCGACAGATACGAGATCTTTTCTGCAGTCAATGCCGCGATGATAGCCCGTATCCCCATAGCACACCTGCATGGTGGAGAAACCACAGAAGGTGCTTTCGATGAAGCCATACGACACAGTATAACAAAGATGAGTCATTTACACTTTACAGCTGCCCAAGAGTATAGAACGAGGGTCATCCAACTTGGAGAGCATCCAAACAGAGTATTTAATGTGGGAGGATTAGGCATTGAAAACATAAAAAGACTCAAACTTTTATCTAAAGAAGAGTTTGAAAACTCTATAGGTTTTAAGCTTGCAGCAAAAAATATTTTAGTTACCTACCATCCAGTTACACTTGAAAGCAGTAGTGCACAAAAACAATTTCAAAACCTTCTCGATGCCATAGATACACTTCAAGATACACATATCATTTTTACAAAAGCAAACAGTGATACAGATGGCAGAATCATAAACCAGATGATAGATGAATATGTTGGTAAAAATAGTGACAAGGCTATAGCCTTTACTTCCTTGGGGCAGTTAAGGTATCTAAGTGCATTACAGTATGTCGATGTCATGGTGGGCAACAGCTCAAGTGGTATAGCAGAAGCACCAAGTTTTAAGATAGCCACCATAGATATTGGGGATAGACAAAAAGGACGGCTTAAAGCCAAAAGTATTCTGGAAACAAAGAATAATACAAAAGAGATAGAAACTGCATTTAGGACCATATACTCAACAGAGTTTCAATCTTTACTTCAAACGACTATAAACCCTTATGGAGATGGATGTGTCAGTCAAAAAATAATTTCCATTCTTAAAGATATAAAACTGGATAATATTTTGAAAAAAACCTTTTACAATATAGAAATGGATATCAAATGAGAAATATAGAAAAAATAAAACTAACCATCAACTCTACTATTAAAGATGCTCTCCAAATCATAAATACTGGTGCGATGAAGATTGCTTTAGTGGTGGATAAAAATAATAAACTCCTCGGTACACTTAGTGATGGGGATATAAGAAGAGGTATTTTAAAAGGCTTAGGTTTAGAAGATAGTATTGAGAGTATTATCTTTAAAACACCAACGGTCTGTACTAACAAGGAGAGTAAAGAGTACATTTTAGAATTAGCATTGGCTAAAAAGATTCAACAGATCCCTATTATTGATGAGTGTGGGGTGCTTGTTGGTATTGAGATTGTTGATGAATTGCTACAACCAACTATAAAAAGCAATAAAGTAGTTTTGATGGTAGGAGGGTTGGGTACTAGATTGCGACCTCTTACGGACAATATCCCTAAGCCGATGCTAAAAGTGGGTAATAAACCTATTTTAGAGACCATTATTCTTAACTTTAAAAAGCATGGGTTTGTAAATTTTGTACTTTGTGTTAGTTATAAAGCTGATATTATTGAAGAGTATTTTAAAGATGGGTCTGGTTTTGGTATAAATATAGAATATGTACACGAAAATAAACGAATGGGAACAGCAGGGGCATTAAGCTTAATAGCTAAAGAAAAGTTGCAAGAGCCATTTTTTGTGATGAATGGAGATTTACTGACCAATATTAACTTTGAAAATATGATGAATTATCATATCGAGCATACTTCAGTAGCGACCATGGGTGTGCGAGAGTATGATTTTCAAGTACCTTATGGTGTGGTCAATGTAGAGGGTAATAATATCTTAAGCATAGAAGAGAAACCAGTACATAACTTTTTTGTAAGTGGCGGTGTTTATATATTGTCGCCTTTGGTTTTAAATAGTATTCCTAAAGATAAATATTATGATATGCCAACTTTATTTGAAAAGTTGATAGAAGATAAGCAAAAGAGTATCTCTTTTGCTATTCATGAATATTGGCTAGATATTGGCAGAATTGATGAATTTGAGAAGGCAAATAGAGAATTTGGGGATGTATTTAATGCATAAAGAAAAAACATTTTTAGCCATCATCCCTGCTCGTGGGGGTAGTAAAAGATTACCACGAAAGAACATATTGGATCTAAATGGTAAACCTCTCATTGCTTGGAGCATAGAAGCTGGACTGAAAAGTAAATATATCGACAAAGTTGTAGTCAGTAGTGATGATAATGAGATTTTAGAAGTTTCACAAAAGTTCGGTGCAGATGTTATAGTAAGACCACTAGAGTTAGCAAGTGATACGGCAACAACATTTGATGCCATTGAACATACTATTAAGAGTCTAAAAAAGTATAACTATGTAGTTTTATTGCAAGCTACATCACCATTAAGAGACAGTAAACATATAGATGAAGCCATAGATCTTTTAGAGCAAAAAGATGCAGATGCAGTAGTAAGTGTATGCGAGATGGAACACTCTCCATTATGGTCAAATACTTTAGATGAAACACGCTCTATGAAAGGTTTTTTAAGTGATGAAGTGTTAAATAAACGAAGTCAAGATTTAGAAAAGTATTATAGACTCAATGGGGCTATTTATATCTGTAAAACAGAGAGACTTTTAGAAGAAAAAAGCTTTTTTTTAGAAGACAATATCTTTGCTTATGCTATGGACAGGGAAAGTTCTGTGGATATTGATGATGCAATTGATTTTAAATTGGCTCAGTCAATAATAAAGGATAAAGAAATATGAAAAAAATAGTAATCATAGGAGCTGGTCAATTAGGTAGTAGACATTTGCAGGGAATTGCTCAAAGTAGTTTTGATATCACTATAGAGGTTGTTGAACCTTATGAAAGTTCACGAGAAACAGCACTAATAAGATATGAAGAGATAGATGCTAATCCAAAGATAAAGAGTATTAACTTCTTCGAATCACTTGATCAGCTTTCTGATGAACTAGATATAGTCATCATCGCTACAAATGCAGATGTACGATCAAAGATTATTAAAGAGTTGTTCGCAAAAAAGAGCGTTGAGAACCTCATACTTGAAAAAGTACTTTTTCAAA
>Ga0256840_1004029_pt1 | contig 11314 bp, 6 predicted proteins | sample 355202metaG_FD_185969 | JGI IMG/M metagenome (GOLD analysis project Ga0256840, IMG submission 185969) | Hydrothermal vent microbial communities from Mid Atlantic Ridge, Atlantic Ocean - 355-202 | ecosystem: Environmental > Aquatic > Marine > Hydrothermal vents | place: Atlantic Ocean: Mid...
TCAGGAAACTATCACCATTAAAACTGTTAAAAATGAATTGAAACATGTTCGTGTTTTAGGTCCATGTACAGAGAGAACACAAATAGAAATTTCCAAGACAGATGCTTATTATTTAGGAATACCCGCTTTAGTACGGGAAAGCGGAGATTTGGACGGGACTCCTGGTTTAACCTTAGTAGGGCCAAAAGGAGAGATTAAAATTAGAAGCGGAGTAATTTTAGCGCATCGCCATATCCATGCTTCTCCTGCTGATGCTAAAAAATATGGTTTAAAACACGGCCAAATGGTTTCTGTAAAATTTGCTTACGGAAATCGCGCTTTGACTTTTCATAATGTTTTGGTAAGAGTTCATAAAAATTTTGTTTGGAGAATGCAAGTTGATACAGATGAAGCTAATGCTGCCGGAATTGATGATGAACATAATATTGGAGAAGTGATTATAGATTAATTTTCATATTTTATAATCTTAAATTAATATTTTAAAGAAAATCAGAAGTTGGGATGATTTTAAATTATAAGTTATGAATTGTAAGTATTGCGAATTATGACTAAAACCATTTTAATAACAGGGGGAGCTGGTTTTATAGGCTCCCATCTTTGTGATTATTTTATTAAAGAAGGACACAAAGTAATTTGTGTTGATTCTTTTTTTTCTGGCAAAAAAGAAAATATTGTTCATTTGCTTAGTCATAAAAACTTTACTTTAATTAGGCATAATGTAATTTACCCTTTGAACAAAAAATTTGTTCAACTTGATGAGATTTATAATTTAGCTTGTCCGGCAAGTCCTATTCAATATCAATTTGATCCAATTTTAACTTTACGCACAAGTGTTGATGGAATGCGTAATATGCTTGACTTAGCGCGTAAGTATAACGCTAAAATTCTACAAGCTTCTACATCAGAAATATACGGTGATCCGCTAGAACATCCCCAAAAAGAAAGTTATTTTGGAAATGTGAATCCAATTGGAAAACGCAGCTGTTATGACGAAGGCAAAAGAGCAGCCGAATCTTTATGTAAAGATTATAAAAATAAATATAAAGTAGATGTACGCATTGTTAGGCTTTTTAACATTTATGGACCACGAATGATGTTTAATGACGGTCGAGTTATTTCTAACTTTATTTTACAGGCTCTTCTAGGAGAAGACATCACGGTTCATGGCACGGGAGAGCAGTCACGTAGTTTTATGTATATTGATGATTTAATTGAAGGATTAGTTAAAGTTATGTCAGCTCCAGTAGACGAAATCGGATTGGGTCCTATTAACTTAGGCAATCCAGATGAACGCAAGATAAAAGATCTAGCGCAAGAGATAAAAGATTTATCTAAAAGTAAAAGCCGTATTGTCTATATTGACTACGAAAAAATTCCTGAGAGGTTAGGCGACCCTCAAAGAAGGTGTCCTGACATTACTTTAGCAAAGCAAAAACTTAATTGGGAGCCAAAGATTGGATTTAGAAAGGGGCTAGTAAGAACTATAGAAGATTTTAAAAGAAGGTTGACTAACAAAACTAAAATAATTATTTTTATACCATCATATTTTCCGTTTAAAGGACCAGTGGAGTCAACAATTAAAGAGTTAACAGATCGCTTAATTTCTTATGATTTTGATTTGCTTACAGCAAAATTTGAAAAAAATTTGCCAAAACAAGAGAAAATTGGTCGCACCAATGTTTATCGTTTAGGTTTAGGCACAAAAATAGATAAATACTTATTACCGTTATTAGCAACTTTTAAAGCTTTGAAATTGACAAAGAAGAACAATTATGAGGTTGTTTGGGGGGTTATGGCTAGTTATGGTTCTTTAGCTGCTATTTTATTCTCTTTATTGTCAAGAAAGGCGATATTATTAAGTTTGTATGAAGGTAAAATTAGAGACACAAATTCATTACGTCGCCGCTTTTTAATACCAATTTATAAATTAATCTTTAAGAAAGCTCATCGCTTGCAAGTAGTAGCAAAGTTAACCCAACAACAGCTTGCCTGGCTTGAAGACAAAAAAAATTTACAGACTATCAATCTTGAAGAAGGATGGGACTATTTAGCTAAAAAAACAAAGGAAAAATTTCAAGAATTAGAGATTTTAAGTTCTAGGCTGTAAAAAAGTAAAAATCTTAAACATTTAAAAACAGTAAAGGAATTAAAACTAAAAACCACAAAATAAAAATAATAACCCCTGTATAAAATTTGTATATTTTAAATGAATTGAAATTCAAAAGTATAAATTTAGTGATATTTTAAAAATTATCTTTAATTTTTAGTTCAAAATATTTTGTTAATTTTATTTTTTTATTGTTTTTTAACTTAAGACCAATGAAAAAACATAACAAAAAAATTATCGGCATTGACGCTCGTCTTTATGGTTCTGTCGGACGAGGTTTGGGGCGTTATATAAAAGAAGTTATAGATAGAATCGTAGATAAAATTGATAATCCCTTGAAGGGTGGAGAGGGAAAAAATAAATATGTTATTTTTTTAGGGAAAGATAATTTTAAAGAATTTAAAACAACTAATCCAAATGCCAAAAAAGTACTTTGCAAGACAAGATGGTATAGCATAAAAGAGCAAATAGTTATGCCTTTTTTTATTTTGAAAGAAAAAATTGATTTAATGCATTTTCCCCATTTCAATATTCCTATTTTTTGTCCTTCTAGATTTATTGTTACTATTCATGATTTAATTTTAACTAAATTCCCCACTTTGCGCGCTACTACTTTGTATTCCATTTTATATAAAATTAAAAATTTGGGCTACAAAGTAGTAATTTCTACTGCAGTACATCGATCTGAGCAGATTATTACAGTATCCAATTTTACAAGAAAGGACATTATAAAACAATTTAAAATTAGTGCTAATAAAATTATAGTTACTTATGAAGGAATAACAAAAACTATAAAATATAATCCGATAGATAATAATGAAGAAAAAGTTCTTTTATGGTATAATATAAAAAAACCATTTTTGCTTTATGTAGGCAGCGCTTATCCGCATAAAAATTTAGAATTATTAATTAAAGCTTTTAGAAATATCAGAAAGAGATATCCGAATTTACATTTAGTTTTGGTAGGCAGGGAGGATTATTTTTATCAAAAGCTTAAACAGGCGAACAAACAGACACCTTGTATTGTTTTTACTGGTTATGTTCCCGACAAAGATTTAAGGATATTATATAAAAATGCTTTGGCATATGTTTTTCCTTCAATTTATGAAGGTTTTGGTTTGCCACCTCTAGAGGCAATAATAAATCATTGTCCGGTTGTAAGCTCTAATCAGGCAAGTATGCCAGAAATATTAGGAAAAAGCGCTCTTTATTTTAATCCTTTTAAGGTAAAAGAGATTGAGAATAAACTTAAACAAATCATTGATGATGAAAATTTAAGAAAAGATTTAGTAAAGACCGGTTTAGATTATATAAAAAAATATAATTGGGATAAGTGCGCTCAACAAACTTTTGAGTTGTATTGTAAAAATTAGATTTATTTTATGAAGGTAAATAAATTATATATTAGACAACAGGAAAAACTAAAACCTTCTCAATTTTTGGTTGATTTATCAAAAGAGACAAATAATCAAAAAAAAGACATTGGGGAAAATAGAAAAAAAAGAAATTATGAAATATTTAATATTGTAAAAAAATTAACTTTTTATCCCCTGATATTAACATTTTTTAAAATGTTCTTTTTTGTTTTTTGGAGTGTATATAAAATTTCTTATAATGTTGGTTGGTTTTGTCTTTTTTTGGTAAGATTTATTTATTTTTCTGTAATATTTAGTTTTAATTTTTTAAAAAATCAAATAACTAGTTTATTTACAAAGAACAAAGAAGAACAAGTAGTTTTAAATAATAGAACTAATTTTTTGCGCAAAATAGTATTTAAAAAAATATTGAGTTTTGTAACAATAGTTATTATTATTGTTTTACCATTTAAGTTTGTTGACTATTATCGATCTTTGAATATTGAAGTAATTAAGGGTAGAGTTCTAGGGGCATCAGAAGAAGCGGTTCGCGAAATGGTAAACGCTTCCAAATTTGTTGCTAATATGGAATTTGACAAGGCTGGAGAAAATTTTGTTCAAGCCCAGAAATCTTTTCAAAATGCCCAAGAGGAATTAAAACAAATTAACGATTTTCTTTTTGTCTTAGCTAATTTACTTCCAAGCAAGAAAGCAAAGATGGCCAGTAATGCCAAGTTGATATTAGAAGCAGGAAAAATAGGGGCTAATTTAGGTTTTACTTTGAATCAAGGCATTGAAGTATTAGTAAATGAAAAAGACCTAGACAAAAAAATAGATTTATTTTCTTTGGCTTTGGATAACGCTAGTGTTTCAGCAAATCAATTAAATTATTTAATCAATAAGATAGATTTTAATAGTTTGCCCAATGAATATAAAGAGGAATTTGTTTTAATGCAAGATAAGATTGATGATCTAAATCAAATTTTACAAGATTTTGATAATTTAATAAAAAAAGCCAAAATATTTTTAGGATTTAAATATGATAGAAGATATTTATTGATTTTTCAAAATAATGCAGAATTAAGGGCAACGGGTGGTTTTATTGGGAGTTATGCTATTGTTGATTTCCGAAAAGGTAAAATTGTTAATATTGAAATTCCAACAGGAGGAGGTTATGACACAGAAGCAGGAATGAGAGAAGCAATTATTTCTCCAGAACCTTTGCATCTAATAAATCCTCGTTGGTATTTTTGGGATTCTAATTGGTGGCCAGATTGGCCAACTTCAGCTCGTCAAATTATGAAATTTTATGAAAAAAGCGGAGGGTCTACCGTAGATGGAGTAATTAGTTTAACTCCTACGGTTTTTGAGGAAGTTTTAAAAATTACAGGACCGATAGATATGAGAGAGGGATACGGCATTATATTTGATAGTGATAATTTTTGGTTAGAAACCCAGAGAATTGTAGAATATCAAAAATATAAGAAATGCGCAACTACAACCGAATCTTTCACGGCAGAGTGCAAAAAGGAAAAACCAAAAAAGATAATAAAAGATTTATTCAATAAAGTATTAAAAATACTTCCCCAAAAGCTAAATAACAAAGAAAATTTATTAGATTTAATTAAAATTTTAAATAAGAATTTAAATGAAAAGCAGATATTGGTTTATTTTAATAACGAAGATTTACAGCAAATTATTAAACAATACAACTGGGAAGCAGAAATTAAAGATTTTCCTTATGATTATTTAATGGTAGTTGATACTAACATTGGTGGCGGCAAAAGCGATCGAAAAGTTTACCGAGAGATTAATCATTTGGCCACAATAGAATCAGACGGATCTATTATTGACACTTTAACCATTAAAATAAATCACAATGCCAGAAAAGGAGAAGAGTTTGTGGGAGTAAGAAACGTTGATTGGTTGCGTGTTTATGTTCCTAAAGGTAGCATTTTAATAAGTGCAAGTGGTTTTAATCCTCCCCCGAAAAAATTATTTGAAGAACCTGGAGAGAGTTGGAAATATGATGATTTTATTCTTACGCACGAAAAACTGGCTAAAAGACATCAATTATCAGGAACTTTAATTTACAGCGAATTTAATAAAACTGTTTTTGCTAATTGGGTTCAGACAGATCCAGAACAAAGCAGTATTATTAGGCTGAAATACAAACTTCCTTTTAAAATTAAAACAAAATCAGATAATAATTCTCTGTGGGATAAAATTTTGTCTAATTTTAATAAAGAATTACCAGATAATTCCTTTTATGCTTTATTAATCCAAAAGCAACCTGGCACAAAAAATTATTTTTTAAATGCACAAATTTCTTTTCCTACTAAATGGAACATACAATGGTGTTACCCGGAAATTAATAAGTGCCAAATAAATGAGCAGTTAAACTTTGATAAATATCAGGTTGTTATTTTTAATAATTAAAAAATATGAATTACGGTTTAACTAACCAAAATGATTATTTGTTTTCAGAAATAGATACAGGTTTATCCACTTTTACTTTTGATATGTTTGTTTTGTTTTTAGAAGTGGTTGTAGGTGTTATTATAGCCTTATTCATTATTAGAAAAATTGTTCGTTTTTTTGCTAGTAAAAACCATTATTTTGATCATGTTGTTTTTTTGGTACGCTTACCAAAAGAGAAACCAAGCGATAAAGACAAAGAATTTTCGGTTCAACAATTGCATGAGGAAATTGCGCGAGGAGAAACTATTTTTTCAGCTATTGGAGGTTTAAGAGCGCAAAGGGGTTTAAAGGCGTGGTTTTTGGGACGCAACGATCACTTTTCTTTTGAGATTGTAGCCAACAAAAAAATCATTTCTTTTTATGTGGTAGCTCCTAGAAAAATGGGTAATTATTTACAACAGAGAATCCAAGCTTATTACCCAGAGGCAGTGATGGAAGAAGTCGAAGATTATAATATTTTTTCTTCTCATAGCTGTGTTTTAGGCGGCGTATTAAAGACAAGACGTAATTTTATCTTTCCCTTAAAAACATATCAAAAACAAGAAGAAGACCCCTTAAATTCTATTATCAATGCAATGTCTAAATTAGAAGAAGATGAGGGTGTGGCTATTCAATATATAATAAGAAGCGCAAAAGCAGAGTGGCATAAAAAAGTTAGTAATGTAGTGAGGGAGGTTAGCAAAGGAAAAACTATAAACGAGGCAATTAAAACTACATTTCTAAGCAAGATCTTTGTTATATTAGCAGAAATTATTAAAGCGGCTAAACCCACTTCTCCTGATGAGAAACAAAGACAAATACAAGAACCCAAAAGATTAACTCCAATGGAAGAGGAAATGTTAAAAGGTTTTGAAGAAAAAAATTCAAAGGCAGGCTTAGATGTCAACTTGCGTATTATAGTTAGCGCTCACAACAAAGGAAAAGCCCAAATTTATTTAGATAATTTGGTCGGAGTTTTCAGTCAATATAATTATTATGAATATGGGAATAGTTTTCCCAATAAAGCCTATACTCGCAATCAGAAAAAGATTATCCATAATTTTATCTATCGACGTTTTGATGAAAAACAAAGTTTTCTGTTGAATACTGAAGAAGTGGCAAGCCTTTATCATTTTCCTTTAAAACATGCAGAAACTCCTAACATTTTATGGTTAACTGCGCGTTATGCGCCAGCTCCAACAAGTGTTCCCAATGAGGGAATATTGTTAGGGTATAATGTTTATCGAGGAATAGTGAAAGACATCCATATTAAACGTGATGATCGTCGTCGCCATACTTATATTATTGGTAAATCTGGAGTTGGTAAATCCGTATTATTAGCTAGCATGGCTATACAAGACATTGTAAGTGGCGAAGGAGTATGTGTAATTGATCCGCACGGCGACTTGATTGATGATATAATTCCCAGAATACCACCAGAAAGAGCAGAAGATGTTATCTATTTTAATCCTGCTGATATTGAAAGGCCACTAGCTCTTAATTTACTTGAATATGATCCACGTTATCCAGAGCAAAAGACATTTGTTATTAATGAAATGATAAAGATTTTTGATAAATTATATGATTTAAGACAAACAGGCGGTCCAATTTTTGAACAATATATGCGCAACGCTATGCTTTTAGTAATGAACGACCCCGAAACAGGCTCTACTTTAATGGAAATACCAAAAGTATTAGCAGATCCAGATTTCAGAAAAATGAAATTAGAAAGATGTAATGATATTACAGTAGTTGATTTTTGGAAAAAAGAAGCTGAAAAAGCAGGAGGGGATGCTGCCTTAGCTAATGTAGTCCCCTATGTTACATCCAAACTTACGCAGTTTATTTCTAATGATATGATGCGTCCAATTATTGGCCAACAAAAAAGCTCTTTTAATGTAAGAGATATTATGAATAAAAGGAAAATTTTATTAGTCAATTTATCTAAAGGTCAAGTAGGAGAAATGAATTCTTATCTTTTAGGAATGATTTTAGTAGGCAAAATTTTAATGGCCGCTATGTCTCGAACCGATATTCCAAAAGAAGAACGTAAAGATTTTTACTTATATATTGATGAATTTCAGAATTTTACTACTGATTCAATTTGTGCTATATTATCGGAAGCCAGAAAATACAATTTAAATTTAATTATGGCGCACCAGTATTTGGGACAATTAGTGGTTAATAATGACACTTCTATTAAAGATGCGGTTTTTGGCAATGTTGGTACATGGATAACATTCAAGATTGGTTCAGAAGATGCGGAGGTGTTGGAAAAAGAATTTTCGCCTGTTTTTAATCAATATGATTTAATAAATATAGAGAAATATACTGCTTATGTAAAGCTGTTAGTAGATAATACAGCTACTAGGCCATTTTCTATGCATACTATTTGGCCATTGCCTGGTGTTGTTCGCGAAGAAGTTGGCCTTAAAATTAAAACTTTGAGCAGATTAAAATATGGTCAAGACAGAAATTTGATAGAAGCAGAAATTAGAAAAAGGTCCCAATATTATTAATTTGTTTAATAAGATATTCTTCTTTACAAAAGAAAATTGATAATTTATAATAAAAAAACACTAAAAACAAAAAAAATGAAATCTAAATAATTTTTAAAATTAAACAAAAAATATGACAAATAAAAACGATTTTGATTTTAGTGATCAAACAAAAACCTATGATGACATTGAGTCTCTAAATAATGATCTATTACAAAGCGAAACTGACTTGTTGCCAGAAATTAACCAAGATTTGTTGGAAGGAGCTAATAATGACGAGACAGTTTCTTCTAAACAAAACACCAATCAAATAGGAAACTTTAATAACACTTCAAATAAAAATCAAAATAACGAGGAAATATCTGCAGATGGCATTGTTATTCAAAGATCAAAATTGATTTTAATGAAGCAATTAATAGAAAACATAAAGGAAAGTAGTGACAAATTATCGCAACTTTTGTCAGTATATGATTTAGATGAGAATGTTAAACATATTACTATCGGCCAATTAAGTGAAGAAAAAATTATTAAACCCCGGGAAGAAACAGCTAAAATTATAGAAGGGGTTTTTGATGGAGAAAAAATGATTGGTCCAGATGGAAAACAGTATAGTGTTCCTGCTAATTATGCCTCTAAATCAAAATTGGTTGAGGGAGATATTTTAAAACTCACTATAACAAAAGATGGAACTTTTGTATATAAACAAATTGGTCCTATTGAAAGAAGAAGAGTAGTAGGTACATTAAATAAAGAAGAGGATGGTGCTTATTATGTTAGCGCTAATAATAAGAAGTGGCGTGTTTTGACTGCAAGTGTAACTTATTTTAAAGGAAAACCAGGAGATGAGGCGGTAATTTTAATACCAAAAACAGGGGAAAGCAAATGGGCTGCCGTTGAAAATATTATTAGCAAAATAAGTTAAAAATTAATTTTTGTGATCTTAGAATCCACAACCCTTAATTTGTAATTTTATTGTTTGGACTAAATTATGTCTACAACACTATACAGAAAATATAGACCATCAAATTTTGAAGAGGTGGTAGGTCAAAACCATATTAAGATAACATTAGAAAATGAAATTCAGGCAGGTAAGATAGCTCATGCCTATTTATTTTGTGGACCTCGTGCTGTCGGTAAGACTACTATGGCTCGCATTTTTGCTAAAGCAATTAATTGTTTAAACAGAAAAAAGGATAAATATAATCCTTGTGGAAGATGTGAAATATGTAAAGACATTAGCGCGGGGAGATGTTTAGATGTTATAGAGATAGATGCGGCTAGCCATACAGGAGTAGATAATGTTAGAGAAAACATTATTGCTGCTTCTCGAATAGCACCAAACAAAACAAAATATAAAGTTTTTATTATTGATGAGGTACATATGCTTTCCATAGGTGCTTTTAATGCTCTTCTTAAAATTATGGAAGAACCGCCGAAAAATGTAGTTTTTATCCTATGTACCACAGAAGTCCACAAGGTTCCTACAACAATTATTTCTCGTTGCCAAAGATTTGACTTTAAGCGCATTAGCATTAAAGATATAGTTAAAAAACTTTTATATATCGCAAATGAAGAGAGGATAGAAATAGAGAAAGACATTCTAGAAGATATAGCTCAACGTTCAGAAGGGCATATGCGTGATGCTGAAAGCATGTTAGGGCAGATTATTGCTATTGGGGGTAAAAAAATTACTCGTAAAGAAGCTGATTTAGTTATTCCTAGAAGCAATTTAGATAAATGTATTGCTTTTATAGATCTATTATTTAGAAAAGATGCGTCTGAAGCAATAAATTTGATCAATGTTTTAATTAATGAAGGAATAGATTTAATAAATTTTGTTGAAAATGTTATTGAAATTGTGCGAAAAATAATGTTCATTAAAATCAACCCTAACTTAAGTGAAAAAATAGGAATAGAAATGGGTGAAAGTTTAGAATTAAAAATAAATAATTTAAGCAAAGAAGTTGAATTAAGTAAGATAGTAGATATTTTAGAAAAATTAATACAGGCAAGAGAAAAAATCAATAAAAATTTTATTATTCAACTACCATTAGAAATAGCAATTGTAGATATATGTTTAGACGAAACGAGAACTATATCCAAAAAAGAGATTACAGAAAATAATAATATATCTTATAATAATTTAAGCAACAGTAATATAAATAACAATTTAAAGAATAATGATATTTTACCACAAAAACAGGTAAATAGCAATCACAACCAAAACAATAATAATTTACATTTTGATAAAATAAAAAGTAAATGGAATGAACTTTTAGCAAAGGTTAAACACTATAATCATTCCCTTTCTTTTATTTTACAGGTTTGTGAGTTAAAGAAATTTGAGAATAATAAATTATGTTTAGCCTTTAAATATAAATTTCATCAAGAGAGGATCAATGATCCTAATGTTAAAGTTTTGGTAGAAAAAGCTTTAAGTGAAGTTTATGGAACGCAAATAGAATTACAGGCAATTATTGACGAAAAAATAGAAATTAACAATAAATCAATAAATGCTTCTTCTAATAAAAGTTCTAATACATATAAAGAAGAAAAAGAGGAGAACGAAGGAGAAAATATGATGGATAATCTATTGAAAACTTTTGGTGGAAGAATAATAAATTAAATTAATTTTAAAATGTTTTTATATATTCGGGGATCGTCTAATGGTAGGACACCAGGTTCTGGCCCTGGCAATCCTGGTTCGAATCCAGGTCCCCGAGCAAAAACAACACCCCACTCGGGGTGTTGTTTTTGTTTGCGGATTATTGAATAAGTTCACATACATTTTGGACTCCGCAGGAGGCCAAAATGTATGCAAATAGGGTTTAAATTCCATAATTGCCGTGGATTTGGTAGATTATATGAGTATAGTTATAAACATACTCATATGA
>Ga0256840_1004030_pt1 | contig 11309 bp, 11 predicted proteins | sample 355202metaG_FD_185969 | JGI IMG/M metagenome (GOLD analysis project Ga0256840, IMG submission 185969) | Hydrothermal vent microbial communities from Mid Atlantic Ridge, Atlantic Ocean - 355-202 | ecosystem: Environmental > Aquatic > Marine > Hydrothermal vents | place: Atlantic Ocean: Mid...
ATACGGGTTTTGGTGCTTAACCCAAAGTGAAGTGCCTTGAACAAAGTCCGCAAAATTTACAATTTTGCGTGTCAATTATTAAAGAAAAAATTGTAAATTTGGCTACGAGATAAACCGAAAGTTCAGTCCTTCGAAATCCCGTACTAACCATAGCCTAACCGTTACCGTTAATTAAAAACTTACTATTTTCCCATCTTCATTGAGTTTAGCAAATGCGGTTATGCATTTATGGAAATCATCATTTGGTTGACCGCTGAACCAAAATTGTTTATCGTGTTTATCCCATTGTGCAATTTGATAGCCTTCTTCGTTCCAATCTACACATCTGCAAATTACCATTTGTCTATTGTTCAGTTCTTTTGCTCTTTCTAATCCTACGTACATAATTTTTATTTTTTTGATTTATATTTTCTAATACCTATATTTTGAAATTCGTCAATAGAAAATGCTTGACTATAATCAACTAAATCGTCTAATTCTTGAAATATTGGGTTTTGCCAATCAACATCATCATTGTCAAGTTCTTTGATTTTCTCAAATAACTCTTTGGGGATTTCTGATATTTGGCTAATTGTTGCAGTTATTGTAAAACTTAAATTAACTGTTACTTTTTTTTTATCCATAATTTTAGTGTTTAAAAACTAACGGTAACACTATACAAACGTAATGCTTGTAAGTGCTTAACCGATGTTTAGTGTTTATTTATAATATTCATTTATTTACTCTAATTTTGTGCTTATTTAAACGCACTACGCTTGTACAAATACGTTATGTGCAAGCGAAAAAAACGACAGAGCAAGAAAATTAAGGTTCGTTATTAGAACAAAAGAATGATTGAAAATTATACAAAAGAAGTTCTGAACGCAAGAAAGTTTTCAAAACAAAAAATTGAGACAGAATATCCTAAAATTTTTGAAATATTAGGATTTATGGACAAATATTTTGCATCATTAATAAACCGTTTTGAAAATGTTAGCGGAATGGGAGAAATTGATAATTACAAACTTGCATTGATTGTCTCTTTTATAAGAACTCAATTGATTATTAGCGAACATATTCTCAATAGTGAATTAATTGAGGTTACAGTTTTAGAAAGAAAACAAATAGAATTAGTTGCGAGATTATCCGAAATTGACAAAAAAACAAGTAATAAAGAAAGTATCCAAAGATTAAAAGGAAAAACACCAAATATTGGAAACGGAAACGTAAGCGATAATTTAAGAAGTATGTATGGAATGTTCTCTGAAATAGCACATTCATCAAAAACTGAACCTTTTGCATTATTAGCGGAAAAACCAGATATTGACACAATTGGATATAGTGTTTTACCCGAATATTGTTCAAAAAATACTATTGTCGCTTTGAATAATCACATTCAAATATTTTTTGATTTTGTAATTTATATGTTAGGTTTTCAAAAAGAATTTATGGAAGATTATGTTGATAGTAATGATATGGAATTAATAAATAATCTATTAGAATCAGGCAAACTTTCTGGACTTACAGTATTTGACAGATTTTAATAACGTGAAATGCCAGCACATAACAACGGCTATACTTAATTGCTTAGTTCTGTGCTACTTTGTAAAAATCGAAGATTTTTCCAAGTTGGTTTTGTACTTAGAAAGTTAAGTGTTAAATTGTCGCAACTAAGCATAGCCAAATCGTTGGGCAGAATAAAAAATTACGTATCATAATCGAATATTTGCGTATCATATCGTATCATAATGCTATTTTTTATATATTTGCATTATGGAAAATAAAGTATTTAATTTTACACTTAATTTAGATTGGAATTTACTTAAAATTGTCAGTCAAATAGACCGATTTGATGCATCTTGGACTTCCATCGAAAAGAAAGAAAAGCAAAGTCTGAAACAATTAAAAAACATTGCAACAGTTCGTAGTGTTGGTGCTTCAACAAGAATTGAAGGCTCTAAAATGAGTAATGAAGAAGTAAAAGTATTGCTCGACAAAATAGATATTACAAAAATTGAAGACAGAGACGCTCAAGAAGTAATAGGATATTTTGAAGTTTTAGACTTAATATCTGAAAATCATTCAGAGATTGAAATTACTGAAAATAATTTAAAAAATCTGCACAACATTCTATTGAAACATAGTGATAAAGACCAATGGCATAAAGGAAATTACAAACAACATTCAAATGCTGTAGAAGCAAATTTACCAGACGGAACAAAACAAATCATTTTCCAGACAACAAACGCAGGATATGAAACGGAAGATGCAATGAGAAAATTAATTGAATGGTATAAAAACGATACTGAAACTCATCCTTTAGTGAAATCTGCTGTATTCTCCTATGAGTTTGTAAGTATTCATCCTTTTCAAGACGGAAATGGAAGATTAAGTCGTTTACTTGCTACACTTCTATTATTGAAAAATGGGTATAATTGGATACAATATGTCAGTTTAGAACACGAAATTGAAAGTCGAAAAAATGAATATTATATTGAATTAAGAAAATGTCAAGCGGAAAGACCTAATGAAAATGTAACAAGTTGGATAAATTTCTTTTTTAATGCACTAATGAATATTCAACAGCAATTAATGAAAAAGTTAGAAACTAAAGGAACAAAAGCAAAACTTTCACCAAGAGAAAAATCAATTCTGCTATTTATTGAAAATAATGCAGGAACAAAATCAGGTAAAATTGCTGAAAAACTCAATATTCCTAACCCAACAGTTAAAAGAATATTAACAAAATTAGTGAACGATAATTTAATAGAAAAATATGGAATTGGAGCAGGAACAAATTACGCTATACAATAACTCTGCCCAACAAATTGTATAGTTAATGGCTACTAATTGCTGAACCCAAAGTTAAGTTCTTTAAATGAAGTTTGGTGCTTAACCGAAAATATAGTAATTTTAACACGCCACTAACCATACAAGTAGGCGTTACCAACAAGCCCAGAACGAGAAAAATCGTACTAAAAAGAAAAAGCCAATCGCATATTTTACACATTTATTTTTTGCCAACGCTCAAATCCAATACAAAAAAATAAAAGAGTAAAATTTCCCCAACGCTTACTCCATTTATTCAAAAAACATTCTTACATTTGGACAATTATTGTCCTGAAATATAAATCAAGAACAAAATGAGTGTAAAAGAAACATTTGGAGAACATATTAAAAGACTACGGGAAGAACATAAACTACCAATCAGAAAGGTTGCTTCAGTTTTAGACCTTGACCCTTCAACGCTTAGTAAAATTGAAAGAGGAGAACGAAATGCAAATAAAGAAATGCTACCATTACTTGCGGAATTATTTGATGAGGATGAAAAAACATTAAACCTAATTTTATTTAGCGACAAAGTTGCTTATCAAATTTTAGGAGAGGAAAACCCTAATGAGATTTTAAAAGTAGCAGAAGAAAAAATTCAATATTTAAAAAACAAGAATCTTAAACAAGGTTCATTTGACCTGAAATAATATGCAAATTAAAGACCTTGTTAAAAAATATCACTCAAACAGAGAAACCTATCTGAAAGCGAACTATAACGAAACGCAACTCAGAACAGATTTTTTAGATCCATTTTTTGAACTTTTGGGTTGGGATATTAAAAATGAAGAAGGAAAACCAACTAATGAACGTGAAGTTTTATTAGAAGAAGGGTTAAAAGCAGATGCAACCGCAAACACAAAAAAACCTGATTACACTTTTAGACTTTTTTCAGAACGAAAATTCTTTTTAGAAGCAAAAAAACCAAATGTAAAAATTGAAAATGACAACGAACCTTCAAAGCAGGTTCGCAGATATGGTTTTACAGCAAAACTGAAAATATCAGTTTTGTCAAATTTTGAATACTTAGCAATCTACGATTGCTCACAAAAAGTTGAAAAAGATGATTCTGTAACAAAATCACGTATAAACCTTTATCATTATACTGAATACGAATCTGCATTTGAAGAAATTAAAAAACAATTAAGCCATCAAGTAGTTTACAATGGAGAATTTGATGAAACTTGGAAAGACATTGAAGAACAACTTAAATTATCAAGTGTTGATAGTTTATTCTTATCTCAAATAAATGATTGGAGAATTATTCTTGGAAAAGAAATATACTCTCACAGACCAAAGATTTCAATTGAAGAATTAAACGATATTGTTCAGTCATATATAAACAGCATCATATTTTTGAGAGTTTGTGAAGATAGAAATTTAGAAACCTACAAAACACTTCTAAACTTTGCTAACAAAAATGATTTTGATTCTTTAATTAAGAAATTCAAAGAAGCAGATAAAAAATATAATGCAGGTTTATTTAATCATCCTTTGACTAAGGAAATAATATCAAATAACAGTTCAGCATTTTGGACTATCATTGAGCATTTATATTTTCCTGAAAGTAGTTATTCTTTTTCTGTATTTTCTTCCGACATTTTAGGTAATATCTATGAAATATTTCTTGGAGAACAATTAAGCATCGAAAAAGGTGTAATTATTATCAAAAAAAAACCTGAAAACATTGATAGGGATATTGTTACAACCCCAACATTTATCATTCAAGATATATTACGTCAAACAGTTGTAAAACATTGTGCTAACAAAACTGATGAAGAAATATTAAATTCATCTTTTGCTGACATTGCTTGTGGTTCAGGTGCATTTTTATTAGAAACTTATCAATTATTACAAGATACATTAGTCGATTACTACTTAGCAAACGACACAAAAAAGTTAATTCAAACAAGCATAAAAACTTTCAAACTTTCGTTTGAAATCAAAAAGGAAATTTTAGAAAATTGTATCTACGGAATTGATAAAGACTACAATGCTGTTCAAGCCTGTAAATTTGGTTTACTTCTAAAACTTCTTGAAAATGAAGATAATTCAACCATTTCAACACCAGCATTGCCAAATCTTAAAAATATTCAATTTGGAAATAGTCTGATAGACAATTCTTTGACTTCTAATGAAAATCAAGAAGAGATAAATCCTTTCGATTTTGGAAAAACTAAATTTAATGTAATTGTTGGAAATCCGCCATATATGGCAACGGAACATATGAAGCAATTTACACCTTTAGAATTGCCTTTGTATAAGAAACATTTCGAATCGTCATATAAGCAGTTTGACAAATACTTTCTGTTTATTGAAAGAGGTTTGAATTTATTAAAACCAAAAGGCTACTTTGGATATATTGTGCCAAGTAAATTTATAAAAGTTGGTGCAGGAAAGAAATTAAGAGAATTACTTGTTTCAAATAAATCAGTAGAACAAATTATTTCTTTTGGAGCAAATCAAGTTTTTCATAACAAATCAACTTATACTTGTTTGCTTATTCTTAAAAATGAAGAACAAAAGGAATTAAACTATTTAGAAGTTGATTCTTTACAAGATTGGAAAACTCGAAATATAAAAGATGAATACTTAGATTCTGTTAGTTTTGATGAGTTAAAAAAAAATGATTGGGTTCTTGTTCCAAATTATTTAAAACAGGCATATAATAATATAATTAAACAATCTAAAACTTTAGAAAACTTAATTGGTTCTGATAACATCTATAATGGAATCCAAACAAGTGCTAATAGTGTTTATATACATTCAAAAACTAAAGAAGATAAAAAATACTTTTATTTTTCAAAAGACAATATCGAATGGAAGGTCGAAAGAGGACTAACAAGACCATATTATAAAACTTCAAGCGGAGAAGATAATTTAAATACTTATCGTCCATTTAATCCAAACACTTTTGTCATTTATCCATATTTAAAAACAAAAAATGGAATTCAATTTGTTGAACTTGACAAGTTAAAAATCAACTATCCACATTTGTTTTCTTTTTTAAACCATTACAAAGACAAATTAGACAATTCAAAAAGAGATATAAAACCAACGCCAGAAACAGAGAACGAATGGTATAGATACGGAAGGCATCAAAGTCTTGATAAATGTGACGTTCCTGCGAAAATTATAGTTGGTGTTTTAGCAAAGGGTAATAAATATGCTATTGACTATTTTGGAACATTAATTTCGTCAGGTGGAACAGCAGGTTATTGTATGATTACTTTACCTGATGATTTTCCGTATTCAATTTATTATATACAAGCACTTTTAAATTCTAAATATTTAGAATGGTTTTCTGCGTTAAATGGAGAAGTTTTTAGAGGTGGATATATTGCAAGAGGAACTAAAGTTTTAAAGAAATTACCTATTAGAATTATTGATTTTAACTCAAAAGGAGAAAAGAAGATACACGATAAAATTGCTTCTATTCAAGAAGAACTCATCAATATTCAAGGGAAAATTGATAAAAATAAAGCCAATAATAGAAAATTAATTCCTTTACAACGTCAATTTGACATCCAAAAAAATGAATTAGAAGAGACTTTAAATACATTATTTAACTTAGGAGAAAGCGATAGTCTTATTCCTTTAATTTCAGAGATATATGCAACTAATTAAAAACGCATCTAAGGAAAAATTAAGGGGAGGTTTTTATACACCTGAACCTATTGCTTCATTTATCCTAAAATGGGCATTTAATGGAAATACAGAATTGGACATTCTTGAACCAAGTTGTGGTGATGGAGTGTTTTTAGAAGAAATACAAAAAGGGAATTATCAATATAATTCTGTAACAGCAATTGAATTTGATGAAATTGAATCAATCAAGTCTAAGAAAATAGGTTTAAAAAAATCAAAAATCATCAATTCTGACTTTCACGATTTCTGTATCAATACAAAACAGAAATTTGATTTAATTATTGGAAACCCACCATATATTCGTTATCAATATTTTGATAGAGAACAACAAAAATTTGCTTCGGAAATTTTTGAAAGAGCAAATCTAAAGTATTCTAAACTTACTAATGCTTGGGTTTCTTTTGTAGTTGGTTCTTCTCTACTTTTAAAAGAACAAGGAAAAATAGGTTTTGTTCTTCCTGCCGAAATTTTACAAGTTTCTTATGCTCAACCTTTGAGAGAGTTTTTAGCACAATTTTATAACAAAATCAATATTGTTTCATTTGAAAAATTAGTATTTCCTGACATTCAACAAGAAGTTGTTCTATTACTATGTGAGAAAAACAATACTAATACTCATTTGATTGAACATTTAGAACTTAAAGACGCAGAGGAATTAAAAAATTTAGATGTATCAAAGTTGAAAAGTCCAAAGAAAAAAATAGACTTTAAATCAAACAAATGGACGTTCTACTTCCTTGATCAAAAAGAAATCGACTTTTTAGAGCGTTTACAATCAAATAAACTGATACCGAAATTAGGAGAATATGCAAAAGTTGAAGTAGGAATCACAACAGGTTCAAATCCATTTTTTACTGTTCCGCTTTCAACTGTGCAATTTTATAATTTAGAAAAATATGCAAAGCCATTAGTTGGCAGAAGTGTGCAAGTACCAAGTGCAATTTTTACCGAAAAAGATTGGAAAAAAAATAGAGACTCTGAAGCACGAACCCACTTTTTATCTTTTCCAAAAATGAAAGACTTAAATGATTCACTTGGAGCAAGAGATTATATTTCTTGGGGAGAAGAATCCGAAATTAATAAAGGATACAAATGCAGAATTAGAGAGGAATGGCAAATAGTTCCTTCTCAACGCATTTCTGATGCACTTTTTATCCGTAGAAACAATAAGTATCCAAAGTTCATAATAAATGAAGCAAAAGCATTTACAACAGATACAATGCACCGAGTAACTATAAAAGAAAATGTTGAGATTAAAGCATTAACCGCAAGTTATTACAATTCTCTTTCATTTGCATTTGCAGAAATTTGTGGAAGAAGTCACGGAGGCGGAGTATTAGAATTAATGCCAAATGAAGTGGAAAGAATTCTTTTGCCATACAATAAAAATAATGCTGAACTATTACCAATCATTGACAAAATGATTAGAGAGAAAAAAGATATTTCGAAACTACTAAAAATTACGAATAAAAAAATATTAAAAGAAAATTTTGGACTAACAGATGCTGAAATTGAATTAGCAGATGGAATATGGAAAAGATTGTCTAAAAGGAGATTGAATAGAGGAAAAAAAGCCAACGCTTAAGCCATACACATTTGCAATTCGCTAAAGCCAACAACACAAGGCAAAATTGCAAAAGAGTATGTCTTGCCTACGCTATTAGCAGAACGTGAAAAGTAGCCAGTTGGTAACAAAATATAAACGCAATAGCGGTTTTGTGCTAAAATTAAAGTTTGTATCTTTGTACAAAATGTAGTGCTAAATCGAAAGGTAAGAGCCTTGAAATCCGCTACTGCGTTTATACAAACCGTTGGCAACAAGCAAGAAACAACAAAATCCACACTAAATAATACAACTCACAGAACATATACACACTGAAAATTAACTCATAGTTAAAGTTTTTTGCGTTTTTCTTGTATAATTCAATAAATGATTGTATATTTGCATCATAGTTCTTTGAAAGAGTTTTGAAAACTGAGTATTTAAATTCAAAAAAAACTGAAGTGTATTAAGTTACACAACCAATTATGGTTCTATTGGCGACAGCAAATCAGATATGCGTTTACGTAATCGGAAGAGCACAAAACCTATTAGGAAAAACCCCTAAGACGTTTAGAAGTCATTCTGAAAGGAATAAAACCAATAACTGCTATTTTGATTAAGACATTTTAATAGTTTTATAATGGCAAGAATAATTTTGGGGTGATAATGTGAGCAACGCATATTGAATTTATTTACGAGTGTATTGTGAATGGCAAGAGACAATTCCGTCTCTATTTAAATTTATATAATATGCGAAAAAGCACAGATTATCAAGACATCGATAGACTTATATTGAATATAAGATCTATCCTTTCCGAGAACCGTTGTTCATTATCGGAAGAAGAAAAAGTTCAACTAAATGACACTATTAGTTATTTAGAAAACTCTAAAAATATAGGAAGTAAAAAACCTATTAATTGGAGTTTAGTTATGAAAGGATTTGAATTACTTTTTAAAGTATTCATTAATTCTGATGACTTTCCGAACATTCTTTAACGACACCCCTTAATTTTTTTTAAACAAAAATATAAAGTATGGATTTAGGACTTGCAATAAAATCAATGAGAAAACAAAAAGGTTTAAAACAAAATCAGTTTGCCGAAATATGTAAAATTACACCATCTTACTTATCTCAAATAGAGAATAATAATAAAGAACCAAACTTATCAACTTTAAAAATTATTTCTGGTAATTTAGGAACGCCTTTACCTATTTTATTTTTTTTAGCACTTGATAATGAAGATATAAAACCTGAAAAAATAGAAGCATTTAAAATGATTGCTCCGTCAATAAAATCATTAGTTAACCAATTTTTTGCAGTATCGTGATTAAATCTACTAAACATTTTTCCTATATTCTAAAAGTAGATTTTAAAGAAATACAAGCAATTATTAATAACATAGATAATTATTACAAGGAAAAAATAATAATAAAATTAGACAAGTTTGGGAAACCTAAACTTGATAAAAATGGAGAACCTAAAAAAAGGATTATTAATCCAAGTCTTAACCGACTAAAAGTAATTCAAAAAAGAATTCAAAAAAATATTCTTTTATCTATTGAGTTACCAAATTATGCGTTTGGAGCAGTAAAAGGAAAAGATAATGTTGACAATGCAAAACAACATCAAGGAAAAAAGTATAAATTCACGACTGATTTAAAAGATTTTTTTCCTTCGATTACAAATAAAGCAGTTTACGAAATGTTTATTAATCAATGCTTTTCACATCAAGTTGCAAGCCTATTAACAAAATTGACTACATACAAAGGAAAAATTCCTCAAGGTGCTCCTACTTCTTCAACTTTAGCAAATTTAGTATTTATGAAAACCGGAGATGTACTATATGAATATGCTAAAGAAAATAAATTAACATTTACATCTTTTGTTGATGATATGACTTTCTCATCATCAACTGATTTCAAATCAAAAGTTCCAACAATACTTGAAATAATAACTAAAGATTATAAAATAAGCCATAAAAAAACAAACTATTCAAGAAATCCAAATATCACAGGCTTGCATCCTATGAATAATCATTTAAAACTCCCTAAGTCATTTATGAATAAGTTAAAATCAACTGAAGGAAAAACACTTGAACAAATTACTGGTCTTTTAAGATATAAAGAGAAAGTGAATATTGCTAATTATGAAAAAAAGCCAGTTGCCAACAAAGTATAAAAATAATAGCCGAAATAGTAGTAAATATGAACATTGTAGTTCGCAACAATATTAGTAGTAAATTGAAAAATCTTGCTTCCGAAATCGGCTACTATTCTTATACAAATCGTTAGCACACATAAAAAACCAGACCGAATGGCAAAGATTGAATTTGAAGAAAAAAGTTTCTGTTTTACGGGAAAATTAGCGGAATTAAAAAGAACTCAAGCAGAAAGAGAAGTAAGAACAAGAAAAGGATTTTCACAGAAAGTGATTAACAAGGAATTGACCTATTTAGTATTAGGTTCAATACCATCATCAGGTTGGAAACACGGAAATTATGGGAATAAAATTGTTAAAGCAAAGCAATTAATGAGTGATGGAGCAAATCTGAAAATAATCTCGGAAAAAGATTTTATGGAAGGTTTAGAAAACATTACGCCAACTGATAGTGGAGAAATTGATGAAAAATTACTCATTTGTCGCTACAAAGCATTATTTGGAAATGGCGATATTGACATAACATCTCTTGAAGATTATTTGGAACTATTAACAGAAACTACAAATTCCCACGTTTCCGCAACTGTTGAAGAGCCATTTATATACAAAGACCTTTATGATGAATTTGACCAAGACGAAATAGATAATTTACTATTCTTCCAATGTCGAATTGTTAAACATTTAGATATGGAAGCAAATTGTCAAGAATTTGTAGATGAAATTGCTAAAGGATTTGAAGGAATTGAAGGACTTGATGGAGATATTTCTTGGACTGAAAAAAAAGAAGGAACTGCAAGTTTTGCGAAATTATTGCAAGACATACCTATCAGAACTAAATTGTAAGTAACTTAAAATGAAATAAATACGTGTGCTAACAAAATGTATAAACAATAAGGGTTTTGGTGCTTAATTCAAAGTTTAGTGAATTTTACAAAGTTCGCAAAATCTACAATTTTGTATTTTGTTGTTTAAAGAAAAAATTGTAAATTTGGCTCAGTGATAAACCGAAAAGTAAGTGCATTTTAATCCCTTACTGTTCATACACAAACCGTTGGCAACAATAAAAACCAACAAAAAACGTTGAATATTAACAGATTAAAACAAATACTATGAAAACATCGTGCACACCAAAAGAACCATTTATCAAATTAG
>Ga0256840_1004031_pt1 | contig 11309 bp, 12 predicted proteins | sample 355202metaG_FD_185969 | JGI IMG/M metagenome (GOLD analysis project Ga0256840, IMG submission 185969) | Hydrothermal vent microbial communities from Mid Atlantic Ridge, Atlantic Ocean - 355-202 | ecosystem: Environmental > Aquatic > Marine > Hydrothermal vents | place: Atlantic Ocean: Mid...
ATCGAAACCAAGGTAAATTTTGAACAAGACACTAATACTCAGCATACCGCAATACGCATAAGAACTGCCGATAAAACAGGGCTTCTCACACATATTGCCACGGTATTTAAGCAACAAAATTTAGAAATTCATCATGCCAAAATTACCACCTTAGGTGAAATCGCGGAAGATACTTTTCAAATCACCACCAAAACTGGTGAAGCTATTGTAGATAAAAGTAAGCAAACTGAAATTCGCAACGTGTTATTAGCATCGCTTTAAATAGCATCAACTAAGGAACTCGGTTAAAATCTTCATTTTTAAAAATACCGAATTAGTCAATTATGAAAGTATCTCAGTTCCCCATATCAACCTTACGTGAAACCCCTGCTGACGCTGAAATTATTAGCCATCAGCTAATGCTAAAATCTGGCATGATTCGCCGTTTAGCTTCGGGGCTATATACTTGGGCGCCATTTGGTTTAAAAGTATTGCGCAAAGTTGAGGCAGTAGTACGCGAAGAAATCAACCGTGCAGGTGGTGTTGAGCTATTAATGCCGACGATTCAGCCGAGCGAATTATGGCAAGAATCTGGCCGATGGGAGCAATACGGCCCAGAGCTATTACGCATGAAAGATCGCAAAGGCACCGAGTTCTGCTACGGCCCTACGCACGAAGAAATCATCACCGATTATGCACGCAAAGAGCTCAAATCGTATAAAGATTTACCGGTCACTTACTACCAAATCCAAACCAAATTTCGTGATGAAGTTCGCCCTCGTTTTGGCGTAATGCGCTCACGTGAATTTATCATGAAAGATGCCTATTCGTTTCATGCCTCACAAGACTCATTACAGCAAACCTACGATGTGATGTTCCAAGCTTACTGCCGGATTTTTGATCGTTTAGGCATGAAGTATCGTCCTGTTCTGGCAGACACGGGTTCTATCGGCGGTAGTGCCTCACATGAGTTTCATGTACTGGCAGATTCTGGCGAAGATGCGATTGCCTTTTCCAATGAAAGTGACTACGCCGCTAATGTTGAACTAGCGGAGGCAGTAGCACCTGCTGGCGAGCGACCAGCACCATCACAAGAAATGCAAACCATTGATACCCCCAATCAACACACCATTGATGAGTTATCTGAATTTTTAAAGCTTGATTCAAATAAGTCGATTAAAACTTTAATTGTCGAAGGCGAGAAAAATGACAACGGCGAAAAAACGGTCGTAGCAATTCTTATGCGCGGCAATGATCAGCTCAACGAGCTCAAAGCTGAAAAGTTGCCAGGCATCGCATCACCGCTGGTTTATGCATCGGATGAAGATTTATTAAAACACACCAATGCCAATGCCGGCTCAATCGGCCCCGTCGGTTTAAGCATAAAAATCTATGCCGATCGTGCCACCCAAAATATGGCAGACTTTGTTTGCGGTGCTAACCAAAATGAAAAGCACTACACAGGCGTAAACTGGACGCGTGATTTACCCGAAGCAGAGTTTGTAGACGTGCGCAATGTGGTTGAAGGCGACCCTAGCCCTGATGGTAAGGGCACCTTAAGTATTTTACGTGGCATCGAAGTCGGCCATATCTTCCAGCTAGGCAAAAAATATTCAGAAGCCATGAATGCATCGGTGCTGGGTGAAAATGGCAAACCCGAAATTATGACAATGGGGTGTTACGGCATCGGTGTAACCCGTGTGGTTGCTGCCAGCATCGAGCAAAACCATGATGAAAACGGTATTATTTGGCCAGAGGCGTTAGCGCCTTTTCAACTCAGTATCGTGCCCATTAATTACCAAAAGTCCGATGATGTTAAAGCGGCATCTGATTCACTCTATAAAGACTTAATTGAAGCGGGTTATGATGTTTTACTGGATGACAGAAAAATGCGCGCCGGCGCGATGTTTGCTGACCATGAATTAATTGGCATCCCACATCGTATCGTTATCTCAGATCGCGGGTTAAAAGAAAATCAGTTAGAATTTAAGTCACGTACAGATGATGAAGCGACAATTATAGATAAAGATGCTGTTATGACCTTTTTAGCTGAGAAGATTAGCTAAAAAAAAGACCTTTTGACGACTCGGATGACGAGTAAATATGGCCGAAATTTCTTTTATCACCAACTCGTGCAAAGGTCTCAACGTAAACATAGTAGGCTTAATAAGCTTCTCCTTGCCAATTGAGAAACGTTAGGAACCTTCCTATTTCAGCTTTATGGTTGTAACCTCATACTCTCAGGCTTCACTTTCAACCAAAATACACTCATGACAATAATCGCAACAAACGGTAAAGCCGCATAGTTTACCGTTTGCCAGCCTAACTTATGCTGTAAAATGCCTGCCGATAATGATGCGATCGTCACCAAGGTAAACACCGCAAAGTCATTAAAGCCTTGAGCTTTAGACTTTTCTTCTTCCCGATAAGTTTGTGTAAGCAACGCAGTAGCACCAATAAATAGGAAATTCCAGCTAACGCCTAAAGCAACCAAAGCCGTCCAAAAATGCCAAACGGTTTGCCCATTAAGATTAATCACTACACAAAAAACTGCGAGTATGGCGCCGCTTAAGATCACGTTGAGCACGCCAAAGCGTTGAATAATATTCCCCGTGAAAAATGACGGCGCAAACATTGCCAGCACATGCCATTGAATCACAAAGGCGGTATCAGAGAAATCATGTGCATGGTGCTTCATCGCCAGCGGTGTAGCAGTCATTAAATACGACATAATGGCATAGCCCAACATGCCGCAAATTACCGCGACGATAAACATCGGCTGGCTAGCCACTTTTCTCAACGGGCGAGGCTCAGCCTGCTTACCTTGAGATGAAATCACTTTAGGAAACTTTATAAAACTAATCACCACAAAAATCAGCAAATAAATAATCACCGCATAAATAAAGCCACCGGCAAAGGGTTCACTGGGGAACATACTCTGACCAAAGTTAGCTAGATTTGGCCCAACAAATGCAGCAATCACACCCCCCACCATTACATATGAAATGGCTTTCGGTCGATTCTGTTCACTCACCATATCAACGGCGGCAAAGCGATAATAAATACCAAAGCCATTAAAAATTCCGATCAAAAATGAGCCTACTGCAAACAACCAAAATTGATGATTAAAAACCGCATAGACCATCAATAACGCACCTACCAAACCAAACAAAGTACCGATCAAAAAGCCCTGCTTACGCCCTAATCGGCCCATTAAAATCGAGGCTGGCATACTGGTTAACATCAGGCCTAAAAACTGCAAGGATAACGGTAAAGTAACCAACGACTTATCATCGGTAAGTGTTAAACAAACCAGTGAGGATGCGGTAATCATCAGGCTTGTGCTACTCATCATTAACGCTTGGCAAAGTGCTAATAAATAGACAGAGAACGGTATTTTTTGTGGGTCGTTTTGGTCTGCTTCACTCGCTGTCATAGCCACCTCTATTAAAAATGAAATTGATGCGTATAATCATGCTTTGTCTAATTGCCAGAGTCTACTTTTAAATCATGATAGCCTTGAGAATCATTACCGCCTTAGCTTTATGTATAATCTATTTTTTAATTTTCACTCAAAAAGTAGACTGGTTTAGCGCATTCAACCGAGCTCATGACGGGATTTTCAATAGTCAGTCTCAGCAACAACACTATTTAAAAAAAGCAATGTCAGGCATGCTATTTATCTATGCGATGGCTGCCGCTAGCATCGCACTAATCGCCTACCCGCATGAAGAAGCACGCTGGGGATTTTTAGGGTTGTTTTTCGTCATCATTACCTTCATATCTATGGCAGGATTTTATTAACCCCTAATCCCCAAAGTGAAATGAAACTCAGTATTCCTCTATCAAGTTTGGTGTGCGATACTACGTTTTTATTACCCAACATAACTTACGAAGGACTCCCCCATGCCCGTTCAACGTGCTTTATTAAGCGTCTCTGATAAAACTGGTTTACTCGACTTTGCTAAAACATTACATGCTCATGGCATCGAGTTACTATCAACTGGCGGCACTGCCAAATTACTCAGCGATAACGATATTCCTGTTATTGAAGTATCTGATTACACCGGCTTTCCTGAGATGATGGATGGCCGTGTTAAAACACTGCATCCTAAAATTCACGGTGGTATTTTAGCGCGACGTGGAACCGATGATGCGGTAATGCAGCAGCATGATATTCCGGGCATTGATCTAATTATTGTCAACCTCTACCCCTTTGCAGAAACCATCGCTAAAGATGGCTGCTCGCTTGAAGATGCCATCGAAAACATCGACATCGGCGGACCTACGATGGTACGCGCAGCAGCAAAAAATCACGCGCATGTAACGATTGTTGTAAACCCATCTGACTACCTGCTAGTCGAAGATGAGCTAAATAATAACAACGGCGATATATCAAAAGATTTACGCTTTAAACTCGCTACTCGCGCCTTTGAACACACCGCTCAATACGATGGCATGATTGCAAACTACTTAGGTGCAATTGTTGAAAAAGGTAGCCTGCTTGAAAAAGATGAAAACATCTTTCCAAGCACCTTTAATACGCAATTTAAACTGGCGCAAACCACTCGCTATGGCGAAAACTCCCATCAGAAAGGAGCTTTTTATGTGGAAGAAAACCTTAACAAAAACGGCGAAGCCTGTATTGCCACCGCTACCCAACTACAAGGCAAAGAGCTATCTTACAATAATATTTCAGATACCGATGCCGCACTTGAATGTGTTAGACAGTTTAAGTGTAGTGAACCTGCCTGTGTGATTGTAAAACACGCCAACCCCTGTGGTGTCGCCATAGGCGATGATAGTTTGGATGCCTATCAACGCGCCTTTAGCACTGATCCTGAATCAGCCTTTGGTGGCATTATCGCCTTCAATCAAGAGCTAAACACAGCAACTGCAGAAGCCATTGTCGAAAAACAATTTGTGGAAGTGATTATTGCACCCAGTGTCACCGAAGGTGCTATTAAAGCAGTTAGCACGAAGAAAAACGTGCGCTTATTACAATGCGGTACTTTAGGTAAACAACAGCCACGCCTAGACTTTAAGCGGGTCAATGGTGGGTTGTTAGTGCAAGATGCTGATTTAGAGCTCTACGAAACCTTAGAAATAGTCACCCAACGCAACCCCAGCGATGAAGAAATGCGTGACCTACTGTTTGCATGGCGAGTAGCAAAATTCGTTAAATCAAATGCCATTGTATACGCCAAAGACAGCATGACGATTGGCGTCGGCGCAGGTCAAATGAGCCGTATTAATTCCGCACGAATTGCTGGCATTAAAGCAGAACACGCTAAACTGGAAGTCACAGGTTCTGTAATGGCATCCGATGCCTTCTTCCCTTTTCGTGATGGCATTGATGCGGCGGCTGAGGCAGGCATTGCAGCGGTAATTCAACCCGGTGGTTCAATGCGTGATGAAGAGGTGATAGCAGCAGCTGATGAGGCAGGGATGGCGATGGTCATGACAAAGATGCGCCACTTCCGCCATTAGGCACTCCTAAAACAGCGCTTTTTACGCGATTGCCGCGTCAGCATCGTACTCGAATCCTCATGTACTTGATGTACACTCCGGTTCTCCGTGCGATGCTTCCTTGCACTCACGCAAAAATCACTGCTTTAGAAGCACCGAATCCAATTTCAACCAGCCTAATATTGATCGTAGTTTTATAAGCGAGAGAAAAATATATTCTTCAGATAAACTAAAATAATTAGCCTTAATTATTTCCTAGTTGAATTATACTCCATATCTCAGCAGGTGTATAAACGGGTATATTTTCTTCTTTATAGTCTTTTGTATTTCGGGTAACGATAGAGTCTACACTATCACAAACCCCTGAATAAAATTGAACAGCATCCTCGAAGTCTTTGAATTTTGAGTTTAAAGCTAATTGTAAAACCTGCTCATTTACACTGCATATTTGGAACATGCCAAGTAATTTAGAAAGCTCATTTTTTGCTATTTTTCTATTATGAGATTTAGAAATTAAGTAATCGATTGTCGTTAATGTTGTTGCGCATAAATAGCCTGTAATTTCTTTTTCTTCTACCAAGCTTACCAAGCTAGCAGATAACTCAACGAATGGCTTTCTATCTAACAAAACATCCAATATTATATTTGTATCAAATAATACCTTCACAGGTATTTATCCTCTAGGTGCTGTTTGTAATCATCTACCCCTATTGAATCTGACTTTATTACACCGATTAATGAACTTGTAACAGGCGCAATTGGCTTTGATTTTTGATTCTTTGTAAACACTCTAAAGTAATCAGATACTACTTGAGATAAAGATTTTCCCTGCTCCTTAGCATGTTCTTTCGCTTGTTCTATTAGTTCGCTTTCTAACCTTAATGTTAACTTCGTTTGCATTAGTCTACCCCATGACGTACTTTAATTTACTTATTATACGTCAATTGTTTTTTCGGAGCAAATCTTTAGTTTTTAGCATAACGAGGCTGTAGAAAAACCCATTTTTCAACTCAATTATCTGTTTTATCCGAGTTTTCAAAAGACCTTGGAAAATAATAAGCTATAAAAACAAAGAGTTACGAAACCGGTATAACGGAAAAATATCTTAAAAAGTGCCATTTAGGTTTTTCTACAGCCAGAACGCCTTGCACTATGGAAAACGACGAGCGCGAGCGAGTAGTTTTTTCCGATGCAAAAAATTATAGACGGATTGTTATTTGGCAAGGGTTAATACTTCATAGTGATGATATTGAAGTAACCAAGATTTACTAACTGGCCAAATATCAACATCGTCGCTAGAAGGGTAACAAAAATCACTGAAATACTTTAGTAACGTTTCAGTGGTTGTTTCTACTGCTGTTTGTGAACTCCAAAAAATATAAACTATTTCGTTTGATAGGTTTTTACTTAGAAAATCTATTGGGGTTTCTTTGCATTCTAGTTCTTGATTTTCAGCTGAGAAACTAGGTTTAAGTAAATGCAGCATTTTTGCTGATTTTTCAGAAAATGGCTTTATTGTCTTTAAATCCTCATGCGGCATAAGACAATGGCTCTTTTGGTTCCAACGCCAAACAAGCTCAAATTTATTTATATCGGTGTAATCTATATCTAGTTCCATATTCTTCTAACAGTATATTAAGAAGGTTTGTGACTTTTAATATATTATCAGGTCTTAAGAGTTTAAATCCCTTTATTTGTTCCCCAAGTCTGTTAACTGAGAAGGAGGTTAAAAAATTAATGGCTGATTTGCTACTTATAATAGGTTGATCAAGAGTTTTTCACATAACAGCTTAGCTGTTAATTATCGAGCTACATACTTTTTGAACAAACAGTACAATGTGAATTCTTAGGCACTTTCACGGTTTGCCATTCCATCGCAAAGCCATCAAATAGCATTAGCTTGCCATTCACTTTATCAGGTTCACCAATCAAAATAAGTATCGCTTGTAAGGCTTGCATCGTACCGATCACACCTACGATGGGTGATAACACGCCTTCCATTTCACAGGTTTCAGTATTTTCAAACTCCTGCTTGTACAAGCATTGATAACACGGCCCACCCGAATTTGAAATATAACTGGCGATCTGCCCTTCCATGCGAATGGCTGCGCCAGACACTAAAGGCGTACCAGTTTTAACGCACACTCGATTGATCATAAATCGTGTTGGGAAGTTGTCGCTGCAGTCTAAGACCAAGTCTGCTTGAGTTGCATAAGTTTCTAGCTCACTTTCGTCAAGCTGCCAATCGATTGCCTCCACCTCACAATCAGGGTTTATTTCAGCCAGCCTTCTTTTTGCTGAGAGTGCCTTTAACTCACCTATATCTTTTGTACTGTGAATGATTTGGCGTTGTAAATTTGAGTCTTCCACCCGATCAAAGTCGCTAATAATAATTCGACCAATTCCTGCAGCAGCAAGGTACATGGCAGCGGGCGAGCCTAAACCGCCCATGCCTATGATTAAAACCGTAGCATCCAATAATTTCTGCTGCCCTGCTTCACCAATTTTATTTAAGCGTATTTGGCGCGCGTAGCGGCTTTGTTGTTTTTGATTCATTGGTAAAACCTTTTCAAATAATGTGAGTAGTTTACTGGCTTAAAGAGAAAATGCCTATTAGAGACAGACCTCAGGAAAAAAGATGAAATACTTTTGCCCAAAACTCAGCTACAATTTGGCACATTTTTTCAACGACACAAAATACTATGGATATTATTCACGCAGTCATTCTTGGCATTATCGAAGGTATTACCGAGTTCTTACCCATCTCATCCACTGGGCATTTAATCGTTGGCAGTGAGCTGATGGGCTTGCCTCAAACTAAAGAAAATGTCGCTTTTGAGGTCATTATCCAGCTATCTGCGATACTCGCTGTCATCGCCAACTACAAAGATAAGTTCCACCCTAAGCACTTTGAGTTATGGGTAAAGGTGTTAATTGCCTTTTTACCGTTAGCCATCATCGGTTTTATTTTTAAAGATCACATTAAGGCGCTGTTTTCAATACAGGTCGTAGCGGTAATGTTTATCGTTGGCGGTATTGTGTTTTTAATTATTGAATACTTCCAAAGGGATGCTGTTTATAAAACCGTTGAGGTGGAAGACATATCCTACAAGCAAGCTATCTGGGTGGGAATAGCCCAAGTGTTCGCCCTCATCCCTGGCACTAGTCGTGCTGGCTCTACCATCGTCGGCGCATTACTAACCGGCATGAGCCGCAAAGCCAGTGCCGAATTTTCATTCTTGCTCGCGCTACCTGTTATGGGCGCAACTAGTGGTTATGAAATTCTGAAGAATTATAAAGAATTTAGTGATTCGAATTTACTCACCTTGGCCATTGGTTTTGTGGTGTCATTTATTGTGGCATTCTTCACCATGAAGTTATTTTTAAAATTTTTACAAAAATTCACTTTCGTAGGCTTTGGTATTTACCGTATTATTTTTGGTGCAGTTTTATTGTATCTTTTATACACTGGTGTACTTAGCCCGACCGCACACGGTTAATTTTTTCAAGCTACTTCTCTAAATAATAAGTCACTGAAGCCCAGTGGCTTTCCCACACCGCATTTCTTTCTTTCGCCATTTTCTCAGGTGCTTCGATCATCTGCACCGCATTGATTAAAAATGAGCCACCTTTAGCACGCGGGATTTCTATTTTGCCTTCGGCATCGGTAGTCAATTCTGATTTTATCAGTTCGCTTTGATTCTTACCGCTGCTAGGTCTACGGTTAAAGATTCCTACATGGGCACCAGGGTGTGGCTTACCATTCCAGAGTAACTGCGCTTTGATTGGCCCCTCTTTCGTTGTATAAGGATTAGTTTCGACAACCCATTCAAAACCTAAACCTAGCGCATGATCACTGCCTTTACCATGACCTACCTTGATTAAAGTTTTAGCAAAGCGACGGTAAGACTCGACAAAATTCTTCTCTGCTAACTTCCTCTCTTTATGTTTTACTAAGATCCAATCTAGACCTTTATTTTTGATGAAGCTTTCAAATTTTTGCCATTTTTCATAAGTCACATCTAAAGGTGTTGTTTCAGCCGATAAAATCAGTAAGCCTTCACCCTCCACAACTTCATTAACAGCAGGTAAATCACCCAGCTTTGACTTTACTGCAACCGTTTTATCACCCATAGTCTGATTTAAAAACTGATAACTACTGGGTAAATAAACGTATTGATTACCTTTAAAGTCTTGACCAACTTTTTCATGCACTTTAATTGGCTCTCCGGCTTTAACATGATAATTTACCGGCTCAAGCCAAAACTCATGAGAGAAAGCTTGACCACTTAAAGCAAGCACAATTAAAGCACTGAATATTTTGAATAACACGTTACAATCACCCTTTTAACATTACACTGCCATTATGCCACGTCTAAAAACAAAACAACTATCTACTCTACTTGGTGCTTTCCTTTTTTTTATGAGTTTTACCGCATCGGCGCATGAGATTAGACCCGCCATCGTTGATATCAACCTCAGCAAAGACGGCAATTACACGATGGCAATTCAACTTAATTTAGAAGCCTTAATTGCTAATATTGGCACCCAACACAAAGACACTAATGAGTCTGACCAGGCGCATATTTACGATGGTTTACGCCAAATGCCTTACAACGAATTGATTGAAGAGTTTGCTGACTTTGAGCCAACCTTATTACCAAACATACAGCTTAAATTTAACCAAAAAACACAAAACTTAAACGTAGAAAGTGTAGAGATACCCGACGTCGGTGACATCGACTTAGCACGAGATTCGGTGATTCATTTTAGCGGAAAAGTACCCAGCGACACCAAAGAACTAAACTGGCAATGGCATAAAAACTACGGCAATGCGGTATTAAAAGTCTCTACCGATAAAAAGCCTGAGTTATATTCTAGCTACCTTCTCGATGGTAAAACGAGTGATACTATTAAAATTGAAGGGGCTACAGCAAGGAGCACCTGGGATCAGTTTATAAATTATATTCAAGTCGGCTATGTACATATTGTTCCCAAAGGTTTAGACCATATTTTATTTGTAGTGGGATTATTTTTACTCAGCACCCAGCTTCGCCCCCTGCTTATTCAAATCACCAGCTTTACCTTGGCACACAGCGTCACTTTAGCATTAAGTATTTACGGCATTATTAGCGTCCCCTCATCCATCGTTGAACCACTCATTGCCGCGTCGATTATTTATGTTTGTATTGAGAATATATTCGCCGAAAAACTAAGTCGCTGGCGACCCTTAATTATCTTTTTATTTGGGCTACTACACGGCCTCGGCTTTGCCAGCGTATTAAAAGAAATTGGTTTAGCATCCGATAACTTTGCCACCAGTTTAATTGCCTTTAATGTCGGCGTAGAGCTTGGCCAACTCAGCGTTATCGCAGCCTGTTTTTTACTGGTTGGAATTTGGTTTAGGGATAAACCTTGGTATCGCCAACGGATTACCATTCCCGCCTCGGTGTTAATAGCGATTATTGCGGCTTATTGGTTGGCGGAGCGTACGGTACTAACTTAACTTGTATAAAACTTTAATATAAGGTTATTTACCATGTCCTCCTGAGCCGTTTCCTCCTGAGCCGTTTCCTCCTGAACCGTTTCCGCCTGAACCGTTTCCTCCTGAGCCATTTCCGCCTGAACCGTTTCCGCCTGAACCATTTCCGCCTGAACCGTTTCCGCCTGAACCATTTCCGCCTGAACCGTTTCCGCCTGAACCGTTTCCGCCTGAGCCATTTCCACCTGAGCCATTTCCGCCCGAACCGTTTCCGCCCGAACCGTTTCCGCCCGAACCGTTTCCGCCCGAACCGTTTCCGCCTGAACCGTTTCCTCCTGATCCGTTTCCGCCTGATCCGTTTCCGCCTGAATCATTACTT
>Ga0256840_1004032_pt1 | contig 11307 bp, 15 predicted proteins | sample 355202metaG_FD_185969 | JGI IMG/M metagenome (GOLD analysis project Ga0256840, IMG submission 185969) | Hydrothermal vent microbial communities from Mid Atlantic Ridge, Atlantic Ocean - 355-202 | ecosystem: Environmental > Aquatic > Marine > Hydrothermal vents | place: Atlantic Ocean: Mid...
TTAAATTGACAATGCCATAACCTGCTAAGGTCTGCTCTCCATTTTCTGCATCAATGTTACTCCATCTATCAGAGGCGATGAGTGAGACCTCTACCATGCCGTTTTCATCATAATCATACTCAGCTGTGACATTGAGCTTTAGAGGGGTAATCTCGGCTAAGTTTGTGCCTGTTTGTCCTGTGGTTTGGGTATCTTTTTGTCCTTTTTTGTAGGCAAGACCTGCTGAAAGATAAAGCTCATCTGTTGGCATATATGAGCCACTTAGTTCTGCTCCATAAATGGTCGCATCAATGTTTTCAAAATTGTTCTTTTTGAGATTGGGATTTCCATTGTAGTAGATGTAATCTTTGAGTTTAGAGTAGAAACTTTTTAGTTTAATTGTACCTGCATCAAACGATTTTTCAAGCCCAAGGTCGAGTTCATAGTTAGTGGTTTGGTTGAGGTTTGGATTACCGTTGATGCCTCCCTTTGGAGTGGTATTATAAAGCTCTCTAGCATCTGGTACACGGCTAGATTTTCCTAAACCTACAAAGTATTTGGTGTTATTGTTTAGATTATAGTTGGCAAAAACATTGGCAGAGAGGGCATTGTAACTTTTGTTTGGATTGGTTTTTGATGCTGTTTTAATGGAGGTGTCATCATATCTTGCACCCATCTCAATGTCAACTTTTCCCATACTCTTTTTAGACTTGACAAAAAGACCCACATTTTGCGTGTTAACATCGTCAATACTTTTGCCCATAGTTTTAACCATGCCTGTGCCGACATTGGTCATGTTGTATTGTCCATTCCAATTTCGTTGGCTACCATCAACTCCATAAGCAATGTTTTGACCAAAGGCATCAACAGAGTTTTTAACTTTTAAACCTGTCATTTCGGTAGTTAAAAAATGGGTCATATATTTTGTTTGTCCAGCTTTTCGGTATTTGGTACTCATAGGGTGTTCCACTTTGGAGTTGTAGAGTTGTAAATCTAACTTTTTAGAGTAAGAAGAGAGATTTTTAATGGCATATTTTACATTTAAAATATCAGAGTCATCATAAAGAGCATCCATCTTACTAGAGGGGTAGAGTACATTGTCGCTTCGGTTGGCTGTGTAGCTAAGTTGAAGCTCTTGGTCAGGGGTGAAGTTTACAAAAACTTTTCCCATGTACATGGTTTTTTCAAAAGCGTCCATGTTTCTGTTATTGGGTGCGTAAACAAAAGGGTCATCTTTGGGGCTTTTGGTGGACGCTGTGTAATTTTCTAACTGCTCTGCAAAATTATTGCCATTGCCATCTAGGTACTGCTCACCTGTTTCGTTAGAAGCTGAAAATAAAACACGTACCTTATCTGTTCCTCCACTTATGGTTCCTGAAGCTTTTTTGTAGCCAAAAGAACCACCATTTAAAGAGAGGTCTCCGTGAAGCTCTTTGCTTGGTTTTTTGGTTTTGATTTTGACTGAACCACTTAAAACTCCAAACTCTTCCACATCAAAAGGACCCTCTTGCACCACAACATCAGAAATGGCATGGGTAACAACATGAGAAGTAGGAGGGTCCATTCGGTTGACACAAGCCCCATAGATTTTTGCCCCATCAATGGTGACGTTGATGTTGTCACGTTTTTGTCCACGTAAAATAATGTCATTGGCAATCCCACTACGCCGTATGAGTGAGATACTGGGTACATTTTTTTGTAAAGCATCAGCTAAGTCAGCTGATTTTAACTCTTCACCTGAAATATTTTTGACCACTTGGGTGGTGGCTTTTTCTGTGACGCTAATATCTTCTAGTAGCTCTTCAGCTTCTAAGGTGGCAATAACTGCCAAGGATAAGTAGATAACTTTTTTCATTTGTAACACCCTTTAATAATTGATTCTACCAATATTAGAAAAGAAGTGTTAATTTAGTGTTAAGTGTGCTGTATGTAGTTGTAATTATTTACCTGAGTTACATTTTCCAGCACCACATTTTCCTGAGGCACATTTTCCCTCACCACATTTTCCTCCACAAGGGGCTTTGTCTGAAAGTGTTGTTATGTTGGAGGTATGGGTGATGTTAATCGCTGAGAGTGTCATGGTAATGCTTGCTAAGATAACGATGGTTGCTAGTAGTAGTTTTTTCATATTATTTCCTTATGTTTTATCATAAAATAGTACTATGTTAATGTTAATTTAGTGTTAAACCGAACCTTGCTATGATGCTTTTATGAAAAAAGAGATGCTTGTGTTTATGTTAATGCTGTTATGTATGATGGGCTTTGTACTCTATGGCTTTATACGTGAAGAGATGACGTTAATTATCCCTAGCTTAATGGTCTTGGTGATGTTGCTGATTATTGGATTTATTTTTAGTAACTATATTTTGGAACGTAAATATAGAGTAGATGAAAATGTACTGCATTTAAGCAGAGAGATATTGCATGAGTTAGCCATTCCTCTTTCGACCATAGAAGCCAATACGCTGTTGTTAAAACGAAGGTGTGGTAAAGATGATAAGTCTTTAAAACGTTTGGCACGAATTGATGATGCTTCAAAGCGTTTACAGAGGCTTTATGATGAGTTGGTCTATAGTATTAAAAAAGAGATACAGAACATTGAGCGTGAGACCTTTGATGTGTTAAGCCTTGTGGAAGAACGTGTGGAGGTTATGCGTCTCTTCCAACGCAATAGATTTACCTTAAATTTAGAAAATACCAAAGTCACTGCTGATAAAATTGGTTTTGAGAAGATGCTTGATAATTTGTTGAATAATGCCATGAAATATTCACCCAAAGAGAGTGTGATAGAAGTTAGCTTAAGCCATAATATTTTAAGCATTCAAGATTATGGGGTGGGTATGGATGAGGTGACGTTAAAGCGAGTTTTTCGACGCTACTATCAAATTAAAGAAGCAAATAGTGGAGAGGGAATTGGATTGGCATTGGTGAAAGCCTATTGTGAAGAGGAGAAGATTGGATTAGAGATTAATTCATCTAAAGGTGTGGGGACAAGGATTGGCTTAAATTTAAATCAGATTCTTTTGCTATAATAACTCATCTGATTTCAAGGTTTTATGATGAAAAAAAATATTTTACTACTTTTTACAATGCTTTTTTTAGTCGCTTGTGAGACAGGTACACGTTATGATAAAAATGCAACAACGCAAAAAGTTCCTAAAAAAGAAATTTTGAGTGGGGTAGTAAAACATAATGATTTTGAAGTACTGCTAGAGGATGAAGAACCATTAGATGAAGAAGAGCCATTGAATGATGTAGAAGCATGGATTGACCCAGAGGTAAAAGAAGCAGGTGAAACTAACGAGGAGGTTCACTCTTTTTCTAACAGAGAAAGCGTAGAGGGCTTAGAGCTTAGAGCCATACGCACAGGAAAGCATGATGGGTATATGCGATTGGTTTTAGATGTTTACAATCATCAAAATATCGCCCAAGAGGTAGGTCATTATGATGCCAATTATTATCCAAGTAGAGATGAGATTAGTGTGATTTTACATGATTATCAAAAATTTTCTGCCTCTTTGCCCTCTTTTGCTAGAAATGAGATTATTGAGTCTATCCATTTTGACAAATATCCAAAAGATAGAGGGTTGAAATTTCATATTAAACTGCGTCAAAATGCTAAAGTAAAGATATTTGATTTGAAAAATCCTGCACGATTGGTTTTCGATATTAAAGCTATTTAGCTAGAATTCTGAAAAATATTAGGATTTATAATGGATAAAATTAGCATATGGCACAACCCAAGATGTTCAAAATCAAGAGACTCTTTTAAGCTTTTAGAAGAGCAAGGCTTAGAGGCTGAAGTGGTTAAATATTTGGAGAATGTACCTACCAAAGAGGAGCTTCAAAAGATGCTTGAAATGTTAGGAATGAACTCTGCACAAGAGCTTATGCGAAAAAAAGAGGCTATCTATAAAGAGTTAAACCTTAAAGAGGAAACATCAGAAGATGTGTTGCTTGAAGCGATGATAAATAACCCAAAATTAATTGAAAGACCCATTGTGATTAAAGGTGATAAAGCTGTTGTTGGTCGTCCAATTGAGAAAGTGATAGAGCTTCTAGCTTAAATTCCCCCTAAATTACCACACAATAAGCAAATTTATAGTTTATTTTTGTTACCATTCGCGACCTAAATCAAAATTTAGTGTAAATCTACGTGAAGAATTTTTATATAATTCGCACTGATTATATAAGAGTTGGTTGGATAATGGTTTCTTTGAAGTAACTTTCATCGAAGTGATTTTCATCCAACCATCAAACGCGTATAGGTGCAAAAACAGACTATAGGAGTAACCCATGAAGGTTAGACCATCAGTAAAAAAAATGTGTGACGACTGCAAGATAATCAAGCGAAAAGGTATCGTAAGAATTATCTGTAAGAATCCTAAACATAAACAAAGACAAGGATAAGCATGGCACGTATATCAGGTGTTGATTTACCAAAGAAAAAGAGAATTGAGTATGGACTAACGTATATTTACGGTATTGGTCTTCATACTTCAAGAAAAATTCTTGATGCAACAGGTGTTGATTATAACACTAGAGTTTTCGAGTTAACAGATGCACAAGCAGCGGCAATCCGTAACGAAATTCAAGCAAACTTTATGGTTGAGGGAGATCTTCGTAAGAAAGTAACTCTTGACATTAAAGCACTTATGGACTTAGGTTCATACAGAGGTTTAAGACATAGACGTGGTCTTCCATGTAGAGGTCAAAAAACCAAAACAAATGCTAGAACTCGTAAGGGTAAAAGAAAAACTGTTGGCGCAGCATAAGCGAGGATTGATTAATGGCTAAGAAAAAAGCAAAAAAGAATATTGCTAAAGGTGTTGTGTACGTAGCAGCAACCTTTAACAATACAGTAATTACAGTTACTGACGAAATGGGTAACGTTCTTGCATGGAGTTCTGCTGGAGCATTAGGGTTTAAAGGTTCTAAAAAATCTACACCTTTTGCAGCAACAGAAGCAGTAACAGATGCAATGCAAAAAGCAATGGAACACGGAATCAAAGAAGTTGGAATTAAAGTTCAAGGACCTGGTTCTGGTAGAGATACTGCTGTTAAAGCAATTGGTGCAACAGAGGGACTTAGAGTATCTTGGTTAAAAGATATTACACCACTTCCTCACAATGGTTGTCGTCCTCCTAAGCAGAGAAGAGTTTAATCACTTTTTGTGATTATATTCATATTTAATAGAATAATTAAAGGTATTACAAATGGCAAGATATAGAGGTCCAGTTGAAAAACTAGAGCGAAGACTTGGTGTTGATCTCGGCTTAAAAGGTGAGAGAAGACTTGCAGGAAAATCAGCTTTAGAAAAAAGACCATACCCACCAGGGCAACATGGTCAAAGAAGAACAAAGTTAAGTGAATATGGTGAACAACTTCAAGAGAAGCAAAAAGCCAAATTTATGTATGGTGTATCTGAAAAACAATTTAGAGCATTGTTTGCAGAAGCAAAAAGACAAGAGGGGAATACAGGGGCAATTCTTATTCAACTTCTTGAGCAGAGACTTGATAATGTAGTTTACAGAATGGGTTTTGCAACGACTAGAAGATTTGCTAGACAACTTACAAACCATGGACATATTCTTGTAGATGGTAAGCGAGTTGACATTCCATCTTTTAGAGTTAAACCTGGTCAAAAAATTGAGATTAGAGAAAAATCTAAAGCCAATCCACAAGTGGTAAGAGCAATGGAATTAACCAATCAAACAGGTATGGTTGAGTGGGTAGATGTTGAAAAAGAGAAACTTTTTGGACTTTTCACAAGAGTTCCAAACAGAGATGAAATCTCAATTCCAGTAGAAGAGCGTTTAATCGTAGAACTTTACTCTAAGTAGCAATTAGTTAAAAAAGGCAAAGAATGAAAAAAATTAAAGTAGCACCATCACTTCCAGAAAACGTAGAAGTAAACGAATTGGGCGAAAACAGATCTGAAGTTATTGCCTACCCTTTTGAAAGTGGATATGCAATTACATTAGCACACCCACTTAGAAGACTTATTTTAGGTTCTTCTGTAGGGTATGCCCCAATCTCAATTAAGATTGAGGGTGCAGCACATGAGTTTGATTCTGTTCGTGGTATGCATGAAGATGTTGCTGTATTTATTATTAACCTTAAAAACATTCGTTTTAAACTTGCCGAAGGTGTTGAGAGATTAGAAGTCTCTTATAGCTTTGCTGGACCAAGAGAGATTACCGCTGCTGACTTAGTCAATGATGATGTAGAGATTGTTAACCCTGATGCTTTTTTAGCAACACTTAACGAAGATGCACTGTTAAACTTTACCGTAGTAATTGCTCAAGGTTTAGGTTATGTTCAGAGTGAAGATTTAAGAGATGACGTTGAATCTGACAGCATCGCTTTAGATGCTTTCTTTACGCCTGTAAAAAAAGCAAACTATGACATTCAAAATGTTTTAGTTGAAGACAACCCTAACTATGAAAAAATTGTTTTTGATATAGAGACAGATGGTCAAGTGACCCCTGTTGATGCATTTACAAATGCTTTAGAGACAATGTACAAACAACTTTCAGTCTTTAATGGTGTGCTTGATGTTGAAATCAATGCTACACCAATTAAACGTTCAAATGATGACTCTGAGATTAAAGCGTATCTTGAACCTATTGAATCTTTAGGTTTATCGGCACGTTCATTTAACTCATTGGATAGAGCGGGAATGAAAGTGGTTGGAGAGTTAGTTCTTATGACCACAACAGAGATTAAAAACATTAAAAATCTTGGTAAAAAATCATTAGATGAGATTGCTGAGTGTTTAGAAAATCTTGGTTATGGTGAAGATTTTGAATTGGCAGACAGTGTAAGAGTAAATCTTATTAAAAAAATTGAGCAGATTAAAGAATCATAAGCTCTCAACAAAGGAACATAGATGAGACATAAACATGGATATCGTAAGCTTAGCAGAACTTCTGCACACAGAGCTGCGTTGTTAAAAAACCTTTCTATTGCTCTTATTAAATATGGTAAGATGGAAACAACTTTACCAAAAGCAAAAGAGCTTAGTAGATATTTTGAAAAACTTATTACTAAAGGTTTAAGTGGAGAAAATGCTCATAGAGCAGTATTCGCACTTTTACAAGACAAAGAGTGTACCAACAAATTAGTAACAGAAATTTCTCCAGAATATGCTGAGAGAAATGGTGGATACACTAGAATTATCAAAACACGTATGAGACGTGGTGATGCCGCACCAATGGCAATTATCGAACTCGTATAATTACTTTTATTTTGAGGAGTATCTACTCCTCAAACCCCTTTTCTCCTTAATTTCTTCTCTTTTTATATAAAATAATTTAAAATATATAATTAGTTTTTATTTTTAATAAAAATTTAATAATTACTCCATTATAATACAATTTCAAAACAAAAATATTATTATAATAAAGGAAAAAATATGCAAAAACTTATTAAAAAAACATTTAAATTTTTATTTTATAGAAGTGAACAAAAACTAGCAACCATTGAATTACCATTGCAAAAACTCTAATATAAGAACGTTAAGCAGTACGCTTCTTTTTAAAACGTAAAAATCTCTTTTTACGTTTAACTTTCTCATCTTTTATTGCATCAATCCAAAGTTTATTAATAATAAAGTAGACAAATGTAGATACGCCTAATGAATAGGGGATAGTACCTACATAAAGAGGTGTAATTATTTTATCCCAATTTTGAGAAAACCAATCTAAGTTTAGATTTATGTTGTCTAAACTTGGGTTTCCCAATAAAAAATTACCTGTTTGATACTCCATGTAGTACATAAATGGCATGGTAAGAGGATTAGAGAGCCAAACCATTGAGATAGCGATGGGCACATTAAATTTTATAAATGGGGTAATAGATAGAACTGCTAACATCTGCATGGGCATGGGAATAAAACCCCAAAAGAGTCCTATGAGTACTCCTCTTGAGATAGATTTTCGATTAATAGAGAGATATTCACGAGGTATTTTATATTTTTTGATAAAAGTATTTATCTTACCATTAGATTGTTTTTTTTTAAATAATTTTCGCATCATGGTGTATTTTATTCATTCTAGCTTTAGGTTTTAATAAAAGATGCGTTAATTTATAACAGAGCGATGGAAGTGAGTATTAAAAGTTCTTAAAATATCTTGACAAACATTGAAATATAATGTATAACTAGGCTAATAATATATTAAGGAGAGGCTTGTGCTTCCATTTACAGATGACGAATTACAACCCATAGTTTCTAGCATGATTGAAAAAGCGAGAGTATGGATACAAAAAGATGGTGGAGACGTAACATTACTTGATATTAAAGATGGTAAAGTCTATGTACAACTCCAAGGGGCATGTGTCGGATGTGGCTCTTCAGGTTCAACCATTAAGTATGGAATTGAAAAAGAGATGAAAACCATGATACACCCAGAGATTACAGTGATGAATGTACCGCACGGTATGGAAGATAAACTAGAAGAGCTAGGATAATCGATGTCAAAAATAAGTCTTAATACATTACTTACAAGAGCTGAAGAGCAATTTACTTCAGGGAAATATGAAAATGCATTAAGAACCTATGGACAACTGTTAACTGAATACCCTACTGCTTCAGATGCTGAAGTGGGTGTCTATCTTTGTGATATTGCGTTAGAGAGTGCCGAAGAGGCACAAGCTCTTTTTGATTATTATCAAATTATTAAAACAGAGCAAGAGGATGCCCATGAGGTGATGGTTAATTTATTGACTACTTTAGATGTAAGCCAAGGGCAAGTAGCTGAAATCTTAAATACCAAAGAAGATAAAGCAGAGTATAAAGATGGTATTAGTTATGAAGATTTTTTACAATTTATAGACAATCGTGGAAGTTTTAAACGTGCTTTTGAAGATATTATGTTTTCCACAAGGGTGATTTTGAAAAATAAAGAGGAATACATTCTCTTTATTAGTCTGCTTATTGAGCGAGGTCAAATAGAACTAGCAACACAGTTTTTAGACTCTTTAAGTAATAGTTTTGCCAATGACCAAGAGATTTATACGCTTTATCATAAAATAGAAGCTTATAAACAAGAAAATAGTTAAAAAAGATATTGAATGATAATAGAGTATAACTTAGATGGCTATGAACATCTAACCGATGACACAAGCGTACTTAGCAGTAAAACCCAATTTCTTTTAACGGTGCAAAATCGAAAATATTTTGAGCAATTAGAAGAAAAACCTAGTCACATCACCCCTTTAGAACTTATTGTTAAGTGGCAATTAGCTGATTTAAAAGTAGTAGGGGTAACAGGAACCAATGGTAAAACGACAGTCACCGCAGCCATCTACTCATTTTTATTGGACTTAGGAGAAAAACCTGCACTTTTAGGAACACGAGGTTTTTTTGTTAACGAGGAACGCATAGAAGAGAAGTCTATGACTACTCCCTCTATCTTACATATTTTGTCCGCAATGAAAGTGGCGAAAGAGAAAGGGGGGAATTACTTCATTATGGAAGTGAGTTCTCATGCCATTGAGCAAGAGCGTATAGAAGGGCTTGATTTTGCATTAAAAATTCATACCAATGTCACCTCTGACCACTTAGATTATCATGGAACAGTAGAAGAGTATCGACGGGTGAAGAGTCTCTTCTTTGCCGACGAATCTCCCAAACTTCTAAACAAAGATGACATTAAAAATATCACTTATAATCCTAAAAATGCACAGAGTTATGGGGTCGATGAACCTGCTACTTTTAAGGTACAGGCCTTTTCACTTCAACAAGGCATTACCGCAGGGATTAAACATTTAAGTACAGAAGCTACTTTTCACTCTCCAATGGTGGGGCTGTTTAATCTTTTTAATCTCATGGCGGCGATTGGAGCTTGTACGATGCTTACAGGACGAGATGTCTCTGAAGTATGTGAAGTTGTCTCTAATTTTGCAGGGGTAGCTGGTCGAATGGAAGTGGTTTCTCAAAACCCATTGGTCATTGTTGACTTTGCCCATACCGATGATGGGATGATTCAAGTGTTAGATTCCATGAAAGACCGAGAAATAGCTGTAGTATTTGGAGCAGGTGGCGATAGAGACCAAAGTAAGCGACCACGCATGGGGGCTGTGGCGGCAAAATTTGCCAAAAAAGTCTATGTCACTTCAGACAATCCACGTTCAGAAGTACCTGAAACGATACTTCAAGATATATTATCAGGAATTAAAGACCAAAGCAATACACGTGCTATGGTAGACCGCGCTTTTGCCATTCAAGAAGCCCTTAAAGAGTTAGAAGAGGGGGAAGTTCTTATGATTCTTGGTAAAGGGGATGAAGATACGATGGAGATTAATGGAGAAAAAATTCATTTTGATGACAGAGAGATAGTTAGGGCTTTATTGGCAGAGATAGACAATTAATTGTCTATGGTGTAAATTATCTCTGTTTTATTCTTTTTGGTTTGAATTTCATCTATGCTTAAATTTTCTATAGAGAGTTTCATAAACTCTTCTAGGTTATTTATATTTGACTTTGCAACTTCACGTAAAACAATACCTCGATAAGCTTTTGCCCAATGAGAGACCACTTTTCCATTTTTGATGAACTTTAAAGTGGTGTAATTCTTAGTTGGCTTATAAAATTTATCATAAAATCCAGCACGTAAATCTAAAATATCTTCATCTTGCAAATAGGCTTCTAATAGATGGCTTTGTTCTTTGTAGAGCTTTTCAGGTTTTAAATTACCTAAGGCGACTCCTTGTTTGAGTTTATATGCAGGAATCATATCATCAGCACGTAAAAAACCAAAAAGATTAGAACATAAAATGACATTGTTGTCTATATACATTTTTTCTTCATTTTCTAATTCTCTATAGTTTAGGTAATCAAATGCTACCCCAGTGTAACGTTCAATAGCCTTCATGGTGAGTTCATGAATAATCTCTTTATTATGATAGTTTATATCACGCTCTTTTTTTAATCCAAAAATTTTAGAGAGTTCACTTTGGTCATTTTTTTGTAAGATATTAATATATTTATGCAAAAGGATTTTTCGTGTTGGAGTAAGTTCTGAAAAGAGTAAAGATTCTAAGTCAAAGTTCTCTTTTCCTCCTTCAAGTTTGGTTTCACTAGGGGCTAAAAGAATTTTCATAATACACCTTGTTTTTAATGAATTATATCGAATTTAAAAAAAATAGGATTATTTTTATTTAAACCCTTGACATAGATTTTATTTTTGTCTATAATTCGACTCCATTTAAAGAATGACTTTAAATGAATGGTGCTGATGTAGCTCAGTTGGCTAGAGCAGCTGATTTGTAATCAGCAGGTCGGGGGTTCGAGTCCCTTCATCAGCTCCATTAAAATTTTATCAG
>Ga0256840_1004033_pt1 | contig 11305 bp, 11 predicted proteins | sample 355202metaG_FD_185969 | JGI IMG/M metagenome (GOLD analysis project Ga0256840, IMG submission 185969) | Hydrothermal vent microbial communities from Mid Atlantic Ridge, Atlantic Ocean - 355-202 | ecosystem: Environmental > Aquatic > Marine > Hydrothermal vents | place: Atlantic Ocean: Mid...
CATAATACAATTTACGGATATTGCCTTCGATACCCATAAGTTCGGGAATTTCATTACTAGTATCAATTTGTTCTCGAAGTTTTTCAATATCTTTTATTATCGGGTCTAAGTCTTTTCCGCGATTATCGTAATATTTTAAATTTTTCAACATATTATAACTTGCCGCTTCAATAAACTGTTTTGCAAGCGATATTCTGTGTTTACTATCTGCATAAGCATCAGTTTGTGCTAAAATCATTTTTCCCGACAATAAACCGTCGCGCGGCATAAACGAGCCGGTGTAGTTTTCGTAATAATCAAAAAAATGAACAGCTATATCATTTTTTCCCAAAAAATTGTACATGGCACTATTAGCATCTACCGAGCCGAAAATATATAACTGTTCTACTTGCTCAACGGGCAAATACCGTGCTTTGCCCTCCTTTCCGTTTTCATCAACAGGTATAAATTTTAAAGTATTGTCCTTTCTTGAAAGGCGACCGGGATTGAATAGATAGTAAGTTTTTTTCATTTGTTTTTTAGATTGAAAAGATTGAAAAGATTGAAGAGATTGAAGGGTGTCATTTTTTTGATTTTCAGTCTAAATTTTTTCGCATTTTTGATAGAATTTTTACAAGTTCGAGGCTTTCATCATACAGGTTTGATATAAAATCTCCCGACAATATTTTACTTGCAATTATCAGGTCTATCCACATTTCTGTTTCATCAGCTTCTTCAACAGATATAGACAATTTGCTGTAAAATTCTTTTTTTGAGCGAGCTCTTAAAGCAGCACGGTAATTTGCATACATTGAAGTTCCTGACTTTGTCATTTGATAATTAATCACTCTTCCTTTGGTTGAATTTGGTAACATTTCAGAAAGTTCCAATATCTTTAAACTAAAATTCCGTAAACGCTCTCTTATCTCAATTTTATATTTATTCCATTCCTCTTTTGACATAATAATTATTATAATTTATAGATTTTTAAAAATACAAAATTAATTTCAATCCTATCAATCCTATCAATCATTTTAATCCTATCAATCCTTTCAATCTCCCACAAAACAAAAATCATAATAACTGCACCGTTTACATATTTTAGAATTTATAGTATCGGGACAATTATCCGATTCGATTATTTCTTGGATTTCGTTTTCAATTTCAATAATTCTATCTCTATCCGGCTCTGATAAAAACAGCTTGTCTTTTTTTCGTAATTTAGGATACTCTAATATGCCCGAAACACCTTCAATACCGGCTTTTTCAAATATGTAGATATAATATTTCAATTGCCATTCGTGAGCAATTTCTACTTTATCCGATTTTTTTATTTCGTGAATTACTTTGTTTTTTGTATCATAAAAATCTACTTTTATTCCGCCTATTTGTACTTCTTCGTATTTTAACGAACGCTGCGGATAGCTGCTTTCATGTATCAATTTTCCTTCATAAACCAAATCGGAAGTTTGCTCCATTTGTATAGAATTGGCAAAAAGCCACAATTTGCGTTTGCAAATGAAATAGTAATTTATATGTGTGCCTGTGATTTGCATTAGTTTTCATCTTTTTCTTTGCTTGGGAAAACTTGTATCTTTGATGAACTTTCAATGGCTTTTACCGCAATATCTTTCACATTACTTTCAGCAACATTTGTTTTTTGCGTAAGTTCTTTAATTTGAGCCTGCATTTCTTTTATTTTTTCTTGTAAAGATACTATGGTTTGGTCTTTAAGTTTTAACTCACCTTCGTTTTGTTTTTCAATTAATTTGCTTTCAAATTCAAATTGTGTTTTCAGGTGATTTGTAACTTCTTTTTCTTTATCGGCAAGAGCCTTTTCTAATTGTTGCGGAAACTCTTCATTCTTTTTTCGTAATTCAGCCAATTCGATTTCAACATTGGCAACATCGGCTTCTCTTTTTGCCATTTCCTGTTCAAAAGCGGCTTTTTTCTCCGACAATTCTTTTTCTAATTGAGCTTTTTTTGTTTCATAAGCATCTTTTTCGCGTTGACGTTCAATTTTTAATTTATATTGATATTCTTCTTCTTCGCGTTTTCTGTTTTTCTTTAATTCGTCCAGATATTCTTTTTGTTCAATTAGTGTTTTTTCTTTTTCGGCTTGCCATGAAGCTTTTAGTTCTTTCATTTCCAACTCAAAAGCTTCTTTTTTAGCATTTATTTCAGCTTCAAAATTTTCTTTTTGTTCTTTTTGAGCCAAAAGCATTGCTGCTAAAGAATCGGTTGTTGCCGATAGTTCATATAAATCTTTAAGATTCTGTTTTTCAATAGTAATAGCCTGCCTTATTTCTTCTAATTTTTTAAATTCTTCCAGAAGATTTTGCTCCAATTCTTCAAGTGTATTATTCAGATTTGAGCGCAAATTACCAATTTCTTTAACAATACTTTTGTTTGAAATATCGGCAACTTTATCAACGGTTTCTTTACGTTGTTTTTCTTCCTGAACCTTTTTAGGCACATCGGCTTTTGCCTCTTGCACTTTCTTTAAAAGTTTTTCATAAGCTTCCAGAATTTGCGCTTTTGTGTTTTTTGATGAAATTTCTTGTTCCATAATTTTATGTTAATTGTTATAAAATAATTTACTAACTTTTATTTACCTAACTTGATTATTTTTTTCTTCATTAATAAAGTTTTCAGAGAAACAATAATCAGAAAAACAGCATCATTCATTACTAATCACTTACTCAATTAATGCATATAAGCAAAATTAGTAAAAAAAGTACAACAAAATAGATATTGAGTACCTAAGAAATGTTTTATATAAACTGCTTTTCTGTATTACCTTTAAACTATATTTATAATTTGTTTTTTATTTTACAATAATACCTGAAAAAGTATAATGTTTTGTGGTAGTGATTCAGGCTATATTAGGGTTTTGCTACCACAAAACATTATTGAGAAAACTGTGCAATATGCTGAATTTATATTTATTACGGCATAATATCCATAAAATAGTTTCTTGGTGAAAAATTTTGTTATTCAAGCAAGATTTATTTTGTGAAATTTTGTCACTTCTTTTTTAATCAGTGCATTCAATTACATGGATAGCTTTCTCATTTTATTTATACCCATTAAGAAATTGCACCAAATCCAATTCCTGTTGAGTTTCCGACTCCCACATTCCATGCAAAAGATTTTGATTCAGGTTTGCCTGTAATAATTATCGGACAAATACTTGCGCGATTTTCTATTCCTTTATATGTCATTTTTACTGTTTTAGGATTGCTATATTTTAAATTAAACTCAATTTTTAAATTATCATCTTTTAAACCAACAATTTCCATTTTATGCAGTAATGTTTCTGTCATTAACTCGGATGTTTCTTTTTCATTGAAAATATAATGCTTTTGTCCGGTTTCAGTATTTCTTTTTATAAATATAGGGCTTGCAGCTTTAAATTCACTTTGATAAGAAAAATCAGGTTCAGGTTGAACAAAAAAATCGACGACACGCATCCCCCAGTTTAATTTGGGGTCATCAACAATACCGGATAAAAGTTTTTTAAATAATTCCTTATCATAAATGCTAATAAACCATTTTGCACCTTGATTAAAATACAAACCATTATTTTTTATTCGTCCTCCGCTTAATCGTGAAAAAGAATAAAGGGAAATATTATTGTGAATATTATTTTTTCCTATCCATTTATGGAATGCTCCTGTTAAAATTTCTTTATGGTTAAACGGAATTATTCCGTTGGGTTTTGAAAACTGTATATGTACTCTCATATTTATAAAAATTGATTGTTTGATATTATATTTTCTATTTTTAATCTTTTGCGGTTAAATGTTTGGGATAAATTTAATAATTTGTTGCATAAAGTTACTAAATCATCGTCTATGTTATTCCATCCTTTTTTGTGTTTTCTTTTTAATTTTTCAACTTCTTCCTGAAATTTATCTTTTATTTTTTGGTCAGAAAATAATTCATCGTAATGAGCAATACAAGGTGTATCCGAAAAAGTAGGAATGGTTGAAATTTCATATTGCAAGTCTTTGTCTCTTTCTTTTAGTTCACCCACAATGTATTTTATAATTTCGTATTTATCGTTTTTTTCTGTCTTTATTTCTAAAACCACTTTGTTTTGCAGAATCCATTCTAAAGAATATGACAACTGTTTTTCTTCATCTTCATCATATATTTCAACGATCATCGAATTATCCCTGAATGTAAGGTAAGTATTTCTATAATTTCTCCACCAATTTTCAATTGCTGAAATAGTAACACCCGTTTTGTATTTCTGCTTTAACGCCCATATCTGTGAATGTATACTTTGAAATAAATTGAAGCGGAATGAATATTTTTGATTGTCCTTTAAATTAATTTTTTCAATTTCTCCTTTAAAAAATTCACGAGTGTTCCAATTCTGCTTTTGTTCTATAATATTTTGTTTTACGCACCAAATATATTCACCTATGTATGCAGGTATAACTTCTGAATAAAACTTTTTTGATTGAAAAGCTGCATTCGTTATTTCTAAAAAATCATAGTACGAGAGTTCCTTGTCAGTAATACTCTTTTTTAGTTTATTAAAAGTTACATTTTCTTTCACTGCAATAACTATTTTTCCCGATACATTTCCTCTTGCAACTCTTCCGAATCGTTGCACAAAATTGCGATAAAACCTTCCTGGTTGTATTATTGCATATTCCACATCATAATTTACACCGACTTCTGCTTTATTGGTTGCCAAGATTATATTTGCTGTTTTGATTTCATCATTTTGATTTTCGTTTTGTGATGAATAACCGGTACTTTTTACAATTTTATTGTTTGGAAACCTTTTAGCAATTGATTTGGAGAAATTAAACAAATCTGCTATTTTGTCAAAAATTATCAATACTTTTTTTCCTGCTTTAATTTCTTCTTCAATTTCATTGAATTTATTTTCAATAAGAAGTGTAAATTCTCTTGCTTGATGAATTTCGACATCCAATTTACCGTGTATAATCCTTGCATTACTTTTCTCTTCAATAATTTCTTCAATAATTTCTTCATACTCAAAATTAAAATCCTGCAAAATTTCTTTTAATCCGGCTTCAGGTGTTGCCGAAACAAACAGATACTTAATTTTATTGTTTTCTTGAATAAAAATATTACGCATAAAAGTCAATGTCAAGATATTGGCTATTTGACTTTCATCATATAAATGATATTCATCAAAAACTATGTAATCAAAAACTTGTAAAAAATTGTAAAACTCTTTCCTTCCCGTTTTTCCCCAATAATTCTTATGATAGCCACCGTGCATTGCGTAATTAATGATATCAGGGTTAGTAATTATTAAATCATTTTGTTTTGAAATGTTAATAATTTCCATCCAACGATCAAATCCTTTCTTTTTAAGCACATTCAAATATTTTCCTGTTATTTTTCCTGTTTTTAGGTTTTTATATGTAACTGAAAAGTTTTCGTGCAATTCATCAATCAAAGCATTTGTAGGCAAAACGATAAGTCCTCTTTTCCCTTTTCTCAATCCACCAAAACCACCTTGTTTTTTTGAATTAAGAATTGGAAAGGGAAAGGCATAACTCTTTCCTGTTCCTGTTGGTGCTGTAATAATTGTAAATTCAGAAAACTTGTCAAAATCCTCTTTCATCATTTTTTGTACCAAGTGCAAAGGAAATTCTTTAAAGTTACCCTTTCCAACAGGGAATCTGCCAACAGAATCAGTTTGTTTAACATACTGTGGTTTTATGTTGAATTCAATCGGTTTCATCATTTAAACGGTTCAATTGTTTTGCCTTTCTAATTGCTTTATTTAATTGTTCTTCAAGTATATTCTTTGGTGGTAGTTCTGTTAAGTATTGAGCAACTTTAATATTGCTTTCGTCTAACATTAATAACTCTACGTGCTCTGAACTCCCTTCGCTGCAAAGAATTAACCCAATTGGAGATTCTTCATTATTTCTTTTTTCATATTTTTCTAACCATCGGAGATAGAGCTCCATTTGTCCTTTATGCTGTGGTTTAAATTTATCAAGTTTTAAATCAATTACTACTAATCTTCGCAAACTTCTATGATAAAACAATAAATCAATGTAATAATCTTCATTATCAATTGTAATATGCTTTTGCCTTGATAAAAATGCAAAATCCGATCCGATTTCAATTATAAAACGCTGTATTTCAGACAGAATAGCATTTTCCAAATCTTTTTCGGAATAAGTGTCTGCCAAACCGAGAAAATCAAGGAAATATGGACTTCTAAATACCAAATCATTAGAAAGTTTTTTGTTTTCGCTCAATTGCTTCAACTCTTTCTTAATAAGTTCTTCAGGTTTTTTCGATATAGCTGTTCTTTCAAAAAGCATACTGCCAATTCTTTCGTTGAGCAAACGCGTGTCCCAGTGTTCAATTATGCACATCTCCATATAGAATTGTCTTTTTAACTCATTGTTAATGTACGATAAGGTTTTTATGTGGGTCCAATTCAATTCTCTCTGCACTGCGGAGAGAATTTGTTCTTCGGAAAAAACCTCCGCAGTGCGGAGACAATGTCGTAACTGATTTTCACTCCAACCTCTGCCATATTCAATTGTTAATTTTTCAGCAAGTTTCTTAACTATCTGTTTTCCATACTGAGCCCTACTTTCGTTTAATATATCTTTCCTGATTCTGTTCCCGATATTCCAATAAAGCAAGATAATCTCACGATTAACTTTTACGGCAACTTTATGGCGAGCAGTTGCAATCATTTGTTTTATATCGGAAAACAATTTTAAAGTAGAATTTTCAACATCTGCCTTCATTTGTAATGTTTTTAATTGTTAAAGTTTTGCGAAAAGATTTTTTCAACTTGCTCAACCGAAAAACCTTTTAATAAGGCGTAATTCTCAAGAACATACTGGTAGTTTACTGTTCCGTTTTCTTCAACCGAAATATCCATTGCCATTTTCAGGTTGTCGAAAACTATTTTTAACGTGTAAGCATTTAACCAAAAATCATTGTCTGTTTTATCAAAAGGGATTTCCAAAAACTCCAATAATGTTTCTTTTTGATTTCCTATGCGTAAAGTTTTGGGTATCTCAATATTTTCTTTTGAAATTAATAATGCTACAAATTCATTCCCAAGAGCAACACCTTGCGTATGAATCAAATTTTTAAATGGCGACTTTCCAGATTTTTCAATACTTTTTATATCGTAAAATCCATCTGTATTAAAAAGAGTATTTCGTGTATAACTGCCGGTTCTAATCGGTTTTCCCGAATAAGCATAAGTTAGCTTATTACTTTTTGTTTCTTTCAATTTGACAGGTTTGCCTACTGTGAAATAATATCCGAAATCTATTATTTCCCGATATTCCGGTTTCAATCTGCTGTACTCGTAAACATTTGCTCTGTCGTTTAGTACTTTATTAAGAGCATAGGTCAAAGCCAAGTCTCCCAGAAAACCACCGGTGATTGAACCGTTTGAAATCTCGGTATGATAAAACAGATGATTTAACAATTTTATTTTTATTGCTCTTATTTCCATCATTTTATCACTTTTGTGTCTTTTAATAGTTTTGTACAATCCTTTTTAGCCTTGTTATATAGATTATTTAATTCTTTCAAATCTTCTTCTTGCCAAAGATTATCAATTATTTTTTTGAATTGCTGACCATCTTTGAGATTATCACCGTAATAAGATTTCATCGCTTTATCTATTGCCGATTTCACATTATCAAAGTTAACTTCTTCATCTTTCCAATTATCCGCGATTGAAAAACTATTAATAGGGGCTTCAAATTGATCAAATCCAATACCTACAATATGGTTAATCATATTTGCTCCAAGCGTTGTGCTTTGTGCACCATAACGATTTTCATAAATTACTGATGAAAGCAGGTGAATAAATAACTCAGGTGTAACATTTTCCAAAGTTAAAAAGTGCGGGAAATAAGTTTTCGGCATTACATATTGAACCTGAAACAGAGATTGACGCAGTTTGCCTTTTTCTTCATCATGCATTGTTCCGCCTTCACTTAAAGCATTATGTTGGAAAGTATCGGTAATTTCATTTACATCACGAATTGAATATGCCCAGTCGTAAATAACTCGGCTTGTAAGCCCCACAGCATCATTACTTTCAGTTACCGAATCACCAAATAAAATAGAATTCGGATTTGCGAGATGCTCACTTTTTTTGATTACGTTGTAACGCAAACTACCATCAACAACATTCATTTCCCTGCAAATTTTTAACCCCCTTAATTTTTCTTTGCTTTTAAATTTCCGAGCCGGAATTTCCACCAAATCTTTTTCTTCCGTTGCCTTAAAAGTTATAGTCTCATCCGGAAAATTACTGCGGATAATCATTGGGTTAACAACTTCTCTTAAAAGCGCTATCTTAATTACTCCAAGTGTGTTGTCTTTTAAATCTTCTACGAAATACTTTTCAGGTATTAATTCAAATATTTTTCCCATTTTTATATGATTTTATTGGTTATTTACTCTATTTAATATTCGTTCAACAATAATATCGGCAAAATACTTTTGCTTTTCTGAAAGTGCTTTTAATATGTTTTCACGCGATATTTCTTGTTTTTTATCTTTTAACTTTTTTATCACTTTTTCATCACTTTTTTCGCTAATTAGTTCATCAACACGCATTTTATAAACAAAACCGAATTGATAAATCCAATCTTTCTGGCGGTTAATTGTAGGAAGTTTCCTTTTCCATTGGTTTTCGTACAAATCTTCATAAACCGCTTTGGCAAAGTTCTCAATTACTTTAATATTAGCATATTCAAGTCTTTGAGTTTTGTAGATATTTCCGGCAATTTGCTGAATAGTATCTTCTTTGCCAAGTTTTTCTTTCACATCTTTGCGTATGAAATCCAAGGCCGTACGAATAAGCCAGGTTTCTTCACTACCGCTTTTTGCACTACTTTGTATTTGCAAAGCAATGTCAACCAGCTTTTCAATTGTTGTCATATTCTTAAATTTTAGTGGATATTTATTAATAAATTCTTTTAGTTTATTTTTTGCATTATTAACTTCCTGGTCATTTTTTCGCATTGAAAATTCATAAAATGCCCTGAATATTGAATTTGGACTCTCGGCATAATTTAATACCAGTCCTGAATTAATACTTTTACGACTTTTTCCGAGTTCCATTAGCAGGCTTATTTCATCAAGTACCATTTCAATATTGCATAGCCTCACTTTGTTCCAACCTAAATCTTTTACAAAACGGGGTGCATTTTCATAAACAAAAACTTCTTTATGTGAATGGTACGGCGACATTATTCCGGTTATATATACTCTAATGTTTAGTTTTTTTATTATTAAGATTTGTTTCCTCACAAAATAAAAAATGTTCAACATCAATGACTTTCCTTGATTTTTATAAAATTGCACATTAGATGTATAATCAAACTTTGCATTTTTATACAGTTCAACATTAAGATTATCTATAAGATTTAGGTTTCTGCTAACGCTTATTGTTCTATAAATATCTTTGTCTATATCAAGTGCTGTTTCAAAAAAGTCATAATAAATTGATAAAACACTATCTGTTGTGCCAATCTTTCCTATATTGAAAACTCCTTTTCTTTTTTTATTTTCCTCATCAAAAAGTTTTGATATATAATTTACAGGATTGTTTGAATTTTTTAAAGCAGCCCAAGTTCTGTTATTGAAACCGGTCGCTTTCATAGCATACGAATTTACCTCTTTATATCCAATCATTCCGTTTCCTCCTGTAAATGCACACATTTCTTTCTTATTAGGAATATTAGGTGTAAAATCCAATATGAAAGAAAAATCAATGTTCCCTTTAAAAGTGAAATACTTCTGGCAAAGTTCTGACAAGACACTGCTCTCGTTCTCTTTATCATTGGCAAAAGTTTTTATAATTTGTGAATATAAATCGTCAATGAAACCATCTTGCTCTTGCTCATCCTCAAACGAGTTTATAGCAATAATTGTTTTTATTATTGCTATATATGTTTTCAGGTTTGTATTTGATGTTTTTGTTATTGATGAAAAGTATAACTTCAAATCGGATATTTTTGATATGGATTTAAAATTATTTTCGGAAATTCGGAATTCTTGCTCAATTTTAAAAGGAATTTCATCTTCTGAATCAATACAATCCTGAAAATCGTTTTCCCAAACTTTATTTAATTTCCCATTAAGCCACATTATTTTTTGTAAGCAAAATATTTTTACAAATACAGGGTAGTCATCAATTGCATTTTCACTGAAATTTAAATACAATTTGTCATCTTTTAGTATTATATTTATTGGTAGTTCGGCTGATTCAATTAATTTTTCATTAAAATTGATAAAATCGTCAAAATATTCAATTTTTTCACTTCCGTTTGGCGATAATAATAAAAATTTGTCAGAAAGATTTTCTATTATTTTATCTAACAACTGTTTAGTTAATTTAACTGAACCTAAAAAGCCGAAATTGCATTTTTGAGCATCAATTTTAGTAAGCTTCAAAATATCAATATCCTCATCTGCACTTTCAAACTCCCGAAAAACCATTTCTTTTTCATTAACTTTTAAATCATCACCAAAAAACAAAATTCCATCACGCATTGTATAAAGTATTGAACGCCCGTTTTGCTTTAAAACTTTACCTGCCGTATTTAAAAGGTCCTGACTTAAAAGTGTGTATGGGTTTTCGTGGATTTTTATATAGGATAGTTTTAAGTCAACAATCTGATTTATTTTAGAAAGTTTTTTTTCTGCCTCTTTATAAAATGATTCTACGCCATCCAGTTCTTTAATTGAAGCCAATCCGTCAGCAAAATTACAAAGCGGTTCAAGGATTTCTGTTAAATGATGAAAATTCAGGGATACTTTGTATTGATTTTTCAATACTTCTGTACCATCTTCTGTCGAAAGAGCTAAGAAATATACATCACTTTTAAATGTTTGAAACTCTGGAAAGAAATCCAAAACATTAAATTTTTCAATTATGCTGTCAATTTTTCGCAAAGCATTATTCCAGTTTACACCTGTAAGTTTATTTGCATCGTGAAAAGTAAAACCAAGTATAAATGTTTTGAGGTACTTTTCAATATCAGCATCTTTAATCAATTCTTTCTTAATGCAAAATTGTTCATAAACAAACAAAGCTGGTATTAATCCATTCAAGATATGAATATGATAAGGCATATCATATAAATCAGCCTTTATCAGTTTACCTTTTTCGTCAATAAACCAACCTTTAGCTGTAATTATTTCCTTAAAGTTCAAAAGACCTTTTATAACAGTATCAAAATATTCTTGAACTGCGCTTTGAAAAATTGCTGTTTCAAAGTATTCTTCTGTTAGTTTATAATTCATATATTTTGTATTTAATATT
>Ga0256840_1004034_pt1 | contig 11302 bp, 4 predicted proteins | sample 355202metaG_FD_185969 | JGI IMG/M metagenome (GOLD analysis project Ga0256840, IMG submission 185969) | Hydrothermal vent microbial communities from Mid Atlantic Ridge, Atlantic Ocean - 355-202 | ecosystem: Environmental > Aquatic > Marine > Hydrothermal vents | place: Atlantic Ocean: Mid...
AAAATCACGCCCTGTGTCTGGCTGCATGCCGCCTCTGTGGGTGAGGTACAGGCGGCAGGGATCCTGATCCGTGAACTGACAGCCCGCCATGAACAGCTCTGCTGCGTGCTGACCACCATGACCGAGCAGGGCTACAGGGTGGCCCGGGACCTGCTACCGGAAACGGTTGCCTGCCTGATGGCCCCCCTTGATCTTCCCCCTGCCGTCCGCAGGGCAATCCGTTCCATCCGGCCGGATCTGTATATCTGTATGGAAACCGAGCTCTGGCCGGTCATGCTGATGGAGACCGCAAGAGCGGGAATTCCCATGCTCCTTCTCAACGGCCGCATGTCGGAGCGGTCCTTCATGCGGTATCGGAGGATCCGTGGCCTCATGGCCCCTCTGCTGGGGCAGTTCGCCGGCCTGGGGGTCATCGCCGCCGACGATGCCCGCCGTTTCAGGGAACTTGGTGTCCCGTCCCGCCGGATTCAGGTGACAGGGAATATAAAATATGATCTCCGGATCCGGGAGAAGGAGACGATACGTGACAGGTACCGTCGCGAGCTGGATCTCGGGGGAGAGGTTGTCTTTGTCGCCGGTTCCACCCATTCCGGTGAAGAGGAGCAGTTGCTTGACGTCCACCGGCGCCTGTGCGACGGCCAGCAGCGGCCGGTGACCTGGATCGTGGCGCCCCGCCACCTGGAGCGACTGCCCGAGGTGGAGCGTCTCCTGGACCGGGCCGGCCTGGCCTATGACCTTTTCAGCGTGGCCAGGGACTCGGGCCGGAAGAGCCGGATCATCCTGGTGGACTCCATGGGGGAGCTGGCCGACCTCTATGCGGCCGCGGATCTGGTCTTCTGCGGTGGCAGCCTGGTGGACCGGGGCGGACACAATGTCATGGAGGCGGCCCGCTGGGGCGTACCGGTCTATTTCGGCCCGAGCATGAAGGATTTCCGTGATGCCGCCAGCCTCCTGCGTACGGCCGGCGCCGGATTCGAGGTCGCCGATGGTCGGGCCCTCGCGACACTGATGCTCGCGCACCTGGCCGATCCGGAGCGTTACCGCGCCATCGGCAGGGCCGCGGCCGCAGCGGCCGCAGCCCAGAGGGGCGCGGCCCGGCGGCAGGCCGGGATGGCGCTGGCCCTGCTGGCTGGCCCGTAAGCGGATTGACAGTTCACCGCTATCGGCAACTCCTTTGAAATATCGCTACCTTTACCAGGCGGAGCCCGCGGCGATGACCATGCCGGGCAGGGTGCGGGATCATCATTGCGACACACCATGAAAACACAGCCGCCCCGTCATCGGGGACGGTGATTTCCGGATACATTGTTTATGAAAGTACTGATCGGACTTGAAGACGGAACAGTCATGACGGGCCGTTCCTTCACCGGTGCCGGCGAGGCGGTGGGAGAGATCGTTTTCAATACCAGCATGAGCGGCTACCAGGAGGTGCTCACCGATCCTTCCTATGCTGGCCAGATGGTCACCATGACCTATCCCCTCATCGGCAATTACGGTGTCAACGACGAGGACATGGAGTCGGCGGCTGTCCATCCGCGGGCCTTCCTGGTGCGGGAGTACCAGGATATGCCGAGTAATTACCGCGCCACCGGTAACCTGGCCGACTTCCTGCGCCGGTTCGGTATCCTCGGCGTCGAGGGGCTCGACACCCGTATGCTGACCCGGATTATCCGTACCCGCGGTGCCATGAAGGCCGTGGTCTCCACCCTGGACCTGGATGGCGGGTCCCTGGTCCGCCGGGCACGGGAGTGGTCCGGCCTGGAGGGACGCGACATGGTGGCGGGCGTCACCGCCGGCGCGCCTTTTGACTGGCAGCAGCAGGCGGCTGATGGCGCGGGGGAGCCACGCCACCGGGTGGTGGCCTTTGATTTCGGTATCAAGTGGAACCAGTTACGCCTGCTCAGCCGTCGCGGCTGCAAGGTCCGGGTGGTACCGGCGACCACCTCGGCCGAGGATGTTCTGGCCATGGATCCGGACGGTATCTTTCTCTCCAATGGTCCCGGTGATCCGGCCGGGGTGGAGGGAGTTGTCGACAATGTCCGGAAACTGCTGGGCAAAAAGCCGCTCTTCGGCATCTGCCTCGGGCACCAGGTCCTGGGCCTGGCCTATGGCGGTTCCACCTACAAGCTCAAGTTCGGTCACCGCGGCGGCAACCAGCCGGTCAAGGACCTGACCACCGGCCGGGTGGAGATCACCTCCCAGAACCATGGCTTCTGCGTCGATCCCGACAGCCTGCCGGACGAGATCGAGGTGACCCATGTCAACCTCAACGACGGCAGCCTGGAGGGGATGCGCCACCGGGAACTGCCGGTCTTTTCGGTGCAGTACCATCCCGAGCACGCACCCGGTCCCCATGATGCCGAGTACCTCTTTGACCGTTTCATCGACCTGATGCGGGAAAATCCCTGACGGACAGGATGGGTCGTCGGCCCCGATGCCGCCGCCCGGGCCGGAGCCTGCGAGGCGGACGGACCGTGTGCCGCATGCCAGCGATACTCCTGAGCAATCCAGCCACAAAGATATAGAAAATGCCCAAACGTACAGATCTGAAGAAAATCCTCATCATCGGCTCCGGTCCCATCATCATCAGCCAGGCCTGCGAGTTCGACTACTCCGGTGTCCAGGCTGTCAAGGCCCTGAAGGAGGAGGGATACGAGGTGGTGCTGATCAATTCCAACCCGGCCACCATCATGACCGATCCCGGTCTGGCGGACCGCACCTACATCGAGCCCATCACTCCCGAGTGCGTGATCAAGGTCATCGAACGGGAACGTCCCGATGCCCTCCTGCCCACCCTTGGCGGCCAGACCGGGCTCAACACCGCCATCCGGGTGGCCGAGACCGGAGCCCTGGAGAAGTACGGGGTGGAGATGCTGGCCGCGGACATCGATGTCATCCGCAAGGCCGAGGGCCGGGAGGAATTCCGTGACGCCATGAAGCGGATAGGTCTCAATGTCCCGGAATCGGCCATCGTCCATGCCATCGACGAGGCCATGGCCGCCGGCGAGGAGATCGGTTTTCCCATCATCGTCCGCCCCAGTTTCACCCTGGGCGGCACCGGCGGCGGCGTGGCCTACAACCGCCGTGAGCTGCGGGAGCTGTGCACGGCGGGGCTCGACCTTTCCATGACCACCGAGATCATGCTCGAGCGCAGCCTGCTGGGCTGGAAGGAGTATGAGCTGGAGGTGATGCGGGACCGCAACGACAATGTGGTCATCATCTGTTCCATCGAGAACTTCGACGCCATGGGCGTGCACACCGGCGACTCGATCACCGTGGCCCCGGCCCAGACCCTGACCGACCGCGAGTACCAGGAGATGCGCGACGCGGCCATCGCCATCATCCGCGAGATCGGGGTAGAGACCGGCGGCTCCAATGTCCAGTTCGCGGTCAATCCCGAGGACGGCGAGCTGATGGTGATCGAGATGAACCCGCGTGTGTCGCGTTCCTCGGCCCTGGCCTCCAAGGCCACCGGCTTTCCCATCGCCAAGATCGCGGCCAAGCTGGCCATCGGCTATACGCTGGACGAGATAAAGAACGACATCACCCGCGAGACCTATGCCTCGTTCGAGCCCACCATCGACTACTGCGTGGTCAAGATCCCCCGCTGGACGTTCGAGAAATTTCCCGAGGCCGACGACCTGCTGACCACGGCCATGAAGTCGGTGGGCGAGACCATGGCCATCGGCCGCACCTTCAAGGAGGCCTTCCAGAAGGGGATGCGCTCGCTGGAGACCGGCCGGATGGGGTTTGGTTTCGACGGCCGCGAGGATATGCAGGACCTTCATGTCGACGACCTGCAACTGGGCCTGACCAGGCCCAGTTCCCGGCGGCTCGGGTACCTGTTCGAGGCCCTGCGCCGGGGGATGGAGATCGGCCGCATCCATGAGCTCAGCCACATCGACCCCTGGTTTCTCCATAACCTGCAGCAGATCGTGGCCATGGGGGAAGAGATCGGCAAGCGGGGCTTTACCGGCCTGGATCCGGAGTTCCTCTACAGGGTCAAGCAGTCCGGATTCTCCGATATCCAGCTCGCCCGGCTCACCGGTACATCGGAGGACGATATCCGCGACCTGCGCCTGCAAAACGATCTTGCACCGGTCTACAGGCTGGTGGACACCTGTGCCGCCGAGTTCGAGTCCTATACACCCTACTATTACTCCACCTATGAGCGCGAGGACGAGGCCCGGATCAGTGACCGGAAAAAGATCATGATCCTGGGCGGCGGTCCCAACCGGATCGGCCAGGGCATCGAGTTCGATTACTGCTGCGTGCACGCCTCCTTCGCCCTGCGCGAGATCGGGGTCGAGTCGATCATGGTCAACTCCAATCCCGAGACCGTCTCCACCGACTACGATACCTCGGATAAGCTCTATTTCGAGCCGCTGACCCGGGAGGACGTACTCAATATCATCGAACGGGAACGTCCCGACGGGGTCATCGTCCAGTTCGGCGGCCAGACACCGCTCAACCTGGCCGTGCCCCTGGCGAGCCGCGGCGTGCCCATCATCGGCACCCCGCCCGACGCCATCGACCGGGCCGAGGACCGCAAGCGGTTCCAGCAGTTTCTGCAGAAACTCGGCCTGCGCCAGCCCGACAACGACACCGCCCACACCCTGGAAGAAGCCCTGGCCGCGGCGGAAAAGATCGGTTATCCCGTGGTGATGCGCCCCTCCTACGTGCTTGGCGGCCGTGACATGCGTATCGTCTACAACGAGGAGGGGATCCGCGAGTTCATGGCCATTCCCGGCATGGCCGGCACCGAGCATCCGGTGCTGCTGGACCAGTTCCTCAAGGATGCCATCGAGGTCGATGTGGACGCGGTCTCCGACGGCAGTGTCACGGTCATCGGCGGCATCATGGAACATATCGAGGAGGCCGGGATCCATTCCGGTGACTCGGCCTGTGTCCTGCCGCCCCACACCCTGTCGCCGGCCATGGTGGAGGAGATCAGCCGCGCCACCCGGGCCATGGCCGCCGAGCTCGGTGTCATCGGCCTGATGAACGTCCAGTTCGCGGTCAAGGGCAATGACCTCTATGTGCTCGAGGTCAATCCCCGGGCCTCGCGTACCGTTCCCTTTGTGTCCAAGGCCACTGGCGTGCCCCTGGCCAAGGTCGCCACCAAGGTGATGATGGGCATGTCGCTGGCCGAGCTCGGGTTCACCCGGGAGAGAAAGGTCGGCCACTGGGCGGTCAAGGAGGCGGTCTTTCCCTTTGACCGTTTTGAAAACGTCGATACCCTGCTGGGGCCGGAGATGAAGTCCACGGGCGAGGTCATGGGTATCGATGACACCCTGGGCCTGGCCATGGCCAAGTCGCAGCAGGCCGCCGGCCAGGAACTGCCTCTTGCGGGCAGTGTCTTCATCAGCGTGCGGCACGACGACAAGGACGCGGTGGCACCGGTGGCGAAGAAACTGGTGGGTCTCGGTTTCCGGGTACTGGCCACCCGCGGCACGGCACGGCGCCTGGAGGAACTGGGTATCGAGTGTGCCCGGGTCAACAAGATCTCCCAGGGAAGGCCCCATATCCTTGACAAGATCCAGGACGGTGATGTTCAATGGATCATCAATACCTCGTCCGGCAAGCGGACCACCGAGGATTCCTATACCATCCGTCGGGCGGCCCTCGATTTTCATATTCCGTATACCACCACCATTTCCGGGGCATCGTCCATGGCCCAGGCCATCCTCGCCCTGACCGAGCGGGAAATCGGGGTCAAGACGGTGCAGGAGTTTTCAAAGAATATTGACTAAACAGGAACAGGTATTACACTAAGATCAACGGACTGTTTTCGATTTTCCTGCCAGTTGTCTGTTGCAGAAAAACAGAACCTCCATTTACCACGTATCTGACACAGGAAGTATCCCCTGTTTCCGGCTCCGTTTTCCGGGGAAAAGAGGCCGGAAGCCGGCTGCCTCCCGGTGCCGGAAACCCTCTTGCGACACGAATTACCGGAGATTAATTTTTTGAATACCTTTTACAAGAACCTGACGATGTGGTTGGTCATCGGGCTGACCATGATCCTGCTGTTCAATCTCTTCAACAAACCGCCCATTCAGCGCAATTCCATGACCTACAGCGAGTTCTGGTCCAGCGTTGAAAACGGTGCCATCAACAAGGTGACCATCCAGGGCGAGAAGATCCTCGGCTCCGGCCAGGACGGCAAGCCCTTTGTTACCATCGCGCCCGCCGATACCGAGCTGATCCCCATGCTGCGCAAGTCCGGGGTCGATATCTCGGTCAAGGAGCCGGAAAAGGAATCCCTGTGGATGTCCATCTTCATCTCCTGGTTTCCCATGCTGCTGTTGATCGGGGTCTGGATCTTCTTCATGCGCCAGATGCAGATGGGCGGCAAGGGCGGGGCGCTCTCCTTCGGCAAGACCCGGGCCAAGCTGCAGGGCGAGGGCGAGGTCAAGGTGTCCTTCAAGGACGTGGCCGGCATCGACGAGGCCAAAGAGGAACTGGAAGAGATCATCGATTTCCTCCGTGATCCCCAGAAGTTCACCCGCCTGGGCGGCCGGATTCCCAAGGGTGTGCTTCTGTCCGGCCCGCCGGGCACCGGCAAGACCCTGCTCGCCAAGGCCATTGCCGGGGAGGCCGGGGTACCCTTTTTCACCATCAGCGGCTCGGACTTTGTCGAGATGTTCGTCGGTGTCGGCGCCTCCCGGGTACGCGACCTGTTCAACCAGGGCAAGAAGCATGCGCCGTGTATCATCTTCATCGACGAGATCGATGCCGTGGGCCGGCATCGTGGCGCCGGTCTCGGCGGCGGTCACGACGAGCGCGAGCAGACCCTCAACCAGTTGCTGGTGGAGATGGACGGCTTTGAGGCCAACGAGGGAGTGATCATCATCGCTGCCACCAACCGGCCCGATGTCCTGGATCCGGCCCTGCTCAGGCCCGGCCGTTTCGACCGGCAGGTGGTGGTGCCGATTCCCGATATCAAGGGCCGGGAGCTGATCCTCGATATCTACGGCAAGAAGACCAAGCTGGCAGAGGATGTGGACATGGCCGTCATTGCCCGCGGCACTCCGGGTTTTTCCGGCGCCGATCTCGAGAACCTGGTTAACGAGGCCGCATTGATGGCCGCCCGGGCCGGCAGGGACGAGATCGACCAGCAGATGCTGGAAAAGGCCAAGGACAAGATCATGATGGGGGCCGAGCGGAGATCCATGATCATCAGCGAGAAGGAAAAGGAGGTCACCGCCTATCACGAGGCAGGTCATGCCCTGGTGGCACGCCTGCTGCCGGATACCGATCCCATCCACAAGGTGACCATCATCCCGCGCGGCCGTGCCCTGGGTCTGACCATGCAGCTGCCGGTGGACGAGAAGTACACCCATGGCAGGAAGTTCCTGCTCAACTCGATCTCCATCCTCTTCGGTGGCCGGGTTGCGGAGAAGCTGATCTTCGACGAGATCACCACCGGTGCCGGCAATGACATCGAACGGGCCACGCAACTGGCCCGGAAGATGGTCTGCGAGTGGGGCATGAGCGACGAACTCGGGCCGCTCTCCTACGGCAAGAAGGAGGAGCAGATCTTCCTCGGCCGCGAGATCGCCCAGCACCGTGACTACAGCGAAGAGACGGCAAGAAAGATCGACGAGGCGGTGAAGAAGATCATCCTCGACGCTAACGACCGGGTGACCCAGCTCCTCAGTGACAATATCGATATCCTTCGGGCAGTGGCCGGTGAACTGCTGGAAAAGGAGACCATCGTGCTCGACGATCTCGACCGGATCATTGAAGAACACCGTGGCGACCAGGGAGCGGAAGAGGAGAAGGAACCGGAACCGGCAGACGCCTGAGACTGTCTTTGTCCATGATGACGCAGCAGACCGTGCACTCCCTGCCCCGGATCATGGGGATCCTCAATGTGACCCCGGACTCCTTTTCCGATGGCGGCCGTTTTACCACGCCCGAGTCCATGGTGGAGCAGGTCCGGCAGATGCTGGCGGCCGGGGCCGATATCATCGATGTGGGCGGTGAGTCCACCCGGCCCTTTGCCGAGCCCGTCAGTGCGTCGGAAGAGCTTGACCGGGTGATTCCGGCCATCGAGGCCATCCGCGGAATCAGCGATGTTCCCGTCTCCGTCGACACCACCAAGGCCGGCGTGGCCCGGGCTGCGCTTGCGGCCGGGGCGACCATGGTCAACGATATCTCGGCCCTGCGCGCTGATCCGGCCATGGTGGAGGTGGTGCGTGAGTACGACGGGCCGGTGATCATCATGCACATGCAGGGCACTCCCGGCGACATGCAGGTGGATCCCCGCTACGATGACGTGGTGGCCGAGATACGCGCCTTTCTCGGCCAGCGGATCGAGTGGCTTGCGGCCAACGGCATTGCCCGGGAGCGGGTGATCATCGACCCGGGTATCGGCTTCGGCAAGACCCTGGAACACAACCTGGCCATTCTCCGCAACATCCCCGCCTTCAGGGAACTGGGCTGCCCGGTCCTGATCGGCCATTCCCGCAAGTCGTTCCTGGAAAAGCTCCTCGCTCTCGAGGTCGACGAGCGTGACTGCACCACGGCCCAGATTTCCGCCCACTGCGCCTGCCAGGGCGCCGATATCCTGCGGGTGCATGATGTCGCCGCCACCCGCAACGCCCTTCGTCTCCTGGCCGCACTTGCCGATCCCCCCTGAAGAGAAAAGCCCGCGGACTGCAGGACTACTTTCCTGGATGTCCCGGGGGCAGCATCATGGCCGATGCCCGGGGGGAGGAGAGTTCCACCGGGATATCCAAGGTCTCGTCCGGCAGCAGGGGGCGGGTGCGGAGGATGGTGAGCCGGACAGGGTCGCCCGGCTTTTTGCCCATAAGGCCGATCTTCAGATCGTCCATGGAATGCACCGGACTGCCGTCGATGGCCAGGATGATGTCTCCCTTCTCCAGGCCGGCCTTGCCTGCCTTGCCATGCGGACTGATGCCCACGATCCGCATCCTTGTCCCGCCACCCTGCTCCTTGGCATGTTCCGTCTTGAGCATGATGCCGATCTTTCCCGCCGGTTCCAGTTCCATGGGCGTAACGAACATCAGGTAGTCCACCTGTTTGCCCTGCTCCCGGCCACTTTCCATGCCATTGTCGGCAATGACCACGCTCTGGCGGATCTTCATCCGCCGGGCCACCCGCAGGGGGATGGCCGAATCCTTGTAGACATGGCCGCTGCCGGCAATGACCGCCATTCGTTTTTCGGGATGGGCCTTGAGGTAGCGGACAACGGATTCGGCCATGGTCTCGTCCCACATGGCCTGGGCCTGGATGAAGCCGGAAAGACTGTTCCTGCCGGCAGCCCCCTCGTGCATTGCCCGGGCCCGGGCCAGGCGCTGCCGGTAGCCGGGAACGTCCAGGTCGCGTTCCGTGGCCACGGTGGCAAGCTGCTCCGGGGTCAGACTGTCGGTGGAGCCCTTTTTGAAGACCGTGCTGACGATCTCCTTGTCCAGGTTCAGGGCCACGATGGGCAGCCGGTGTTTCCTGGCATATTCGATGATGTCTCTGTACATCCGGTAATCGTATCCCCAGACCTTGAAATAGCGTGAAGCCCGGAGGAAATCCTTTTCATTCTTGATCCTGCCGTTGATATAGTTGTCAAGGGCCTCCTGGGAGGAGCGGGGAAACATCTCCATGCCGATGGCCAGGTTCGGGTTGCGGGCATGCAGGGCCTGGATGATCTGGAGCTGCAGCAGGTGATCGGCGTAATCCGTGTGGTGCTCACCCACGTAGACGACACGGCTCTCTGCCAGGTCATCGATGATGGCGGCAAAGTCCCGGATCCTGCTGACCGGGACCCCGTCGGGCGGGGGCAGCAGTTTTCCGAGTATGCCGTTGACCGTGGGCTGGATCCGTTTCTCCCGGATCCGACCCGCCAGGAAGTGGAGAAAGGTGTACTTGCCGTAATGACGGATCTTGGGCAGGGCCGCCCTGGTTTCTGCCACCGAACTGCTGCTGACAAGGACCATGGTACGTCGGGGAGCCAGCGGATTGCTGCGCACATCCAGGGTGAAGCCCGACTCGGGGTGCCCCGGATCGGCGAACAGGGTGCGGGCGGCATCGCAGCGGCCGGCAAAGAGGTAGTCTGCCGCATCGAGCCGGCTGTTGTCCAGGTCCTTGCAGGAGATGGTCTTTGCACCCTTCTGCTGCAGGTATTCGATCAGGGGCGCATACACCGCCTGCCGCCCGGCCGGCGGCAGCACCACCGTACGTTCCGTCGCCCCGGTGAACCGCTGCCATGTCGGGGGTATCTCCGCCGGTACCGGCCGGCGCATCAGGTCGTAGTCCGGATCGATGATCAGTTCCGTGGGCAGGTCCGTGGTGCGGAGGGTATAGATCCTGTCTGCGTTGTCACTGGCCAGGATCGTGTCCGTGGATCCGATCAGGGTCTTCACCCGGACCGGCACATCGAGCTGAAAGGGCTCCTCGGTCTTCTGCAGGAGGTGGAAGCGGACCAGGGATTCGCCCTTGTCCTGGTCCAGGACGATGTCGCGGATGGCGAGACGGGGAATATCGGCCCGGTTGAGCCACTGGTCGAAAAAGGCGGTCAGGTCGGTTGCCGCGGTCTTGGTGAAGATCCGTTCGATATCGTTCCAGCCGGCCTTACGCCAGCGCATGGCATCGTAGAAGGCGCGCAGGCCCTGGCGGAACTTTTCCGATCCGATCTTCTTCTCCAGCATGTGAAAGACCATGGAACACTTGTCATAACCGATGGCGCGGATCTTCCTGGCCATGGGCTGGGAGTCGCTGGCATTGCCGAATCGGCTCAGGCTCATGGTGTTGTCGGCATGGACATAGGCATCGTAGCGCAGGAGCTGTTCCTTACGGTAGGCTGCCCCCTCACCCCGGTCCCGGGCATAACTCTGGTCGGCCAGGTAGGTGGTCAGTCCCTCGCACCAGTTGCCGCTTGCCGGGTCAAGGAAGATCGAGTTGCCGAACCAGGAGTGGAGGATCTCGTGGCCAAGGGAGGTGTCCTTGATAAATGGCAGCCGCACCACGGCCTGGCCGAGCAGGGTAAAGGTGGGCATGCCATAACCGGTGGGTAGGCGGTTCTCGACGATACTGTAGCGGCGGTAGGGATAGGGGCCGATCAGTTGTTCGTAGCGGTGGATATACCGGGCGGCACGATCCAGGTAGCCCCGGGCAAGAGCGGCGTCTTCAGGGAAGAAATAGGTGGAGAGGGTCAGGCCGGAGACCCGGCGCGATCGGACCTGGTAGGGACCGGCGACAAAGTGGATGGAAGGCAGGGGGTGGGCGAACGAGGAGCGGAAACGTACCTTGGTGCCTTCTTTTTTCTCGCTGATCTCTGAAGCCT
>Ga0256840_1004035_pt1 | contig 11302 bp, 8 predicted proteins | sample 355202metaG_FD_185969 | JGI IMG/M metagenome (GOLD analysis project Ga0256840, IMG submission 185969) | Hydrothermal vent microbial communities from Mid Atlantic Ridge, Atlantic Ocean - 355-202 | ecosystem: Environmental > Aquatic > Marine > Hydrothermal vents | place: Atlantic Ocean: Mid...
CCTTAAAAAGAAGTCGCGATAAAAGTATCGCCATGAACTCGGGCATCGCCTCTCTAGTGATGGTCACCAGCCCCTTTGGATCCGATGCGGACTCCGTGGGCAGCGACATCGAGCACGCGACCGGGCTTCTAGAGGGCGACGAAATCGGATCAGCATCGGGTTTGGGCGGTTTATCTGTCAGGGGCGCAGGTCGGGGCGGCGGTGGAAATGAACGTGGTATAGGCATCGATTCCATGGGAACGAAAAGGGGAAAAGGAATCGGAAAGAACGGAAGAAAATATGGACGGGGACCGAGCAATGGATGGGACAAAGATACCAAAGTACCAGGCAAAGTCATCCCAGGTCCGGTCCTGCTCGACGGTGGACTTGATCGTTCGATCATCCAACGCGTTGTACGTCAACATCGACGAGAACTAAAATACTGCTATGAATTGGGTCTCCAGAAAAACAGGAATCTCACCGGAACCGTAAAAGTAAAGTTCCTAATTTCGGCAGGCGGTAATGTCATGAGCGCTAGGGTGCTTTCTTCAACCTTAAAGGATAATAAAGTTCAATCCTGCATGACCGGTAAAATTCGTCGATGGGTTTTTCCAGAAGCCAAAAGTGGGAAAATCACATCCGTAAAATACCCCTTCAATCTTAAACGTTAAATCAACCAGATCCCTTCTTACGAGAAGAGTTATGAAACAACAAATAACACAAATAGTAATCGCGCTTACCATTATACTATGGTTTGCCCCGCTGCCTACGGCCGAGGCATGTGGAAACGCGGTGGCCTTTTCACGTGGATCAAAACAAGATTTAGCCACCGCCAAAACCCACCTTCAATTGGGCGAAAATGAAGACGCAATAGATCTCGCGGAGACGTCTCTATAGAAAGGGCGACCTTGAGATCGATACCTTTCTTGATGGTGAACTCATAAATGTAAATACGATTACTAATAATCGGCCAACATCTTTAGTAGAACTAAAGATCTACTTGGAAAACCAAAGCGATGCCGAGACTCAACATATTGAAAGCATCAATCATTTTTCAGGCAAGCCTTACAACCTCAAACGCCTGAATCGCGCTCGTATAAAAACCAATACCAAACTCCATATTCCACATGGGTCGCTCGACCATCTGGTTTACTATGTGAGTCGTGAAAAACGTGGCTACTCGGGCCATTCTTTCTTATTTTTCTTCCCTTTCTTTTTAGTCCTAAGCACGGCTATGCAAGCTGGATTTCTATACTCCTGTTTTTCTCAGAAAGCCGTCGAGGACGCGTGGTTTCTAACGAGATCATCTTGCACTCTTTTCCTGGACGAACCTGAAAGGTGGGCGTATTTTGAAGATAATATCAAAAAGGAAAGAGGGAGAGGGGAGCACGAAAGAGGCGTGGAGAAAGACCTGGTTTCTCCTTATCTGGATCACGCCCCCGCCCTCTTGCCAAAAGCTTAGGGCATGTTCATATCGATGACCGTCTTGGGCTCACAAGTGATCTCAGCCATCCAGACATTGATCGTTTGTTTAAAGCCCAGGAGCCCGCGTTTTCAAAATGCAAAACGAGCTATCCAAACGCCGATTCTTTCTACCCCAAACTTCGCTTTAGCATTTCCGATCATAGCGTGAAGGCAATGCCCCAACTCGGCGTTAATGACCCAGGGAGTCTCTTTGAACGATGCGCTCTAAAGACGATTCTGCGGATGCGATTTCCCACCGGTTATGGTCCGCTTTTCGTCGAGATTCGAATTTAGGATTTTTGGGCAGCTTTGTGTTCGCCTTGAGGAAAAGAATTTGTTAGAAAGACTGGCAAGTTTCTAATATTGGAGATGTTGGGTTTCGTCGCTCCGCTCCGTCAACCGCAACCTACATTCGAGATTTCCAATTGCGTGTTTTAGTCTTAGACCCCAGTCAAGCACCACCTACATTCGAGATTTTCCATTGCGTGTTTTAGTTCTAGATCTTCCCGAAAAATGTGTATGGGTGCGATTCAATTACGACGCGGAATTGGTAAACTTGGTTAAGACTATTCCTGGGCGCCAGTGGGATCAAAAGAATCGTCAATGGCGAGTTCCCCTGAGCAAGCTGCCTGATCTAATGCGTCTCTTTTCCGACCATCAATTTAGTTATTCATCAGAGTTAAGAGATTACCTGGAAGATAATCCTGAAGAAGAAAGCACCGAGGAAGAGGAAGAACAAACCCTCGCCTTCTCCGTATCTGAGCTTAATTTACATGCCCAAGAAATGTTGAGAGAAGGGTTTTCGGCGGCTCTTTACCTTGACGGGGAAGTCTCGGGTTTGGCTCGAAATAAAAAAGTGGGCCATGCCTATTTCGAACTTATCGACCGGAGAAAAGGCGTCGTTCTGGCTAAGATCAATGCGATTTGTTTTGCAAAAGTCCGTTCACGTATTTCCGGGCGGCTGGCTCGGGTTGGTAAGCGCATACAAGATGGCGAAAAATATCGCTTCATCGTCAAGCCCGAGCTTTACACCAAACAGGGGCAGTTCCAGGTCATCATTCAAGACATTGAAATGGAGGCGATTTTTAGCACCGCTAAACGCCAACGTGATGAGGTCATCGGCCAACTGAAAAAAGAAAAAATCCTAGAAGACAATCTCAATAAAGAAATGCCCTTATGTCCCCTCCATATTGGCTTGATTAGTGCCTTAGATTCGGACGCCTATAACGATTTTGTGCACGAGTTAGAACGTAGCGATTATCGTTTTCGTGTTCATTTTTTGAATGCGAAGATGCAAGGCGTGGACGCAGCGCTCTCGCTTTCCTCGGCGATAGAAAAATTTCAAAAAATAGACGTCGATATTATCGCCATCGTTCGAGGGGGTGGCGCCAAAAGTTCCCTCGCCGATTTGGACGCCATCGAGGTCGGTCGAGCGGTATGTGTATCGAGAACAAAAATCCTTTGTGGCATCGGACACCACCGAGACCGCGGCGTACTCGATGAAGTTTGTTTGAGCGAAAAAACGCCCACCGCCGCCGCGCAACTGTTGGTTAAGAAGGTTCAATCTTACGCCCAAAACCTTCGAGATATCGAAGAAAAAATTGCCTACTATTCGAAGCAACGCTTGGAAAAAGAAGATGCGTATGTGAAGAAAATCGGCCTACATTTAGAAAAAAACGTTTTGGAAAATACGCGTTCGACGGAAATGGACTTGGAGGCATTGGCGAAAACCATTCCCCAATCTGCCCGATATTATTTACGCGCGTCCAATGGAAGAATCCAAGCTGGTTCGGAGGACCTGGGGGTTTTATGGACAACCCAGTTGTCGAGATCGCATCGAAACCTCGATCGTGAAAGATTGCGTCTTGAAAGTTTGCCGATCGACCGGAAATTAGCCAATGCACACATGCAAATCACACGACTACAGTCCGACCTCGCCAAGCGAAGTACGGGAAAACTCCATGCATTGGAACGCGCGATAGCGCATTTAGAAAAACAATTAGAATGGATGAAGCCTGAGCAAACGCTCAAAAGAGGTTATGCATTGTTGCGTAAGAACGACACAATTATCAAACGTGTGGAAGGATTGAAGCCTGGTGATAGGCTCGATGCTTTTTTATACGATGGACAGATTCAGCTCTCCTTGATCAGTATTAATATGCGAGGAGAAGGGAAAAAGGAGGAAAAAAATGGGAAAGAGTAAGAAGAATTTCGCGCAAACCTTGAAAGAATTGGAAGATATATTGCAATCCATAGAGGGAGAAGAGGTTGATATTGACGATCTTGCAGATCAGGTTGAGCGCGCCTCGGAACTCATTGCAACATGTAGGCATAAAATCGATCGCACGAAAACACGCATAAGCGAGGTAATGGGAAAGGTAGACAGACAGAGTTTAGAAGAAGAATAATGTGATCTAGCTTGAGAGGATTCAGTCAAACTCGTTCCCGTGATCGGGTGGGAATGTTCTTCGAACTAGGCATTCCCACGCGGAGCACAGGAACGAGAAATTTAAAGCATTTTTTAATCCCCGAAAATGATCATACTAGAAGAATAGTGGTTCAGCTTGCTACCTTTAGCTGCTAACGGTAGACTCTTCAAAGAAATTTATCCCGGAAATTATCGTAAAATGAAGTTCTACTGCGATTCGTGCAACACAAAATATGCCATCTCTGACGACAAAGTTCGAGGAAAGGTTCTAAAAGTAAAATGTAAGCATTGCGGTAATGTGATAACCGTTCGTGAATTGGCACCTGTGGCGTCGCCTCCCAAACCGCCAGCGATACCGTCGACCCAAATCCCCCAAACCAATTGGCATTTTTCGATCAACGGTCAATCTACGGGTCCGATGGGTTTGGCCTCGCTCAAAGCAAGATATGCCACGGGCGAAATCGGCGACGAAACCTATGTTTGGCACGATACCTTTGATGGATGGAAGCCAGTTGCAAGTGTCGCTATTTTTGATGATGCCCTGGCGCGAGGCCAGGCCTTAAAACCCAGAACAGCAACGGTGGCGCTCACTGGAATCACCGATGCAGTAGAAGAGATCATGGCATCGACGGAGCGAAAAGGTGTCGCTCCAAAATCTTATAGAAAACGAGATGCAGCGTCGATTGAAGAAGAGGCGCGAAAATCGTCTCCCTTAGGAAGTCGTCCTCTCAACGAAGACCGAATGGAGAAACTTCGTTCAAAGCTTCTTCCTTCAAAACTTGATAAGCCAAAAATCAACCCCCTTCCAATCGCGAAAAAAGCTGAAGATCCTGGTGTCTCGCCTGCGCTACCAAAGGTTGAAAAACCGTTCAAAGAAGCAAAGCCCCTCGCTCAAACGCCTGTTATTGACGAGCCCCAGCCTTCCTTCTTTCCTGAGCCCATCGAAGAAGCCCAGATCGATTTCTCCGCCTTTTCCCCGACCCTCCCCGATTCACTGACCTCCGTCGACCCGATTGCCAAAACCGAACTTCCGGAAAATGTGAATAGCGGCTTCTTCGAGATGGAGGAAAATGCGCCCTTCTTCGAGATGGAGGAAAATGCGCCCTTCTCGCTACCCGATAAGCCCGTCGATTTGTTCGCCCCCGAGGCTGCGACCTATGGGACCGACAACGATGATTCCGATATCATGCCTTTCTTCCCTGAAGGGGCAAGCCTCAATTTAGGCGATGATGAGCCCAGCGAAATTTTCGCTTCTTCTAAATCGTTGCTCATCGAACTCGATAAGATAAAGAAAACTGACCGAAAAAAATCTGTCGTTTTTTTGCTTGCTGGGCTTTTCATTTTCCTTCTTTTAGGGGGCGTTGGAACCTATATGTATCTTAATCGAGAAATCGAAGAGATTGCAAAAGTAGAAAAAGTCGAAGAACGCGAGGCCAAAATCATCAGCTACAAAAAAAGTGAATTGGCCGCCAAATTTGTCCAACTCGACGACGAAGTCATCCCTTCCAATGTTGATATTGAAGGCGAAGGCAAAGGCAAAGGCGAAAATGAGGCGCCTAAAAAGAAAAAAAGCGAAGAGAAAAAATCGCTTAAAGGCACCAAAGTCGCTCAGAAAGAAAAAATTAAAAAGACAATCGCTAAAACGCCAAATAAGAAAGAAAGCGCCGGACTCAGTTCTGAAGAGGAATTACGTAAAAAATTACTGGCCATCGGTTCGACCTCCCCTATCAAACGCCCCGAAGATATGCTCGGCTCGGCGTCGAAAAATAAACCCGGTCTGAGTCGCGTTCAAGCCCAAGCCGGATTCAAAAAAGTGAGCCGCTCTGTTGCAACATGTCGTCAAAGGCACGCCAATCGGTCGGGAAAAGAACTTCAATCTGCCAAAGTAAAAATCAGCGTCGAAGTGCTACCCAGCGGCAAAGTCTCCTCCTTCAGAATCTCGCCCGGCGAGTTAAGACATACCGCGTTTGATTCCTGCATGAAGAGCAAGAAAGAAACGTGGCGCTTCGCCTCATTTGGCGGAAAGCCCGTCAAAATCAATCGTACCTTTATCCTTCAATGATCATTTTCGGATCGCCACCGTCCTTCGTGGACCATTAAAATAAAATGCCCCCTTCGACCTTTCTCCATTGTTGGGTTTCGTAGTGCGGGAGGAACGACCAATTTCTTGACCGCCTTGATGCATGCCTTAATCTAGATCCAATGCGCTCTTTTTTCTTCATTATCATCTTCATCGTCTCCTCTTGCACGACACAAGGTCAGGCTCCCAAGCTTCACGATGATATTCTTGTGGGCAGCGTCAAAAGTGAAAAAAAGTATAAAGGTTTACTTTGGTATAATATTTATATCGACAAAGAAATTAAGGTCGCACTAAGGCTTTACCATCCTCCTGGCCGCACCCGTTTTTACCTCCCTTTGGAATGGGGGGGCCGCAAAGATCTGGGTGACCACATCCATATCAACTCGGCCCAGGGATCGCACGGTCCCCTCGCCTTCACCATCGATCGCGGGGAAGGGCTCGTTGAAATTGATGCGAGAAATGAAGAGTGGGTCGAGCTTCGCTATAGCGTCGATCTCAATGGACGCGATCGCGTTCATCCTCAAAAAGAGGCGGGAAATGTTTTCGCTTTTGTTCCATCGATTCTTATTCGTCCCTCAAGTTCGATTCTTGATCGACTCATCGATTTCCCTGTCGAGATTCATGCGCCAAAAGACTGGACCTTGGTATCGACTTGGCCCCTGCAAAAAAGCGTCCTTTCCCAATCCAATAGTGAGCACAAGGTATGGTCCTATTTAATCGCCGACCCACCTCAATTGGTAGACGCTTTTATCAATGCCGGACCGAAATTGAAAATCAGAACACTTGGAAACCTTTCCCTGGTCATGAATGAAACACAATTTCCGGACTCAAAATATCTCGCCTCCTTCGTCAGAGAAATAGTAAACTCTTTTAGTAACGAGTTGGGAGCATTGGGGCCTATCAGCGTCATTGTGCGACCACGACGACAGAAAAATGAAGGGTACTTCGGAATGGGCAGGCGTGGTGGATTTGTGGTTGAACTAGATAGGATTGACACTTTAAAAAAAGAAGCCAAAATCCTGATCGCCCATGAAGCCTTCCATCTTTGGAACGGACATTCGATTATCGCCAACCCGCAGAGTGATGTCCAAACACGATGGTTCAAAGAAGGGTTAACAGAATATGTGGCGATAAAAAAACTCTTTGAGTTGGGGTATCTTTCTCGGATGGAATTACTTGATGAACTCGCCGCTGGCGCGTCCACATATTGGAGCAATCCAGCCAGGGAAAACCACGCGGTCGAAGGTGAAGATGCTGAAGCCTTTTCCTATGATCGGGGCCTCCTTCTGGCTTTTGCCTTGGACACGATGTTAGCTAAGATATCGCCCAAGCGCTCTATCCAAGATTGGCTGGTCGCGCTTGGTAAATATGAGGGCGCAAAACATCCCGGATATACGCCCTCTCTTCTGAAGGAAAGTTTTTTTGAATTAATGCCATCCAATGATTATACCCGAAACTTTTGGCGTACTTACGTCGACCTTCGCAAGTCTATTGATTTACGGAAACTTTTCGTTGAAGCCGATCTTCACTATCTTCCTCGGCGATTTAATCGGCGCGCTAAAATCGTCGAAATTGAGAAAAAGCATCCGCTATATGAGCTACTTTTCAGGCCTCCGGTAGACACCCGCGAAAGGGCCAAGTAGACTTAGTTCGAGCCTGAAAATCGGAACAAAAATGATCCATGATATCGAAGACAACTATCCAGAATTTCTAAACGATACGATGGGTTATGCGTGGAACGCGTGGGATATTTTGAGCCAGCAGGATATTACCCTCCATGACCGTATCCGTTCTGGGGAGGAAGAAAGCAATACATTGGGTGACCTTGGCGTGTGGGCCTCGTGCCATCACCATCTTAAGGCGCACAATCTGAGCGCATTGATTGAAGACGGATCAAGGCTTTTTCCGCTCCAAGAAAAAACATCTCAAGCCTTAGCCTACGACGAAATTGCGGCAATTATCGCAAACGCAATGATTGAAGATGAGCGCTTCGACGATGCGTCACAATTTTTAGAGGCACGAAAAAAGGACTTTCCCGATGCTGTAGAAATTCGTATTTCTGGCTTCGTGTTAAAAGCAGGTATAGGAGACGTGCAGCTTGGCGAGGTCATCGAAAACGAGGATGAACAAGAATTTCTTTTCGACTTAAGTGAGGCTTTTTTAGAGGCGGGGTTTATCGACGCAGCTCGTCTTAGCCACCAGCGATGCAAGGCATTAGAGGTTGGGAAACTCAGCGCTATCCATGTTGATTTGGCGTCAATGGACCGGCGATTAAACGCAATCTCAACTTCTTTTTCAGGGGAAAAATCCGTTGGAAAAAAAGATGGAGAAGCGCTTAAAAACAATAGCTCCAAAAGCATTAACGGCGACACCAAATAAAATCGCGCTCTTAAATCCTTTCTTTATTGGCGCATCTCCGATCGCTAAAAGCAAAATCAAATACGGCGTGTAGTCCAAACTAAAGCGATAGGAAAATTGTTCATAGCCGGTATTTTGGTAGAGTAAATGCGGAATGGCGATACAGATAACAGTGAGCCACAAAGCTCTATACAAGAATATATCTTTGGCATCTTCATGTTTTTTCGCGGCGAGGAGATAGAAAAAAGCCGGTGAGGCGAAAAGCAAACTCATGCCATGTTTACTTACGATAACGTAGGGAGAGTCGGGTTGAAAACGCGGCAAAAGGGTGAAGAGGGCGGCGAGGTTTTTGGACAAAAAATGGAAATTAAAAAGGCCATAATTTTTAATCCGATCCAACCCTCCGCCGGCGAGATAGGAATGCCCAAATTCTGTCGGAGATTCAAAACGGATAGTGTTGGTGTAGAGTAAAAAGAGTCCCATCGCGAGACAAGGAATAGTAAACCATACACCTTTTTTTAAGGTCTCGCTCCATTCCCCTTTCCGAATTTTTCCCTCGGGGAAAAAAAGAAAAAGGTAAAAGAGAATACACGCAAAAAGCAGTGGCGTTCGTGTAGAAAAAGCCATCGCGGCGAAGATACCAGCAAGAAAAGGACGTCTGAGTTCTAGTGAAAAATAGAGGAAAAGAAGGGTAAAACTTGCGCCCATAATCAAGGCTGTGAACCACACTTGTCCCATCACGGAGAGCCAAAGGTGAGCCGTTCCAAATCCGAAAAGAAGGGTCAACCACATATTTTCTTTTGTCGTACGTCGCGATCTTCCCATTTGGGTAAGGCGCACGAGCAAGAGAAAAATGAGGGCGACATTAAAGGAGGCAAAGAAGACCGTTAGAATAACATCGTTAATCTTATAATCGAAAACCAGGGCCAAGGGCATCATCACAAAGGAGGGTCCAGGCGGGAAAGACATAAAATAGCGTTTTTTCGTTTTTGACCCGATGAGTTCTTTGGGCCCCAAAACCATGGCGTCGCCAGAGAATAATCGGAACCTGCCATTTCGCTTTTTATCTAACCAGGTTCCTTTGAGAAGGGTGCCATCTTTGAAACGTATTTCTTCATAACTTGCCCAATCGTTTCCGTGAGGCGGGTGTTTTTCAAGTTCAAAGGAAACGCGATCTTTTCTTCTGTTCTTCGCGCCCTCATTTCCGAGGGAGGCGGCGATCATTGAATTCAACGTCACGGCTAGATAAGCAAAATGTGGATCTGTGGACGGCTTGGTTATACGGTCAAACGCAAATAGCGAAAAGACAAGCGCGCTGATCGCAAAGATCGCCAGGGCTTGAAAGAGGGCTCGTTTAGAAGCTTTTATTTGGGGAGATTCAGGCAAATTCTAAAAGGAAATTAGAACTTGTAACCAACACTAACCAAACCGAAAACGCCGGTTTCTTTTCCACCAAGGAAATTTGGTCCATCGGTGAGGAAAGGCGTTTGGAAGGTTCCGTCGAGCGAGAAGTTTCCAAAGTTAAGACCCATTCCAGCTGACCATAAAAACTCATAGTTGGTCGCGCTGGTTTGAAGGTTATCTCGGGCATTATCATCAAAGTTATGGCTTTGGAAATTGAAGCGGTATCGCGACGATAATCCAGTTCTGAAAGTAAACCAGTCAACAATTGAATGCTCAAGAGCGAGCTTGAAACCGGGTAGTAAAAGAGTCGTGGTTGAGATGTCTTCGTCTCCGCTATTGAGAGAGTAGGACGAGGTTCCAAAACCGAGGGTAGCGTAGGCTGCAACGGTTGTTTTGTCGGGAAGTTCGTAAACTGGACCTGCTCCACCTTCGAAGAAGAAGTTAAATGCAGTCTGAGAAGAAGAGTCGGCATCGGTTGGATCGTTGGAGTTTGGATCTGTGCCGAATTCATCGGTAAAGCTTGATGAGTTAATATGCAAGATCGCCACGGCACCAAGCTTTACGGATTCTCTGAGCGGAATAGCCACACGGCCATAAAGGGAGAGACTAGGTGCCAAGGATGCAGAATCATTATAATTTGGTGAGTTTTCTTTCGTGATAAACGTGTTTGAAAAGAAAGCCAATCCCAATTCCAATCCAAGGTCGAGTTCGAAGTCAGACTTATGGGTGAAACCAGCGGTTAAGTTAATCGCGGTCGCATTCCACGATTCAGTAGAATCGGTATCTCCAGCGCCAAGCGCTCGAAAGGAGGCTGATGCTTGTCCGATCGAAAGACGAAGACCAAGAGAGTTTTGATCACCTAAACCAAAAGCGACAAGAAGGTCTGCCATCTGCAAAGGCGAAAGAAAAGCACCGCCGGCACCCTGCGCCGTTCCAGGCGCGGGGGCGTCTGTACTGCCACCAGGTGTTGGGGACGAAGGACCGTTGATGTTCCAAACGCCTAAACTTGTTTTATTATAAAGTTGAAGATCGCCAATTCCAAGAATGCCTTGGGGGGCAGTGCCGTAACTATCTTGTCGGTGTGTCGAGATGCCGAATGCGAATCCTTTTTCTCCGAAGAGTAGGAGTCCGCTGCCGCTCATTGTATTTTCGCCGAAGCTTAAATCTGCGTTTTCACTATTGTCGTTTGCATTTGTTGTATCCAACAATGCTGAACTAAGCGCGAGATCGAAACGCACTTGATTTCGGTGATCGAGGGCGACTTGAGGGAAGAAGAAAACGTCATCGACGTCGTCGATGAGCACGTTACCAGCAAGACTAGAGCGACGCTCCGCAAAAGCGGAAGAAGCGAGAAGAACACATCCAAGAAAAACCAAACCTGAGGTTAGGTTTGAATTCAATTTAATCATTATATACCTCCGTATTTATATTAGATTCGCAATACCTGGAATAAAGCGGAGGCGCAATTGAAATGGATACAAAAAAACGAGCCTAGATGACGTCGGCAAACTTATTGATAGCTGTCGACATTTTTGTATTGTCGATCATAATGGAAATCTATGGAGGCAAGATGGCACGTCAAACAAAAT
>Ga0256840_1004036_pt1 | contig 11298 bp, 9 predicted proteins | sample 355202metaG_FD_185969 | JGI IMG/M metagenome (GOLD analysis project Ga0256840, IMG submission 185969) | Hydrothermal vent microbial communities from Mid Atlantic Ridge, Atlantic Ocean - 355-202 | ecosystem: Environmental > Aquatic > Marine > Hydrothermal vents | place: Atlantic Ocean: Mid...
TAATATTTCAATAGTCTCATCAATTAGTTCTTTAAATAAAACTTTCTGAGGACTAAATGTAATTATGCCTCTTTGTATTCTTGACCAAATCAGTAAGTTTTCCAATAAATGAAAAGTTTTATCGGTTGAGGATTTTAAACTCCTGATAAGTTCCAATTTGCTTGCATCGCTTAATCGGTCATAAGTATCAATAAGTAAACCTAATGAAGATGCCCAATTACCTACCGGTCCTCTTAAATTATGAGCAATAATTCCAAAAAAATGGTCTTTTGTAGCGTTTAATTCAGCTAATCTAATATTTTGCTCTTCTATTTTTTTTGTTCTTTGTAAAACTAATTTTTCAAGATTTTTGTTCGTATTTTGCATTTGATTGGATAATTTGCTATTTATTTTATAAGTATCGGCAAAACGGTGTACTAATATATATGATTGTGATAATAAAAACAGGAAAAAACTTAGAGGCAGTATGCTTGCTGTATGAATTATTTGCATATATATTAATGTATCGTATATAGCACCTAATGAAACAAATAAAATACTGATGAAAAATATTTTAGAGTCAAAGGATTTTTTGTATAGATTAATAGAAGCAATAATTAATATATATATTGCCGAAATAAGTGTTACCAAAAGATAGAAATAGAGAATATATTCCACTTTTAGAAAAAATAAGATTAATGAAAATACCGATAAAAAAGCAAATATTCCAATAAGTTTATTCGTGTTTTTTATATTAAAAATGCTATTTGCAAAAAATACTAATACAGGAACAGCAAAAAACCAAGCGGACATTCTGATTTGGCGTACCAATTGAAAATCATTTATAAAATACTGTAAGAAAAAGAGCGTAGAAAAATATAAGAAAACGAAAAAACTTAATAATGAAAAATACAGATTACTCTTATGTCTGGGCAATAGCAAAAAAAGAGCAAAATGATAAATCAGTACTATTATGATACCCCCAAGGAGAAGAAGGTTAAATATATAATATTTTATTCTATAAAAGCTAATATTTTGAGCATTTCCAAAAACCGGATTATAAAATATTCCTCCTGAACGATTATGCTCAAAGTTACTTACTTGAATAATTAGATTAAGGACTGTATCTCCTTTAAATGGTTTAGTATCAATAAGAAATGACGGTTTATATTCTTCAACAACATTTGCAGGCCTACCATTGCTGCCAATTAACTCGTTATTGATAAATATTCTGGAAGCCGAAATAGGGGCTTCTTTTAAAAAGATTGCGAAAAATGAAGAAGTATCGTTAAGTAATATTTTTAAGCGGTAGGTACCAAATCCTTGTCTTGGGTGATTGTTTATAAAGAACGAATTCCATAAAGTGCCTATTTGTACATAAGCGGGTTGATTAATTTTATTTTTATCAATAAAATTATCGGGTGTATATAATTCTCCCCAATAAAATTCCCATTCACCTGTTAAATCAATATTTTCGCTTGTCTGAAAATTCAAATTACGTAAATCAATGATTCCTTTTTGGGCAACAGGTACCATTTTTTTACCGGCAGAATTACAGCTACCCAACCCGAATAGCATTATTCCAAATAAAAGTATAAAAATAAGTTTTTGCAAATTCTCTTTGTGTTTAGGTTCGTTCTCAAAGCGAATATAAAAAAAATCACACAAAATTTAAGCTTATTTGCATAATATTTTCAGTATTGGAAAGTATTTTATATCGATTATCAATTCGGTAGCCGATTACCCATACAATATCTTTGCCTGAAAGGAGCACCAAAATATTTCTTTTTTGAATCGTAGGTATTTTTTTGTCGATAAAAAAATCGCTTAATTTTTTCTTTTGATTCATTCCCAAAGGATAAAAAGAATCACCATATTCCCAACGGCGGATAATTAATGGAAACTTCAGTTTTTCTATATCTAAAACGGCAATATTATTATCTTTAGGAATCTTAAAATCACCGGTAATTTTCTTATATTCAATAGTAAATTGAAATTTTTTAAAACTCTGCCGGTTAATTTTATGATTGAATATTAATTCATTTTGCTTTTCGTGCAGATATACAAGTGTATTATCTTCTTCATCATAAATAGGAGATAAAATTAAAAATGCTCTATCTTTAATAATTTGATATTCATCAGAAAAAAAGGTCTTACCGGAAATTCCTTTTAATGAGTTAGCTATGTCTTCAACCTGAGCCGGATTAAATCCGTAAGGAGCTAAAAGCTCATATAAATAAAACGATAAATGCTTTAATTCTGTTAATTTTTTTATATCAAAAAATATATGAACATCTTTTTCAGAACATATCTCTTTACGTATTTCGGAAATTTTTTCTTGTAAAATATCTTGTGTAACATTCAATAAATCAATGGATTTTAAAATATTTTCCCGATAAGCGGTATTAATGTCTTTAAATTGCGGAATAATGTCGTGCCGGAGTTTGTTTCGCTTAAAGCGTATATCTTTATTTGAATCGTCTTCACGATATTTTAATTCATTTTCTTGTATATATTCTTCAATTTGGTTTCGGTTTGCAAATAAAAGCGGACGAATCAATCGATTTGATTTTGCTTTAATGCCTGATAGTCCGCGAATACCGGTTCCGCGAACAAGGTTTAAAAAAAATGTTTCGATTACATCATCGCTATGGTGTGCGGTGGCAATATAATTATAGGCATTTTCTTTTCTGATTTTTTCAAACCAATCGTATCGTAATTCCCTTGCCGCCATTTCAATTGAAATTCCTTTTTCTTCGGCGTAAGTGTATGTATCAAAGTCTGTTCTGTAAAAGCGAGCTTTATATTTTTTAGCTAATTCTTGTGTGAGTTGGGCATCAAGATAGGAGGCAATACCTCGCAAATGAAAATTACAATGCGCTACAGCAAATTTATAGCCGCTATGCGCAAATAAATCGAGCATAACAACAGAGTCTTTACCGCCGCTCACGGCTAATAAAATTTTATCTTTTTCTTTTAGAAAAAGTGTATTTTTCAGGTATGATTTGAATTGTTCTAACATGATTAATTATGTAATCTTTAAAGGTCTTTCTTTATTTAATTGGTAGCACCATATTTTAAACTGTAATTCTCAGCTCACAGAGCTAAGGTACGGCTATCTTGCACAATATCTTTTTATTACGGCATAGGCTTTTTCCAGACCTAATTCACCGGCTTTGCTTAAATCAGCGCAAGCCAAATCCATTTGATTCAAATATATATGTATCAATGCCTTATTATAATATGCTTCTGCAAATTCGGGTTCTAATTTCAATGCACGCTCATAGTCGTACAAAGCCCCGTTATAATCTTTGGCTTTAGTTTTAATATTTGCCCGGTTAAAATAAATTATTGCCCAATCGGGTTCAATTTTTAGCGCATTTGTATAATCCTTAATAATAGCTCGATAATCAAAGTTTTGTTCCGTCTTTTTGTTAATTTGTTTTTGTTTTTGATTTACCGAAATATTAATTTCTTGCTCAATCGAATTAATAAACTCAATCGTTTTTGTTTGTGCATAGCCGCGATTTAAGAGTGCCGGAGCAAAGTCCGGCTTTATTTCAAGTGCCTTATTAAAGGCTTTTACGGATAGATTGAAGTTTTTATCGGATAATTCAATAATTCCTTTTATCAACCAGTAAAACTCATTGTGTTCTACGTTTTTATATACAGAATCTAAAATTCCGGTATATTTATTTACAGCGATTAATGTATCGGAAGTACTGATTGCTAAACTTAAAGGTTTCAGCAATTTTTTATTGTACACCTCTATATTACGCAAGTTGTTATATTTAATATCTTGATTATCAAATACATTAATAAAGAAGTCGGGTAGGGGATCTATACCCGAAAATACACTGTATATGCGCCCGTCTCCAATAAAATTATTGTTGAAATTTGCTTCTAATTCTATTACCTTTCTATATTTGGCTTGATTAAAAACGGCGCCGGATGTATCAGCGTTTTGCTTGTTCATTTTTATTTCTGCAATCCGGTAATCTTGCAGTGCCTTTGCTGTATATCCCAGTTTTCGTTCAGCCATTGAACGCATATAATAGGCTTCACCAAAATCGGGGTAAATATCTATGGCAGAAGTAAAATCATCAATAGCTTCATGATATTGTTTAAGCTCAAATCGCATTTGTCCGCGATTGTAGTGGGTTAAAATGTGGTTTGGGTTAATCTGCGACACTTTCAATAAATCAGCAATAGCTTTTTCCGTTTCGCCTTTTTGCGCAAAAAGCATGGCGCGGTTGTAGTAAGCCAGCGCATTATAAGGATTTAATTCAATTACTTTTCCGTAATCGGATAGTGTACCCTCAATATCATCCAATTTGAATTTAGCAAGGGCACGTACATAGTATGTGTAGGCAGCTTTTGGATTAATTTTCAAGGCATGATTGTAATCCCTGATAGCTTTATCATAAGCTTCTTGTTGAAAATAGATTAAACCGCGCCGCACAAATGCCTGAGCATCAAATTGATTAATTGCTATTGCACGATTACAATCAGCTACAGCTTCATCAAATTGTTTTAAGCCTGATTTTGCAACAGCCCTATATATGTAAAACTCAGGAATACTCCCATTTAATTTTATGGCTTTGTTCAGGTCTTGAATGGCTGCAGAATAGTTTTGAATATTGATTTTTGTTAATGCTCTTGCAGAATATAATCCGGGGTTGTTGATATCTAAACTAATGGCTTTGTCAAAATCGTTTAGTGCACTATTGTAATTACGCAGTGCATCTTTAGCAATCCCACGATATTGATAGGCTAAAGGAAAAAAAGGATTGATACGAATGGTTTCCGTAAAATCGTTTACGGCACCTGTATAGTCGCTTAAACCAAATTTTGCAATACCCCGATAAAAATAAGCATCGTATAAATTGGGTTTTATCTTTATTACCGTGTTTAAACGTTCAATGGCTTCGGCATTTTGATTGTTCATAATTTCACGCCTTGCCTTATCGATGTACACAGGGGTGTTTATTTGTGAAGCTACATTTAGTATTAGAAGATTATATATCAGTAAAACAAACAAAAATCTCATTAAAAAAAGAATTAATCTTTAATAAAACGTACACTTAAACCGGATTTTTTATCGCTAACGTGGATGCTTGCTGTTTCGCCACCGTCGCCAACTCTACAATCCCATGCATATTCATTATCGTCTTGAGTAGAAGTCCAAAACATAGATACTTGATTGTTTCCTTCATATCCTTCGTCAAACCAATAAAAACCACCTTTTAAGGCATTAAATCCTGTTGTGCCGCCTTCTTTAAGAGCTAAAAAAGCATCGTAAGATTCATCACCGCCAAATGAATTTAATAATGTTTCAAACTCTTTTTGTGTAGGTAAATGCCAGCCTTCGGGTGCAATTTGTTTTGCCGTTTCCCAATCGTACAAATAGCCAAACTTAAGTACATTTTGTTCATTATCGTCATAAGCCCAAAAGTTTCCATTTTCCGGTTTATACGCAAAATTTTCGGCAAACCATACTTGCTCGCCTATTTTTACGGTTTTGTATTGGTGATTATCTCTTGTATCAGTAAAAGTATTTTGAGAAAATAAATTAATACTAATTGATAATGCTGCAAATAGGAGTAAAGTTTTCATATTTTTTAAATTTTTAGGGTTTGTATAACGAACGTTGATTACGGGGGATATATTTTTGAGCTAAATAATTAAAATAAAAAGTAATTATTTTAATATCCAAAATGGACAGCTATTAGAAGTACATAATTCATATCTGCAAATATTTTTAAGTGATTTTTGTAACCCTTATTATTAATCATAGATGTTTCATCTATTCGTAGCAAAAAAATAATAAGCTATTGATATGTATTTTTGATGAAAAATCCGGAGTGCGACTTTATTAATTTACATAGTGTGAGTAACTTAATGCTTATAAGATTTATAGATTTTAGTCGCACGCCGAACAGATATACATTCATTAGTCAGACAGGGATATTAAATATCTTGAATATCCAGTAAACCAATAGGTTTTCCTTGTTCTGTTACCAATAAATTATCAATTTTGTATTGTTTAAACAGTTCATTTGCTTTGAAAAGCAACTCATCGCTTTCGATAGAAATTGGTTTATTGTATTTAAACTCAGCCATTTTTTTCGTTAATACATCTCTTCCTTCTTTTTGGATAACACGGCGCAAATCACCATCAGTAAATACACCCACAGCTTCGTCGCTGCCGTTGGTTATTATTATACAACCAAAACCGTATTCCGACATGCTGATAATGGCATCTTGTAAACTTGTATCTTTCGATACTACCGGGTTAATTTTATTCATGGCTTCTTTCACTTTAACAGTCATTAGGCGGGTATGCTCATAAAACTGCTCAGTACCTAATTTTGTAAAGTTATTTTCCGACATTTGACGTAAAATTTTATAAGGAACCGTAATGTTGTGTACCCCTATATTTATGGCATTACGCACGTGTTCAATATTACGCACCGATGAAAACATAATTTTTGTATCGTATCCGTAATAATTTACGGCATCTACACACTGTTCAACCAGTGCTAAGGCATCATGACCTTGGTCTTGTAAACGACCTACCAGCGGACAAACATAGTTGGCTCCGGCGTGCATTGCCATATAGGCTTGTTGCAATGTATAAACCAAGTGTACATTTACCATAATATCTTCATTACGAAGCATTTTACAGGCTTTTACTCCTTCCAAAGAAATAGGAATTTTAAAAACCGAACGTTTGGGGTCTAATCCCATATCGATTTGGCGATGTGCCTCTTTATATATTTCATCAGCGGTTCTGCCTAATGCTTCAACTTGTAAAACAGGTACAATTTCCGCTAATTTCAAAATTAAACTATCCACATCAGTTACACCATGTCGGTGCATGAAAGTAGGGGTGGTGGTTAAACCATCTAAAAAGCCGAGTTGAAATGCTTTTTCAATTTCTTGATAATCGGCACTGTCTAAATATAATTCCATTTTTTTATTTAATTTATTTTTAAAAATTGTTCTATTGTTAAAACTTGTCCGCCCGCCGGCGGATTGTTAAACTATTTCCTGTATTTTACTTCCAAATTATGAAATTCAATTACCGGCTTTAAAAATTCCTCTAAATCAAATACACATAACTGGCTGGCTGCATCGCATTTTGCCGTAGAAGGGTCGGGATGGGCTTCTATGAAAATACCATCAACACCGGCAGCAACTCCGGCGCGCGAAAGTACAGGTAAATATTCACGTGCTCCTCCGCTTGGGTCTGCACTGGGAATACCGTATTTACGTATTGAATGCGTTACATCAAAAACAATCGGATAGCCTGTTTTCCCCATTTCGTAAAAACTGCGCGGGTCAACAATTAAATCATTGTAGCCGAAAGTATAACCTCTTTCCGTTAGTATAATTTGGTCGTTTCCTGCATCAACAGCTTTTTGAGCCGGTTTTGCCATATTCTCAGGTGCCAAAAACTGCCCGTGTTTGATATTGACTACTTTTCCGGTTTTTGCCGCAGCCGTTACAATAGATGATTGCATGCATAAATAGGCAGGGATTTGAATTACATCCAATACTTCGGCAGCCGGAGCAGCTTGTGTATGGTCGTGAATATCGGAAAGAACCGGAAAACCAAACTGTTCTTTTACCTTTTGCAGGATTTTTAAACCTTCATCTAATCCGGGACCATGAAAAAAATCTAAGGCGCTTCGGTTATCTTTTGTAAATGATGATTTATAAATTACCGGAATATTTAATTTTTCGGATATTTCTTTCAGCATCTCGGCTGTTTTCATCATAATGCTTTCATCTTCAATCACACAGGGTCCCGAAATTAAAAACAATTCATCGGCACCGCATTCTATATTTCCTACTTTTACTATTTTTTTACTCATAATTTATTATTTCTCGAATTTTATTAATAAAGTTTTTTGTGGGGATAAGTACACTTTCAACATCACTTTTATTAAAATCAAAAAAATCTCCGTAATCACCTTTTTGCCGCCAATCAAAAAGATCTGAATAAAGTTTGCCAAATTCTACATCTATTATTTTTGTTTTAATAAAATTTAAATAAAACATGCTTTTAATACCTGAGTGAGATTTTGCATTTATACCTTCTTTAAATAATAAGGCACTTACAGCATAAAAACATGAATAATATAATCTATTAATTGCTGAATTCCATTTTAAATTATTATAAAGTAATATGGCAACTTCATAAGTATCAAAAGCTCTTTCTATTCTATATCTTATATAAGCTTCTTTATCAATATCTTTCATTATAGAATAATCCCTTCGTTTTTAACATTTTTGTATAGTGGAGTTATACGATATTTTTCATTCCATTCAGCTTTGTTGTAAACAAAAGTTGAAAGAGAAATATCAAACATGAGTTCCAAATCAAATAATTTATGTCTAAACTTTTGCTCTACATTTAACGAAACAGGCTTATTAGTTAATATCAATAAATCCCAATCTGAGTCATCTCTTTCTTCATTTCTGGCTCTTGAACCAAAAAGTATAATATCTGCATTTTCATCAATTTGATGAATATATTTTTTAATCTTTTTGAGAATAACACTTTTATTTTTTTTCATTGGTTTTTCGAGTGAGTTATTCTTTAATTAAACCGTAGGCTATGCAGATATATTGCCGAGAATTAAATTTAACTTGAATTCCAATTACTTATTGTCGTGCAAACTTTACTAAAACGTTCAAATGTCCTTACGGACGATTTGAAGTCTATACAACAATTATCCAATTACTTACATCCTGTAAAACAAGTCCTTAATCATATCTATGCTCACTTTTTCTTTCCAGTTCTCGCCGATAGCATGATCCCACATATGGCTTAATGCATAAGAAATTTCAGCCATTCGTGTTACTTGTTCATCCGTCCACTCCTTAGACATATTTTTAGGTAAATCAATATTGTGTTTTTTTACCATGGCTTTAAAGTCATCAACTGCATCCGGATAATAATCTTCTAAAACGTTAAAAGCAATACAATTAGCTAATCCATGACGTGTACCCAAAACATAAGATAATCCGTAGGATAATGCATGGCAAACACCTACTTCCGAATAACTTAGGCTCAAACCTCCAAATAATGATGCAACCATTAATTTTTCAGAATTTTCTATTGATTGACCGCTGTTTTTACGTAAAAATACATCTTTACACAATTCAATAGATTGGTCGCCATAGGCTTTTGCAAATGTGTTGTACAATCTGCCGGATGCCGATTCGATACAGTGTATATAAGTATCCATACCGGTATAAAACCATTGATTTTTAGGCACGCTCAGGGTTAATTCAGGGTCTAAAATCAACTGATTAAAAGGTGTCCATTCGCATTTAATACCTAATTTTTTTTCAGGTCCGGTAAGTACGGCAGTTGTTGAACATTCTGCTCCCGTTCCCGATATTGTAGGAATACCTACATGATAAATCCCCGGATTTTTTACTAAATTTAAACCTTGATATTTTGTTGATGAACCGGGGTTCTTTACCATAATCGATAAAGCTTTTGCAATATCCATGATACTGCCTCCGCCAATACCTACTATGCCCGAAGGAGTTCCTTTCAAATCCTGTATTTCATCGCGTAAACGGTCTATTTGTTCTGTTTTGGGTTCATCATGACTGGCATCAATAAAAAATACCATATCTTCCTCATAAGCAGGTAATTGATTTGCCAATTCTTTACCATCAAAAAAATCATCAACAATAAATACAAAGTATTTATTATTTTCAATCCTATGAGGTTTTAATATATCTTCTAACTGTGCAAAGCTACCCTTTCCAAAGACTATTTTATCTATATTTTTAATATTTTTATACACTTTCAATATTTTTAATTAAGTCGGCAAATTTATACTTTTTTATTTAATCATCAATTATCCAATCAACTTTATAAGTAAACGTTCAAATGTCCTTTCGGACGATTTGAAGTTTTGAAACTTTTGAACGTCCGACAGGACTTCAAAACGTTTAAACTTAAGAAAAGTTCAAACGTTCAAATGTCCTTTCGGACGATTTGAAGTTAGCCGATTACCCGTTTAATAATTTGTATCATTTCATCGGCTTGTTTATCCATTTCTTCTTCAGTCCATGTTGCTCTAATTCCAAGTGAAATTAATCTGCCGATAACTTCTTGTGATTTTGGTAGTTCTAATTTATTGTAATCTTGCGGAGCTCCAAAATGATGAATAGCCAAAGGTGCCGCTGAACGTAATTTTTTTAAGTGATCCCATTGATTGATAAAATGATACATATTTGTGTACCAATAATTACAGCCGGTAACATCATGATTGGCAAATTCTTTCATAACCTTTTTAGCAATTTCGGTGCTGGGCAAGAAAAAATTCAAAAAGGTACCTGAATCTCCGTCCGGGTCCGGCATTGGTCTAAATGATATTTCTGAAATTTGAGAAAGCTTTGCTTTCATATACGCTTTATTGGCACGCTTGCGGTCTCTTAACTCATTAATTTTACGCATTTGAGCCAACCCAACGGCAGCATGTAATTCGCTAATACGATAATTGAAACCCAAAATCGGATGTTTTTCCATTCCGCGATTGTTTCCCACATGGTCGTGCCCATGATCACTAAAACTATCGGCTAATTTATAGGCTTTTTCATCATTGGTAATAAACAAACCACCTTCACCGGCAGTAGTAATTTTAAAGAAATCAAAGGAAAAAGCACCGGTTTTACCGAATAATCCTACCGATTTACCTTTATAAAATGCACCGAGTGCTTGTCCGGCATCTTCCACTAATGTAAGTTTATGTTTATTGATAACAGGCATAATGGCATCCATATCGGCAGCAGCCCCAACCATGTGTACCAATAAAACCGCTTTGGTTTTTGGCGTAATTGCTTTTTCAATACCTTCGGCACTCAAACACAGGTTTTCGTCAATCTCTGCAAAAACCGGCAGAGCACCTGCAAATATAACCGCCTCAATAGTAGCAATATATGTGAAAGGAGGAACAATTACTTCATCACCATGACCAATACCGGCTGCTGCTAAGGCAGTTGCCACAGCTGTTGAACCACTTGATACGGCATGAGCATAATTTGCTCCTGTAAATATTTCGACTTCTTCTTCCAGTTCACGGGCTTTCCAGTGCCCTTGTCTCATTTCTTCATGATTATAACGAAAAAGCGCACCTGTTTCCAAAACGTCCATTACTTCCTTACGTTCTTCTGCGCCAAACAATTCCATTCCAGGCATAATGTTTATTTTTAAAAAATTAATATTCAGTTTTGCAGAGCAAAGGTAGTAAATAATAAAACGAAAATTAAAAATATAAAAGTTAAAAT
>Ga0256840_1004037_pt1 | contig 11297 bp, 7 predicted proteins | sample 355202metaG_FD_185969 | JGI IMG/M metagenome (GOLD analysis project Ga0256840, IMG submission 185969) | Hydrothermal vent microbial communities from Mid Atlantic Ridge, Atlantic Ocean - 355-202 | ecosystem: Environmental > Aquatic > Marine > Hydrothermal vents | place: Atlantic Ocean: Mid...
GGGTCTTCGTAAACGAATAATTTTTTGTTGGCAATGGCTAAGATGATGGCTAAAACAACACCAAGAATCATCATAAATATTGCAGCGGTTATGATGCTAGAAATCATTTCTTTATTGTAAGGTATATGCTATATCTAAATAAGTGCACAGTTATATAGATATATTTTTTTAAGATAACCGCTGATTATACACCAAATTAGCTGTTTTTGGGGGAGGTGATGTTTATGATTAAGAAGTGGGGAGCTTGGGAGTGTGTTAAATAAATTCTTTTTAGGAGAGAAGGTCTGAACAGTGTAGGAAATTTTGGCGCAGGTTGTGGGGCCAAATAATAAGCTAGGTTTGGTTTCTTTGAGTTCTTGTTCCTCTAGGTGGGGAGCCTTTCTAGTTATATACGCAGTGTCAGAAAAATTTACAATTTCACTTGATTGTATTTGATTGTATTGATTAAAAGTGTTTAAATCAATGTTGTATTCGTTGTTGGTATGCTTTGTGCATATATGTATTGAAAATAATCTGAGAGCAAAAGCTATGAAAACAAGGACATTTAAATTATATTCATTATTGGCCGTTTTAGGACTAGGGCTATCTGGGACAGCACAATCTGCACTTATCGACCGAGGTGGCGGTTTAATTTATGATAATATCTTAGATGTTACTTGGTTACAGGATGCTAATTATGCCAAAACATCAGGTTATGATACAAATGGAAAAATGGACTGGTCAGCAGCCAATACATGGGCAGCTGGTTTAAGTTATGGGGGTTATAATGACTGGCGTTTAGCCGACGTAAAACCTGTTAATAATACGGCATTTCAGTATAGTTTAGCTTTTGATGGCACTACTGATATAGGCTATAACATAAGCAGTACACAATCAGAAATGGGCTATATGTTTTATCAGAACTTGGGTAATACGGGGTATTTTGATACAAATGGTATTCCAACTGATTGCTTGGGAACTGGTTTGTGTCTAAGCAATACAGGTTTATTTGATAACCTTGAATCCTTTGCTTACTGGACGGCAGTAGAGTACACACCTAATACCAATTCCGCATGGGCGAGTTTTAGCAATACGGGCTTACAGCAATCTAATGATAAGAGCAGAGAGTATTTTGCATGGGCTGTTCGTACCGGTGATGTTGCCCCCGTCTCTGGCGGAGATGTTGGTGCTGTGCCTGTACCTGCCGCTGCTTGGTTAATGGGAGGGGCTTTGCTTGGGTTGGTAGGTGTTACTAGAAAGCGGTAACCCCTACATGCTACTCGATCGCTGGGCATTCATGTCGGAGTATCTCGCCTCAATGTCTTAAGGGAATATTATAAGAATGCCCCTACCCAAACATTATAATTTAGCTACAAGGCACTCTCTTAATGAATAAAAGTTAAGTAAGTTGATGTAGGATGTGCTGACGATAGGAAGCGCATCAACTACAAACGATGCGCTTCCTATCGTCAGCACATCCTACTACTTTCTTACCTTAATGGCAGTGAGGCTCTCAGTCGGTAAGTTCATTCTTTTAAGGTTCCTAAAATGATACTGTTAAAAATCCTGACACCGCACATTAATTACCCTAATGTGTTGTAGTTAACTGAAACCTTGGTTAATCATTGTTTTGTGTTTTTAACGGTAGCTTACCCCTGCTAGAGCAGGTTTCCAAGCATAAAACCCTAGGGTTTACTTTAAAACATAAAGGTTTACTGTTTGGTGATTTAAATAGTTAGTTTTTGCCAGTGATGACCTCAATAAGTCCGATTAATTTGTTAAATATCAATTAAGTGTCAGTATTTTTTACGTTGTTATGATGGCTTTGTATTACTTTTAGCGGGTGGAAATGAGTTTGTAGAATGGAAAAACGATCGTGCACTCCACCATTCACCCAAAGGAACTACACCAAATAAAATATCCCTCTTAAAATGGGATACAGGTCATTAGAGGCTATGAAACTATTCTATCTTTGGCCTATTTCCTTACAAAGCATTGCAGACTAAAGCCAGCGCCCAAATAACAGGCTATTTGCCCTGTATTCAGTGATCTATCTAACCCGCCCACCCACCTTTTAGCAAATGCTTGTTCCAAAGTGACTCTTAACAGTCCGAGTAATACAATTTCCCATCTAACTTACCCTATTTAAAGGCTGTCCATTGCATCAATATAGTGTTCTGTGTATTCTGCTTGTTGATTGACACTTTAGATTTGGCCGGATAATTAGTTTAATGCAAATAAATTTGATTTCAGTAGGGAACAAAATGCCTGGGTGGGTGCAGCAGGGATATGATGAATATGCTAAAAGGATGCCAAAGGAATGTGATTTGGTGCTAAAAGAAATAATGCCAGGGAAACGTGGAAAAAATAGTGATGTTGCTAGAATTGTGAGGGATGAAGGTGACAGAATGATACAGGCTGTTCCCACCAAAACGCATATTGTTACCTTGGATATTCCTGGTAAACCTTGGACAACAGCTGAACTTTCTGTTGCCATGAAGCGATGGATGGAAAGTGGGCAAAATGTGGCTTTGATGATAGGCGGGCCAGAAGGTCTGGCAGACTCCGTTAGAGAGGTGGCTAGAGAATCATGGAGCTTATCAAAATTAACTTTTCCACATCCCGTAGTAAGAATTCTTGTTGCAGAACAACTGTACCGGGCATGGAGTATTTTGAATAATCACCCCTATCACCGATGAAAACACAACTTATTTTAGCTTCAGCTTCTCCTAGACGCAGGGAATTATTAGATCAAATTGCTGTCAGTTATATTGTTCATCCCGCTGATATTGATGAAACACCTAGAGCAGCAGAAAATGCTGAAGATTATGTGGTAAGAATTGCAGCCGAAAAATCAGCGGCTTGTCAGTATTTGGTCGATTCAGAATTGCCCATATTAGCGGCTGATACCAGTGTGGTGATTAAAGGGCGTATTCTAGGGAAGCCTGAAAATCAAGCGCATGCAATAGAAATGTTACAGCAATTATCGGGTGAAACTCACTTGGTTTATAGTGCAGTTTCCTTTAGAAGTGCTAAAAAGAGTGCTGATAAGGTTTTTCATCATCAGGCATTAAGTATTACTGAAGTGAGTTTTAGGCAAATATCATTAAAGCAAATTAAAGCGTATTGGCAAACAGGAGAGCCAGAAGGAAAAGCAGGGGCATATGCGATACAAGGCTTAGGCAGTATTTTTGTTGAATCAATTAAAGGCAGTTTTTCAGGTGTTGTGGGGTTGCCACTGTTTGAAACTGTAGAATTATTATCAAGACAGGGAATAAAAGTTATCACATGAGTGAAGAAATTTTAATTAACGTTACACCACCTGAAACCCGTGTTGCCGTAGTCGATAATGGGGTGTTGCAGGAATTAATCATTGAACGCGAGCAACAAAAAGGCCTTGTTGGAAATATTTATAAAGGATCGGTTTGTCGGGTGTTGCCCGGAATGCAAGCAGCTTTTGTTGATATTGGGCTTGAACGTGCAGCCTTTCTTCATTTATCCGATTTCAGTAATAAAGAACTAGAAAAAAAAGGCTCGGAAAATATAGAGCATTATCTACGTGAAGGTCAGGCACTGGTTGTTCAGGTAACAAAAGACCCATTAGGCACTAAAGGGGCTAGGTTAACCACCGAAATATCGATACCTTCTCGGTTTCAAGTTTATATGCCTTATGCAACAAACTCAGGGGTTTCTCAGCGTATTGATTCGGAAAAAGAGCGTCGCCGATTAAGAACATGTATTGAGCAATTTCAAGAAAAAAACCAAAGTGGTGGGTTTATTGCCAGAACTGCAGCTGAGTGTATAGAAGAAGCGGTATTATTTTCTGATATGACTTTTTTGGTGAAGTTATGGGGGGCTATTTCCCAAAAGATAGCTGAACAAAAAGTTAAAAGCTTAATTCATCAAGACTTGTCCTTAAGTAGCCGGATTTTACGTGATTTATTTACGGATAGTATTAAAAGAATAAGGATTGATTCACGAGAAACTTATCAAAAATTGGTTGAATTCTCAAAAGTTTTTGTGCCAGAAATTGTGCCAGTACTAGAACATTATACGGGGGACAGTCCACTCTTTGATATATACAACATTGAAGATGAAATAACACGGGCATTAGATAGAAAAGTGAGATTAAAGTCTGGAGGGCATTTGGTCTTTGATCAGACAGAAGCTATGACCACTGTTGACGTTAATACCGGGGGCTACGTTGGTGGTAGAAATCTGGAAGAGACTATTTTTAAAACAAACTTAGAAGCCGCACAAACAATATCAAGACAGCTTAGATTGAGAAATTTAGGCGGAATTATCATTATAGATTTTATTGATATGCAGAGTGAAGAGCATAAAAAACAAGTGCTTAATGCCTTACAAAAGTGTTTAGATAAAGACCCCGCTAAAAACAAAATAACGGAGGTGTCTACTCTTGGCTTGGTTGAAATGACGCGAAAAAGGACGCGCGAGAGCCTTGAGCACATCTTGTGTGAAACATGCAGTGCATGCGGTGGGCGCGGGATGCTAAAAACTGCTGAATCAATGTGCTTGGAAATTTTTAGAGAAATTATTCGAGAAGTTAGGCAGTATAATGTGCAAGATTTATTGATTTTAGCTTCTAATGAAGTCGTCGAAATGCTGCTAGATGAAGAGGCTGGAATGCTTGCTGAACTGGAACTATTTCTAGGTGTTAGCATCAAATTTAGGGCGGAAGTTGAATATAACCAAGAGCAATATGATGTGGTGCTCTTGTAAGTAATGAATGAGATTATTGGTAGCGTTGGAAAGTTTTCGTGATTCATAAAATTAAACGAGTAACGTGGCAGTTTTCTTTTTGCTTATTAGTAGTGACAGCTATAGGCCTCAGTATGGTGCGGTTTTTTTTATTGAGTATTGATGACTATAAAGATGCAATAGAAAGTAAAATCTTCGAGCTGACAGAAATACCCCTTGAAATAGGTGAGTTACAAGCGAATATGAGAGGGTTTAACCCTGGGATTATTTTAAAAGATATTCGTATTTTAACACCTGAAAATAAACAGTCTTCTCCTCTTAAACTAGAAGAAATACGCTTTAGTATTAATTTAATAGATTTAGCTTGGACGAGAGAATTATTGCCTTCGAGTTGGCTTACCTTGGTTGGCGTAAAGTTATCTATTGTGCGTTTGGAAGATGGAAGTCTGTCAATTGTTGGCCTTAATCCTAGTAAATCAGAACAACCTTACTGGTTACTAAATGGTGGACGTTATGAGGTTTTAAAAAGTGAGATTACCTGGTTAGATAAACAGCGAAATGCAGCTCCTCTCAGGTTCGATAATGTTGACTTGCTCATCAAAAGTGGTTCTGGGTCGCAAAACCATGAAGTTCACTTGCTTAGTCAGCTACCAGATTCCATAGGTGAGTCTTTACGAATATCCATGTCTATTCAAGGAAATATTTTTAAAAAAGATAATATTAACGGTCTTATCTATATAAACGCAAGCAAGGTACAGTTAGCTAAAGTGATAACTGGGGAGCAACCTCTGGGCTTGAAAGTCGCTGCTGGAAAAGGTGATTTTGAATTATGGAGCCAGTGGGAAAACTCAAAGAATATTGCTTTAAGCGGGAATATTCAGGCAAGTAATATTAAGATAAAAAAACATAAGGAAACTTATAAAGCGAATGACTTATCAACTGCATTTTTTGGCTTTAATCAGCATGAAGGGTGGCAACTTGGGTTGACTGATTTTAAAATGAAAGCTCATGATAAATCATGGCCAGCAGCAAGTTTTATTTTTGCCGGTAATCACTCATTAACCCAGTTTTCCATCTCAATTGAACAATCAGATTTACAACAAGCAAGTGAGTTGGCTCAGTTTTTTGCCCCTTTAGAAAAAGAAAATAAAACGCTGCTGGCTCAATTAGGGATAAAAGGGCAGATAAATGATTTTTCTGCTTATATCGATACAGAAAAAAATAGCTTTGCCATTAATGGTGAGTTTAATAATATTTTTACCTCTACTTTTTCTCACTATCCCGAAATAAAAAATTTCTCAGCCAGTATTCAAGGCACAGAGCAGCAGGGAGTTATTGGGTTTAACACCCAAAAAGCGAGTTTGTTTTTTCCAGAAATATTCCGAAAAGCGATACCTATTAAGCATTTTTCTGGGCAGCTAGCATGGCAACAGCAGGTTGACAGCTGGTTGCTAGAGTCGGAACAGTTGGTTTTAAATGTTAAAGACGCTGAAACTAATAACAAATTAAGTTTATCTTTGTCCAACATTGAAGCGCCGATTTTTATGGATCTGCAAAGTTCTATTGCAAATATAGAAGATGTCAGTGCAATTTCTGATTATTACCCTGCCCGTATGATGAGCAAAGATGTTTTAAGCTGGCTGGATAAGGTGTTTGTATCAGGAAAGATCAAGCAAGGTGGCTTACTATTTGTTGGGAATCTTAATGAGTATCCTTTTTCACAAGGGCAAGGGGTTTTTGAGGTTTTACTTGATGCTAGTGATGTGGAGTTACAGTTTTCACCAGAATGGCCTCATTTACATAAAGTAAATGCAGAGATTGCCATTCAGCAAAATCATTTGGCTGTGACCTCTAACCATGCCAAAGTCAAGGGCATTCATATTGGTAATGTCTTAGTTGAAATTCCCCATTTAGAGAGAAGTCGCTATGTTTTAGTTCAAGGGCGAGCGACTGGAACAGCTGGCGATGGTCTAAAGTTTATGCAGAAAACCCCCTTGCAGGCTATTGCAGATAATTTTTTAGATGTCATTGAGCCATCAGGTAATGTTGAGGTTTATTTAAAAACTAAAGTGCCTTTAGTTTATGGTTTGGAGCCTATTGTTGATGGTGGGATTAAACTAAAACAGCTAGGATTAAATATAAAGCCTATAGCATTAAAGGTAGCTGATGTTAATGGGCTTTTAACCTTTACTGAAAAAGGTTTATTTGCTGAAAAAATCAAAGCAAAAGCCTTGGGGAATCCAATAAAAATTAATATAGAGACTTTGAATAGTAATACCGCCGTTGCAGTAAAGGGTACGACAGGTATTAGCCAGCTACAAAAACAATTTAGTTTTTTTGATAGTGAATTGTTTGTTAATAAGAGAATTAAGGGTGACTTTAATTATCAACTGGTGCTGGATTTACCGGCGGCAGCAGCAGCAACGACAACGACAACCGCTCAATTGAATATCAGCACAAATCTACAAGGCATTTCTATAGATTTACCCGGAAAGTTAAAGAAGACAGCGAGTGAAGAAAAAAGCTTAGAGTTAAAATTTTTATTAAATGATGCCGAGTTATTACCCCTTAAGATAAGGTTTAATAATGATATTAAAGCGGCTATAAGCCTAGATAAACAGCAAAAACAGCTGTATTCAGCCAATATTATTTATGGTGCAGGACAAGCGGTGATGCCGAAAGAAAAAATAGTGAGTGTGCAAGTTAATCAAGCTATATTTGATATGACTGAGTGGCTAGCTGTTTTTAATAATAATACAGCTCAGCAGCAATCAAAGCCAATGGTTGATGAAATTAGCATCAAAACTGAAAACTTAGTCTGGAATAAGCAGTCTTATGGTTTTTTTGATATGTTCATGAGACAAAATGAACAGCAATGGTTGGGAGGGTTGAATAGTACACTGGCAAAAGGTCGTTTTGCTATCCCTCTTTTTCGAACAAAGCAAAGTAAGATTAAGCTGGAAATGGACTATATAAAATTGGCAGCGTTTATGAAGTCTAAGCCGAAAAAAAATGAAGCTGCAATAATGGCTGACTTTTCGCTTATTGATGTTTTCAGTAAGCAACTTTTGTGGAAAGGAGAGAACCTAGGCGTGCTTGAAATTGAGACAGAACGCATTGCTAATGGGGTTCGATTTAAACCGGTTAACCTGACCTCAAAAAACGCTAAATTAATGATGAGTGCCGACTGGGTAAAACAAGGTCAAAAGAGTGTCACAGTATTTCAAGGTGTTTTGACAGCAGATGATATGGGAAGTGTCTTATCTAAGGTTGTTGATAACGGGCATGAATTAATAGAAACAAAAGCAAGCATAAAATATTCAGGACAATGGCCAAATGCACCTTATCAGTTTTCATTGGAAGATATGGAAGCTGAGGTTGATGTAACATTAGAGCATGGTCGAATATCCAGTATTGAGCCGGGGTTTGGTCGTGCACTGGGGTTTCTTGCCAGTGAACAATGGATTAAAAGATTAACCCTGGATTTTGGGGATTTATATAAAAAAGGGCTGAGTTTTAATCGTATAACGGGCTTATTTAAGGTACAGCAGGGCGTAGCTCATACAGATAGGCTGTTTATTGATTCTATTCCCGCTAAAATTACTATTTCAGGTGAAACTGACTTACTGACTAAGACATTAGATTACAATATTTCTGTGATACCAAAAAGTTCAGGAGCGTTGCCTATAGCTGGTACAATTATTAGTGGTATTGCAGGAACTATCACCCAAATATTAGTAAATGACTATAAAGAGGGCTATTTTTTTGGATCTAAATATCATGCGGCAGGAAAGTGGGGGGATATAAAGTTAGATGCTTTACTGGAACATGATGGTATTTTTAATAAAACTTGGACTGGATTTACAGATTTGTTCCAAGATGAGCTAGAGCCAGAATAATTTTTTGGTGATGTAGGAGCGCCCGCCCTCGGCGCGAAGATAAAATAACGGTTGCTCTTAACTCATTACCCCCTCCCTCGCTTGGGTGGAGGGGCTTAAGAGCATTAGTTATGGGTGAATAGTTATCCCAAAAGTATGGCGCAAGACCCAAGTATTTTTGAACTCTTGCTCCAAAGTTAGATATTTTAGAATTGACGAGAAAAAAATGAGTAAATGTGCAGCCATTCAAATGGCATCGAGCCCAAATGTTGGTTCCAATTTATTGGAAGCGGGGAAATTAATTGCTGAAGCAGCTAAGGCGGGAGCCAAACTTATTACTTTGCCAGAAAACTTTGCCTTAATGGGGGAGCATGAACTGGATAAAGTAAAAGTTCGAGAGCAAGATGGCGAAGGTCCCATCCAAACGTTTTTATCGGAGACAGCAAAAAAACATGCGGTATGGTTGATTGGTGGATCAGTCCCTTTAGCTGCAACAGATGACCATAAAGTGAGAGCCGCTTGCTTAATCTATAATGATAAGGGTGAACGTGTTGCCCGCTATGATAAAGTTCATTTATTTGATGTCAGTGTGCCTGATACAAACGAGGAATATAGAGAGTCTGATTCCATTGATAGTGGTGTAGAGCCTTTAGTAATAGACACTCCTTTTGGACGCTTAGGTATAGCCATTTGTTATGATTTGCGTTTTCCTGAGTTTTTTAGAAAAATGCAAGAACAAGGGGTGGAGATAGTGGTTGTTCCTTCAGCATTTACTGCAGAAACAGGTGCCGCACACTGGGAGGTATTGCTAAGAGCAAGAGCGATAGAAAATTTATGTTACATCATTGCCCCTAATCAAGGTGGCTTTCATGTCAATGGAAGAAAGACCTTTGGGCACAGTATGGTGGTTGATCCATGGGGTATTGTGCTGGACTGTTATAAAACAGGAGCGGGTTTTGTTAGTGCTGAAGTGGATATAGAAAGGCTCGAAAAAGTCAGAGCATCATTTCCAGTATTAAATCATCGAAGATTCTTTTGCCAATAAATATGAATATGAAAAAAAAATGGGTGTTGTTTTTTGCCCCATTGTTAATAAGTGCTTGTTCAAATACTGAAAATACACGCTATAAAGATCTCAGTCACCTTGAAAAGCCACCTGAAATACTGGCTCCAGAAAAAGTTAATAGCGCAGTCATGCAGGATAAAAAAAGTATTGCGAAAAAAGGCTTAGGGCAGGTTGTGACATTGTCTGGCCCTGCTGATCAGCCAATTTTAAAGATTAAAAAGATTTTTGATCGCTCCTGGAGTATTGTAGAGCAAGCTTTAAATCTAGCGGAAATTGAAGTTACAGATAAGAATAGAGATAAAGGTGTTTTTTATCTTAAATTTGACCCAGACAAGCAGTTATCTAAAGATTCAAGTTTAGTAGATAGTATGACTTTTTTCTTATTTAAAGATGAGTATGATGAAGGCACATATAAACTATCAGTGGTATGGCGCGATAGTGATACAGAAGTTAGCGCTGAACTTATAGATCAAAAAAATGACGGACTATTAGACGATGAGTTTGAAGAGACTCTTGATTTTGGGTCTAAGCTAATTGAAAGACTATATAAAACCATTAGAGATGATTTTCCAGTTGAGTGAGGCTCTTATTTTAGTCGCTCCACTATCAGCATTTAAACAGGTTCCCTTAAATTAATTACCCAAATATAAAATGTTAAACCAAGTAAAGCAATCAATATTATCGCCGTATGGTATGCAAGAAAAAGATATTGATACCATTATGGATAGTATGCTGAGTGCGCAAGTAGATGAGGCCGATATTTACTTTCAGTCCAGTCATTTCGAGTCGTGGGTTTTGGAAGGCGGTATTGTTAAAGAGGGAGTTCACAGTATTGAGAAAGGTGCCGGTGTCCGGGTGGTTTCGGGTGAAAAAACGGGGTTTGCTTATAGTGACAGGATTGAACTTTCAGTGTTGCTTGAGGCCGCAAAAAATGTAAAGTCAATCGCCAGGCAGGGGCAAAACGCACAAAGAAAAGTAGCAACCGTTACCGATAGAATAAATTATTATCAAGCTATTAACCCTTTAAAGTCACTTGCAGATCAGGAAAAAATTGATTTGTTAAGAAAGGTCGATGCTGAAACTCGTAAGCTTGACCCTAGAATTGAAGAAGTCATTGTTAGTATAGTGGGTGTTGATGAGCAAATTTTAGTTGCAAATCAAGATGGCTCTCTTGCTGCTGATATTCGCCCACTGACTCGAATGAGTGTGACGGTTATTTTAGAAGATAATGGAAAGCGCGAACAAGGTAATATGGGGGGCGGTGCAAGAACAGATTATGGCTACTTTTTAGACCAAAATAAAGCAATAGAATACGGTAAAGAAGCAGTAAGGCAAGCTATTGTAAATCTTGAAGCTATTGATGCGCCAGCGGGTAATATGACCGTGGTACTAGGTCCAGGTTGGCCCGGAATTTTATTGCATGAAGCGATTGGCCATGGGCTAGAAGGTGATTTTAACCGTAAAGGAACCTCGGCATTTAGTGGCAAAGTAGGTGAGCGTGTTGCTTCAGATCTATGTACCATTGTAGATGATGGAACCCTACAAGGACGGCGTGGGTCGCTTAGTATTGATGATGAAGGCATCCCTTCAGAAAATACCGTGTTAATTGAAAAGGGTATTCTTAAAGGTTATATGCAGGATAAGATGAATGC
>Ga0256840_1004038_pt1 | contig 11297 bp, 13 predicted proteins | sample 355202metaG_FD_185969 | JGI IMG/M metagenome (GOLD analysis project Ga0256840, IMG submission 185969) | Hydrothermal vent microbial communities from Mid Atlantic Ridge, Atlantic Ocean - 355-202 | ecosystem: Environmental > Aquatic > Marine > Hydrothermal vents | place: Atlantic Ocean: Mid...
TATATTTATTGTTTCCCCCCTCATTTCCTTGCAATAAAAAGCGCCTAATTTAAAGAGACCTATGGTTCTATCAACCTCTATTATTGACTGTCTGATTGGTTTTCCCACATCTTTCGAAAGTATCTTAGATAGTTTTTCTTTATTATTCCCTATTTCCTTCCCTATGGACATTAATACTTTATACTTTTCAGATGGTTTAAGTTCTTCCATATATTGACAATGTTCCTTTGCTATTTTTATACTTTCATCTACTTCCTCCTTTGATAGTGAAGGTATATAACCTATTATATCACCACTGTATGGGTTTGTTATAGGAATATCCTTTCTTAGTATCCATTCTCCATTAATAAACATCATTTCACCCCTTAATTTATATTTTATTTTTATACCGTAGATTGTATTTATATTTAACACTCAATAAAAGAATACTTTTTAGAATACTTTTTTATACTAAAAAGTGCTAAATTATTTAAAAAGAAGGTGGTGGCTATGACAATATTTAAATGGAGCAATAGATTAGAAAACGGTATTAGGGCGTTTGATGAGGAGCATAAATTTCTTGTTGAAACATTGAATAATGTATATGAATTACTTAAAAAAGGTAAAAGAGATGATGCTAAAAAACTACTTATGGAAAGTGTTGTCAATTATGCAGTAAAACACTTTTCTCATGAAGAGGAAATAATGGTAAAATATAATTATCCAGAATATGAGAATCATAAAAAGATACATGAAATATTTGTAAGATTGGTGGTTGAAAAACTCGTGCCACAAATAGAAAATGGTTCTGAAAAGGATTTCAATAATGCCCTATCATTTTTAATAGGGTGGTTAGAAATGCATATTGCTAAATCAGATAAGGAGTTTTCAGCATATCTATTGAAAAATGGAATAACCTTAGAAAATGAAGAACCTGTAAAGATTTAATTGCAGATTATTGTTAAATTTTTTATTTTTACAGGTTTATGTTTTACCACTATTTTAAATGTTATTATTAATATTATTATTTTTATTATTGATATTATTAATATTTATAACCCAATAAAGAAAAATCAAAATATAAATTGGGATATTGTGGATTTTTTAAATTATATTAAAGATATATTCATATCTCTTGTAAATCAATATGGCATATTGGGAATTTTTATAATAGGATTTACAGAACCAATTTTTCAGCCATTCCCCACTGAGATATTTATGGTAATTGGAATAGGTATGGGTTTAGATTGGAAGTTGGTGCTATTATCTGGGGCTTTGGGCTCTATACTTGGCTCAGTGATTACATACTATTTAAGTGTTAAATATGGTGAAAAATTAGCACTAAGATTATTTAAAAAAGAAGATTATTACAAAGCCGAAGAGTTTTTAAAAAGGTATGGAGTCATTGGTTTTATAGTTGCCAGTTTTACACCAATTCCCTTTGAAGTAATATGTTGGGTCTGTGGTATTTTTGAGATGCCATTTGATAGATATATTTTAGCAGTTTTTATAAGTAGATTGATAAAGCATGGTGTCGTGATTATTGGAATGATATATGGCTATCATGGAGTTATGGAGATAATTAAATATATGGGATTATAAGTAAAAATAAAATAATTAAAATAGTAATATGAATGATAATAGGTAGTTATAATAAAATAATAAAGGATAAAAAAAGATGAGTATTTTATTTTTAATATATTTTAATATATCTCTAATTTTAAAATAAAAATAAAGGTGAAGTTAGATATGTGTTTAGCAATTCCTTGTAAGGTTATTGAAATATTTGAAGAAGATGGGGAGAGATATGCTCTCGCTGAATATAAGGGTGTAAAACAAAAGGCAAAACTGTCTTTACTTGAAGATGTAAAGGTGGGAGATTATATTTTAATCCATACTGGTTATGCCTTAGAGGTTATGAGCGAAGAAGATGCTAAATTAAGTTTAGAAGCATGGGAAGAGTTATTTAGTGCATTGGATGAAATGGATAACAAAAAGGAATAGTTTTAAAGTTAATATTATTTAACCTTTTTCCAAATGGTGCCCTTTGGAGTATCTTCTAACATAATACCAATATTTTTGAGATCATCCCTTATTTTATCAGATAATTCATAGTTCTTTATACTTTTTAACTCCTTTCTTATGTTAATTAATATGTCTATCAAATAATTAATTTCGTTATTGTAGTCATTATTTTGTTTATTTTCTAAATTATTTAATATTCCAAAAATATAACCAAAGTTATTAAAAAATTGGAGTGTATATAGTAAAATAAATTTATTTAGGGTTTTCGCTTGATTTAGATATTTATTAATAACACTTTCAATTTCATAGACCTTTTTAAGTGCCTCAGGGGTGTTAAAGTCATCGTCCATACATTTATAGAACTCTCCTACTAACATTTTTATTTTTTCGTAGGTCTCAATATCTAAATTGTCTAACTTATGGACACATTCTGAGTATTTCAAAAAGTTACCTATTCTATTTAAGGTATTATACAATTTATTAAGGTTAATTTCCACTTCGGAAAGTCCCTTTTCACTATATTCAATAGGAGTCCTATAATGCCTTTGAAGTAAAAACAACCTTATAACTTCAAAATTATACCTTTTTAAAAGTTCTTTAATAGTTATGAAATTTCCTAAACTTTTGCTCATTTTTTCATCATTCACCATAACATATCCAGTGTGTATCCAATATTTTACCCATTCTTTATTAAGGTAGCATTCACTTTGAGCCCGCTCGTTTTCATGGTGGGGGAATATTAAATCATTGCCGCCACCATGTATATGAATGGTCTCGCCTAAATACTTCATACTCATTACCGAGCACTCAATATGCCACGCAGGTCTTCCTCTTCCCCATGGACTTTCCCAGTTAGGTTCATCTTCTGAGAACTTCCAAAGGGCAAAATCTGAGGGATTTCTTTTACTGTATGATTTTACTCTTTGGCTCTGTATTGCACTATCTTTTTTAATATTTCCAAGTTGTCCATAATTTAAGTATTTGGAAGTGTCAAAATAAACCCCATCATCAGATATATAGCCATATCCTTTGTCTATTAATTTTTCTATGAAGTTAATAATATCCTCAATATGCTCAGATACTCTTGGATATATATAGGCTACCTTTATATTTAGATTGGATATGTCCTCTAAGAAGGATTTTATATATTTATCACTTATTTCCTTTGTAGATAATCCTGTTTCCTTTGATTTTTTTATTATTTTATCATCAATATCTGTAAAATTTAAAACCAACTTTACAGAATAACCCTTATGTTCTAAATATCTCCGAATCATGTCAAAACATACATAAGTCCGGGCATGTCCCAAATGAGCCTCATCATATACGGTAGGACCACAAACATACATTTTAATTTCTGAATATTCGCTCTCTGAGAAGGTCTCCTTCTTTTTAGTTAGTGTGTTATATATTTTTAAGGTCATGTTTTCAACCTTTTTTTATTTTTTTATTTTTATTTTTCTTTTATTTCTGGTAAAATCCATAAAAAAGGTAATGTATGTATAATAAAAAAGAATTAAAATATAAATAATAATAAGGGCGATATAAAATTAAATAATAAAAATAAAATATTTAAAATTAAAATATTATAAAATTTTTTAAAATTTTTTATATTTTTTTATTATTTTTATTTTTTTAAAAAATTATTTTTTAAATTTATTAAATTTATCAAAGTAAAAAATTTTCTTCTGTGAAACAATGGATATGGAATTAAGGAAAAAATCGGGAAATATTATAAACAAAAATGTTCATTCAGTCGGCATAATTGCTCTGGGCTCATACTTAGAAAATCATGGCTCTGCCCTTCCAATAGACACAGATATAAAAATTAGTGCCTATATTGGTTTGATGATTGCAATAAAAACCGGAGTTAAGTTTTTAGGGACTATAGTACCTTCAACAGAGTATGAATATGTTAAACATGGTTTTCATAATAAAAAAGAAGATATTATAAAATATTTAGAAAATATCATAAAGTGGGGCAATAGGATAGGGATTAAAAAATATTTAATTATAAATTGTCATGGTGGCAACCTAATAATTGAGCCACTTTTAAAAGATTTGGAAAAGAAATACAATATTGAAATTAAAATGAAAAATTACACGCATACTCATGCTGCCACAGAGGAGGTCTCAGTGGGGTGGGCTATTGGCATAGTTGATGAAACTAAATTAAACAGCCACAACCCCAATTTATATCCTGAAATAGGTATGGTTGGTTTAAAAGAAGCCAGAGAAAAAAATAAGGATATAGATAATGAAGCCAGAATAGTTGAATATAATGGTGTTATCATAGATAAAAATTTAGGTAAGAAACTTTTAAAAAAGTATATAGATGAAGGAGTAGAAATTATTGAAAAATGGGTTCAATAGAAAAAATTTATTTATTCACTTTTTTTAATTACACATTTATTAGATAGTTTTATTGCTAAATCCTCCGGGTCTTTTATTGGAAAATCATTATCAGTCATTAACTTTACCAATTCTGATGCTTCTATTTCGCCACATGGTAAGGATATTCCACAAGGTAATGCTTCGGCAAGTTCTACCTTACTCTTTATTGGAAATACATCCTTGTCTTTAAAATACTCTACTAACTTTAATTTAAAGTCCTGAATATCTTTTAATGCTTCATACAATGGATGGTTTGTAGTTATCATTTTTATCACCAAAATATATTTTTTAAAAATTATACATTATAATATTTTTAGTTAAATACTTAAACTTCTTCTTTGGATAGTCTTTTACCAAATTCAATTAATTTCTTTAAGTCCTCATCCTTTGGCACATACCTTACCTTCAAACATTCATCATCTACAATTTTAAAGTTCAACTTTTCAAAGGACTTTTTAATTATAGAGGTTGCCATTTCCATCCAACCATAAGAACCAAATGCTACTCCTATCTTTTTACCACTTGGTTTTAAACCTTCCATATATGCTAACAATGTAGCAATAGGGTGGTATATATTAGAGTTTAATGTGGATGAACCGATTATAATATACTTTGCATCGAGCATCTCTCTCATAATAATGTTAAGTGGCGTCTCTGAGATTCTGTATATCCTAATCTCTACTCCTTCATCATACAATCCCTGCCCAATTGCATGAGCCATCTTTTTTGTAGAGTTATACATTGTATCATAGGCAATTACTGCCTTATTTTTACTCTCATCAGATGACCATTCTAAATATTTATTAATTATTTCTTTTATATGTTTATTCCAGATTATACCATGGGATGGACAGATATATTCAATATCCAAAGAACTTAACTGATTAATCGTATTAGGTATTAACATTTTGTAAGGCATTAGAATATTTGCAAAATATTCCTTTGCATCATCATAAACTTCCTCTATACTTTCAACTTCATAATCAAACCTTTCACTTGTAGCAGTATGTTGTCCAAAGGCATCATTTGAAAATAGAATTTTCTCCTCAGGGCAGTAGGTTACCATATTGTCTGGCCAATGTAGCATTGGAGTTTTTATAAATTTTAATGTTCTTTTACCGATGGAAAACTCTTCACCATTATCTACAATCTTAAAGTTCCAATTTGAAGTATCATATTGTAATTCAAGAAGTTCTTTGCCCTTATCATTTGTTATAACTGTTGCACCTGTAAGTTTTACTAAATTACCTAAGGAGCCACTATGGTCATTTTCAGAATGATTACAAACTATGTAGTCAATATCCTTGGGATTTATAACTGAGGATATTCCAGCAATAAGTTCCTCAAATAGATATGGTTTAGTGGTATCAATTAAAACATTCTTTTCATCAGTGATTAAATAACTGTTGTATGTGCTTCCTTTAATCGTCTCATAGCCGTGAAACTCTCTTATTTCCCAATCAATTGCTCCCACCCAATATATACTGTCCTTTATTTTAATAGCCATTATTTCACCTTAATAATAAAATATAAAGTATTATAAAGTTTTTAAAATTATTAAAAATTTATAGTGTTATGATTTTATAACCTTCATCCATATACTTTTTTAAACTTATGTGTCCCCTTAAATCCCCTTCCATTTTTAATTTACCTTCAACAGTTTCTTTTATTTCAAACATTGATGTGCATGCTTCACAAACTACAAAGTTATCCTTCAACGGCTCAAAGTGGTTTTTAAATGGATGTTCTTCACTTAATAAATCTCTTGCCCATAATACCCCTTCTCCCTCTAATATTATTTTAACATCGTCCCCCTTTTCTTTCATTTCATTTGCAAATAAAAGTGTATGAAACATTATAGGCATATTTGGCGAGTTTTTATGTAAATAGGAAAATACCAAGTAAGCAACTTTCATAGAATCCCTCCTTATTTTTTTATTTTTTATACTTTTTTAATAATTTTTAATTTTATTAATATTTTTCACATGAAACTTCAAAGTATTTTGAAGGATGGCTACATGATGGGCATACTTCTGGTGGTGTATTTCCATTATGGGTGTATCCACACTTTCTACATACCCATTCTACTTCCTCATCCTTTTTAAATACAGTACCTTTTTCCAATTCTTCCAATAATTTTCTAAATCTTCTCTCATGATGCTTTTCTGCAATAGCAATTGCTCTTAATCTTTCACCAATTTCTTTTAATCCTTCCTCTTCAGCAATATCTGCAAATGTTGGATACATTTCAGTATGTTCGTAATTCTCCCCCTCTATTGATGCCTTTAAATTGTCAATTGTGCTTCCTAAGACCGTAGGCACCTCTACATTATTTAAAACAATTGGCAAATCTTTAATATCGTATTTTTTAATAAGTTCCGTCGCTAAATAGAATAACCATTTCCCATGTTCCCTTTCATTTTCAGCCGTTATAAGGAATATTTCACTTATTTGTTCGTATCCCTCACTTTTTGCTATTTTTGCATAGCATGTATATCTATTTCTTGCTAAACTTTCTCCAATATATGCCCTTAAAAGATTTTCTACTGTTTTTAATTTTTCCATTTTATCACACATTTTTATTTATTTTATTTTTATTTATTTTAATTTGTTTTAACTGTTTTAATATAAAATTTATTCAAATATTACCCATTCATCCAATGGTTCAAAGGATTCCTTTCTAACTTCCCCTCTACATACCGGACATATCCAATCATCAGGAAGTTCTTCAAATGGAGTTTTAGGTGGTATATTTTGACTTGGATCACCTTTTAGCGGGTCATATACCCAGCCACAAACTTTACACTTATATTTTCTATATTTCTTTACTGGACAACTACCATCTATTTGGCAAGATAAATTTAACTCTACCATTGTAATCACCATTTATTTTTTTATGTTCCAATTTATGTAATGGTTGGTTTAAATAGTTTTTTTATTTATTTTTATTTTTATGTTATTTAATAATTTTAATAGGCATTAGATTTATTTTAGTATATATTAATAAACTTAAATATTATTATATTTAATAATTTTAATATATTTTGAAAGTAAATTATTGTTATAGTTTTATTAATTAGTTATTTTTAATTATTGGTAAAAAAATAAAAAAACTAAAAAATTAAATTTATTCAACTTTGTAGCAGAGCCACCAATCTAAACACTTAATTTCTCCTTTTTCACATGCCTTTTTCCTTTCTTCCATTTCCTCTACTGTGGAAGCAGGTGGAATAATTACTGCCCCTTTCTCAGGTAATTCATTATTTGGCCAATCAGCAGGTGTTGCTACACCATCCTTATCTGACTTTTGAAGTGCTTTAACCAATCTTACAATTTCATCTAAGTTTCTACCTACTTCTTGTGGGTAATATATCATTGCCCTTATTACTCCTTTATCATCTACAACAAATACAGCCCTTACTGTGTTGTTCCCCTTGAATGGGCTAATCATACCTAACATTTCAGCCAATTCTCCCCTATCATCAGCAATTACTGGAAACTCTATTTCTACACCCATGTTATCCTTTATCCATTCAATCCACTTTAAGTGGCTAAATACCTGATCTATACTTAATCCAATTAATTCAGTATTTAACTCTTTAAATTGATCATATCTTTTTTGGAAACCTACAAATTCAGTTGTACAAACTGGGGTAAAATCAGCAGGGTGGCTGAATAATACAAACCATTTACCTGCGTAGTGGTCAGGTAATTTAAAGGTCCCCTTTGTTGTCTTAACTTCTACTTCTGGGAATTTATCACCTATTAATGGCAATCCACTACCCCCTCCAAATAGACATAAATCCATATCTTCACACATAGTATATCCCTCCTTAATTTATTTTATTTAATTACATGGTATAATTTGGATGTTGGAGTATATATATCTTTTGGAAGATATATATTTATATTAATGTATATTTAAATAAATAAAAATATTTTTATTTTTATTAAAAAATTTTATATTATATGTAGTTATAAGTTCATTTCTTTTAAATTATCTTCATGAACCATTTTTGCTATTCTTTTAATATTTATAAGATGTTGGGCATTTATGTTCTCTGAAAGAATATTTTTACCTTTTGTACCGCATCCAAGAGTTAAGGATGGAGGTAATTTATTAAGGACGCCACCAATTGCTGCAAGGGATGCTGGGGAATTAACAATTATTCTTGAAACTTCCAAGGATTTAGCATAGGTCAAAACTTTATCGTCGTCCTCTGAAAAAATACTTGCTGTATGCCCTTGCCCTCCATTTTCAATAAGGGCTGAACAGGTATTTAAAGCACTCATGTAGTTATTAACAGAATAAACTGTAAGTAGTGGGGCTAATATCTCTCGTGAAAAAGGATATTTTCTTCCAACATATTTTTCTTCAACCAATAACACCTTTGTATCATCCGGCACTTCAATGTCTGCCTTTTCAGCAATATATTTTGCAGATTTTCCAACTATTTCAGGGTTCATCCTATCCTTTTCATAATCCCAAACTACCTTTTTAAGTTTTTCAACATCTTTTTTAGGCACTAAATAACCACCATTGCTTACCAATGATGAAATTGCATCTTCATATATTATTTTTTCTAAGACTAAACTTTGCTCACTTGCACAAATTACACCATTATCAAAGGTTTTTGATAATATAATATATTTAGCGGCTTTATCTAAGTCATAATGGGGATCTATATATACAGGGTTATTTCCAGGACCTACACCTATTGCAGGATTTCCTGAGGAATATGCTGCATTTACTAAACTCTCCCCACCAGTAGCCAATATTATCCCTATTCTTTTATCCCTCATTAATTTTGTAATTTTATCCCTTGATGGCTCCTTAACACATTGAATACAATACTCAGGCGCACCTGCATCTATTGCTGCATCATATAGTATTTTTGCAAGATAGTTGCATATATTTTTTGCCCTTGATGAAGGACTGTGTATTACTGGATTTCTGGTTTTTAAACTTATAAGTGTTTTAAATATTGTTGTTGATGTTGGATTTGTAACTGGTATTATTGATATTACTGTTCCAACAGGTTCAGCCAACTCAATTATCCCCCCTTCTTCATCCTTTGAAATTATACCAACTGTTTTTAAGTTCTTTATATATTCATAAACATACTTAGCAGAAAATTTATTTTTTATTATTTTATGCTCTACTACACCCATTCCAGTTTCTTTTACTGCCATTTCAGCCAATTCTTCGGCATGCTCCAATCCTGCTTCATGAACTTTTTTTACTATTCTATCCACTTTTTCAGAGTTATACTTCTTAAACTCCTCTTCACAAAGTTTTGCATTTAATATCATACTCTCAATATCGTCTATTTCATCTATTTGGTATGTTGTGCCATTTAATACGGTTTCATTAGACATATTACTCCCCAATATATTTTTATTTATTTTATTTATTTTCATATTTTTTTAAAATTAGCATTTATATATTTACTTTACAATTATATATTTTATGATAGTAATACTTATATTTTGTGAATAGGTAAATTTTATAATACAATATATAATTACAATTAAACAACCCTATATTGATAACAAAATTACAGGTTTTTTGTTATTCACTTTTAAATTTTTTGATATTTGGGTTTTCAATTTATGTATGGGCTTTATACATTAACTTTATTTTAGGTATTAGATTATTTAATAGATAATATTAAATATTATTATCAATCATTATAAGTTATATGGATAAATGGTGATAAAATGGATAAAAAACTTCTTTATATCTCAACCGTACCAGTTGGTGTAGTTATAAATATAATTGGTGGTGAAATAGCGTCTTTTTTAAAAATACCATTATATTTAGACAGTATTGGAACTATATTAAATGGATGTCTTTTAGGTCCGATAGGTGGCGCATTAACTGGCTTAATTTCAAATTTAGTCCTTGGTTTGATTTCTGATCCAACGTACATTCCATTCGCCTTAGTTAATATTGTTATTGGTCTTATTTCAGGATATATTGCCTATAATTACGGCTATTCATTAAAAAACGCTGTAATTTTAGGTATAGTCCTTGGTATTGTATGCCCTATCATCGGTACGCCAATCGCTGTTTATCTATTTGGTGGATTAACTGGTGGGGGTGTGGATTTTATAACTGCCCTACTTATAAAATCTGGTTCAGATATACTTTCAGCCGCTTTTTTGGCTCGACTACCTACAAATCTGGTGGATAAGGTTTTATCAGCGATTATCGTATATTATATTATAAAAACATTGCCGCCACACATTATAAACACTTTAAAAAGTGGTAACATTGAAAGTAAGTAATTATATTATTAAGTTTGATAAAAATAGTAATATAAGTAATAAAATTAATAAAAATAATAATTTTAATAAAAATAATTTTAACAATTTTAGTGAATATAATAATGATAATAAAAATAGTATTAGTGGTAATTATAGCAATAAAAAGGATGTAGATAAAAAAATAAAAATTTATGTCATTATTCTTATTTTTAACTTGTTATTAATAATTATATATCCATTTTATGGGTTTTTAGCGTCTTTAATTATATTTTTTCTATCTTACATATTAAAATACTTAAAAAATAACAAAAATGACAATCATTATAACGAAATTGATGGTATTTTAAAAAAATATTTAATTTTATCCCTGTATATTTTTGTATTTTACTATGTTCTATTTGGAAAATCAATGTTTGTATATTTATATCGTCTTTTAGGATATGTATTAATAACTTTTTGGTTTTTAAAGTTTGTAAATATTTACGATTTAATTGATTTTATAGGATATTACAATAAAGACCTTAAATTGACTCTGTTAATTGTTTTAAGCACACTTACAAAAGGTAGGGAAAAGTATAGGTGGATAAAATACTCTCAGGAGAGTAGATGTCTTAATAATAAAACTTTAA
>Ga0256840_1004039_pt1 | contig 11294 bp, 7 predicted proteins | sample 355202metaG_FD_185969 | JGI IMG/M metagenome (GOLD analysis project Ga0256840, IMG submission 185969) | Hydrothermal vent microbial communities from Mid Atlantic Ridge, Atlantic Ocean - 355-202 | ecosystem: Environmental > Aquatic > Marine > Hydrothermal vents | place: Atlantic Ocean: Mid...
AGCACTGCACCACTGCTGTAAAGCATTTACGCGAGGATAAATACCTTCATCCTCATCGGGCAAAAGCAATTCAAAGCCAAGGTTAGAATCTTGTAAGATCTTTTTTGTCTCATCAAATAATTCGCCTGATAATTCAATCGCCTCGCCTTGCTTAGTAGCGTGAGCGCTATCGCTGGTGTCAATCTCACCAAAAATCATTTTCACCCAAATGATTTTATCAGCGCTAATATTTACGACAAGCATTCCACAAGCAATCGCTTGTGCTTCTGCGGCGTTATAATCTGCCTCTGCTTTATTCAAAGCATCTTCTAATTTAAACAAATCTATCATTTTCTTATTCATCTTTTTTATCACTATGACTTACACTTTTTTGAAAGAAAAGAATACGCACCTATCACCAAAAAAATGATTAGTATTCTAAAACGATGCTTATTAAAAAATGTTAAAATCAATCCTTTCTGGGACACTATGTATTGCTTTTTTGCATAAAGATAGAATAAACGTACCTTCCTTTTAAAAGGTGAGTGCATGGCTGTTCTTTTTGACAGCTGTAAATGCCCCAGGATTTTTTTCCTAGGATCATCTGAAATTCTATCACTTCCATACTTATTTGAAATAAATTGGATATCACATCTGCAACAAAGTGTTTTAATACTTTCAAAAGCCTCAATATACATTAACCAGTCTTGGCACGATGCGAGATTATCAAATGATATATTTTTTACTATTCTACGAGAAAACGTAACACCACCTAAGGGGCCAATACAATTCCAATAATAAAGCCTTGCCAGAATTTGGCATGGCTGATTTACATGGCGATCAAAAAAAGAAGAACAATATGGTTTTTTATTTTCTTCCCAACATTCAATCCTCCCTGTTAATAATAAATCTATCTCTGATCTTTCTTTAAGTTGTTCAATTACATCAATGAGCCAAGTATCTGTTACAGTATCATCTGAATCATGAAAATGGATAAAGCTTCCTTTAGACATTTGAAAGCCTATTTTTCTTGACTTTGGGGCACCAAGATTCACTTTATTTCTATAGAGTATCGTTTGGGCTAAATTACTTGGTAACATTATTGGCTTATCAGAAAAGTCATCAATAATGATAATTTCCACCTGGTCTTTGATATTATATTTTACAATAGCTTTTTCTAAATCATTTAGTAGCCCCCAAAGAACCCCCTGCCTATTAAAAACAGGTATAATTATGCTCATAAAAATCTTGGACTTATTATTAAAAGGGGTCATTTAGGTTTATTATATTTAAGCAATTGCAATTTTTAATATAGTACTTAAAATCCTAGGGCATTGCAGAGTTATTTAGACTTAATACATTAATCCACATTATAAGAAATCGAGTATGTTTCATACCCAGCGCACCATTAAAGACACAATAAGCTTCAGCGGAAAAGGACTTCACACTGGAAAAAAATCAAATATTAGCATCCATCCTGCACCAGAAGAAACGGGTATAGTTTTCCACAGTATTGATAAATTTGGAAAAAATTCAAAAATACTAGCCCATTGGAAAAACACGATGAGGCTACCATTATGCACAACTATTGTCTCCCCTCAGGGAGTTTATATACGCACCATAGAACACCTTATGGCTGCTTTTTATGCATGCGGTATCGATAATGCTATCGTTAAAGTAAAAGGAAAAGAACTACCAATTCTAGATGGTAGTGCAGCTCCTTATGTCAAGTCAATTGTTGATGTAGGTACGGTTGTACAAAAAAAACCAAGAAAAATATTTAAGGTAAACAGGAAAATTGAGATTGATGAAGGCGAACGACATATAATTTTTGAACCTGCCAAAACACTATCTATAGAAATCACAATCATTCCCAAAAACATGGGAAAACAACGCTGGAGTGGTGAGATTACGCCCGACTACTTTAAAAATAATTTAAGTCATGCCAGAACGTTCGGCCATTACCAAGATGGTCTTTTAGCACAACTTAGCCGCTTTACTAGAACACCGGTATGTCTTGGAGCAAATAAAAAAACAGTTATTATATTAAATAAAAAAAATGAGGTTATCAATAAAGAAGGACTTAGGATGCCAGATGAATTAATCAAGCATCGTATTTTAGATTTAATGGGGGATTTATTACTATCTGGTGGACATGTCCAAGGAAAAATAACAACCCTTGGCCCTACCCATTGGCTTACCCATAAACTATTAAAAAAATCTTTCTTTGAAAATGCGATATCAGAATTAGATTGAACATTAAATCAATTCACAAGCACTTTAACGTGCTTAAGGAAGTTTCGAATAAGTCCATCGTCATGCCTTCGTAGACCGGCAGCCATCATTGAGACTTGTATGGATTGCACCTATGCCGCAATGACTGTACTAGTTTGAGCCTATAAGAATATTTATAATTGGACATATTCAGATATTACTTAATCAACCTTACAATATGTTTCTATCATTCTATTAGTGATTTTAGCAATAGCCGAAGATTTGACATGAATTTGATCATCTTGCCAAGTATCACCTCTATTTGAGAGCATAACACTTTCATAGCTTGGGAAATATTCAACAAACTCAGACTTTTCAGATTCTAATTCTGCAGCAACTCTTAATAATGACTTAGAGTACATATTTGCCGTAATAACATCTTGATCTCTAAAAGTACGAGCTAATGGCACAGGTGAAACTGTCAACATAATCCATGTGTTCTTCTTCGTATGTTCTCTTAATATATTAATGATCTTCGACACACTTTCAAAGACTTGATCAGGAGGCATTGTTTCAAAAAAAAATCTATTTTTATGTTTTTCAATGAGTGCCTTGGAAGGCATTTCATTTAAATAAACCTTATTGAGATTATCCCACCAAACTTCAACTAACCCCAAAGTAACAACGATGACATCAGCTTCTGTCACAAATTTTCGAATCATTGCTTTTATTTGTTGTCTTCGTTCTATTCCTCTTTCTAAAGTCGTACCCTGATTAGAATGTAATTGCATATCAACATGTTTTCCATTCACCCCTTCAACAAGAAAGTCTTCCGCTTTATAAGCACCATCAAAAACATATTCAAGTTCATTAAGTATTGCCTGTGGTGTATATTTATTTAATAAACCGGAGTGCAACCCAGTACCTGGCCATAATTCCTCTTGTGGAAATATCACCTCTCCTGAAGGTACTGAAAAACCTTGTTTTTTTAAAGCAATTTCAATATTCCTAGCAAAACAAGAACCTATAGTGAATATTTCATCTTTTCTAGCTACACTATGCAGGGGGTCAAGTTTAGGCTCGCAAAAGGGCTCTATCCTATTCTTAGCTCCCCTCGACGGCCACTTCGATGCTTTATTTGATAAGGAATGAGATAGTGCAATATCTCCTTTCACTCTCACTCCAAAGGAGCTCTGTTGTATTGTCTTTTTTTTAGATAACCAAAACTTCATAAAAAACCCTTTCAAACTCATTCTCTTAAATAATATAAAACTACAGTTTTCTCAAGACCACATAATCTTGGTAATAACCCGTTTGCCCTCCAGCCCAATCACCGTAGACAATTTTTTCCATACTGAAATTATGCTCAACACACATCTTCTGTACAAAGTCTTTTTTGAATGAAATTGCATGAAGCTTATCTTCTGGGCTGTAGTATCTCGTATGGCTGTTAAGCTCATACTTCATATTAAAAGCATCTTCTCTAGAATTAATTTTCTTTAATCGTTCATCATCATAAATAAAGAAGGTTGCTATGCATAACCCTCCCTTTTTCAAATTATTATTAATTTGAGACAAGTAATGTTTGATATCTCTTTCATACATATGTGTGAAAACACTAAACAAGCAGACTAGATCAAACTCAACAGAGTTATAGTCGATGATTACTTGGTCTGCCTTAATCGTACCCTCAGGGTTGTACCGATCATTAATTATATTTAAGTGATCAAATTTATAATTCTCAAGTTTTTCTTCAATGTTATCCTGACACCATTTAACGTGCTTTGGCAGTATATCTACACCTACGTATTTCCCAGAAAACTTAGGGAATTCTTTATTCAGTGCATATGCTAACCTCCCATAACCGGACCCTATATCTAAAATGAAAGAGGTTTTATCTAAGCCATATTCCTCTAGGAGTTTAATATTTACTCTCCCAATATCAAAAAATTTTTGATCATCCTCATTCATAAACCTCAAAGATTTCGGTGGCAACTCTAATTCCGTATTTATTATTTTCTTATTGAACCAAAACTTCATTCTGTTATTACCTTTAAATTTAAACTGTGTTTCTCCACCATTTTTATTGAATCAGAAAACACCTTGGCGCGTGCTTTAAAAGTATGATTTTCAACAACGAATTTCATACCTTTCTTCGCTCTTTCGCACCGCTCTTCAGGATTACCCAAATAAAATTCAAGATGTGTTCTTAGTTCTTCGGGAGTCTCATATACTTGTACATAACCTTTCAATTCACCCATTGCTTTTACTTGATCTGTTAATATAAACGCCCCACAAGCTAAACCATCAAATATTCTATTTGATACAAAACCTTGCTCACGCATATCATCCCAATGATCATTGAGCAATACATCTGCCGAACCATAATGCAGATACAGCTCATCATTCGCTATATGATCACCTTTTATATATTTTCGGGGAATAAGTTTATTCCATTTTTTACCGTATACGGCTAAATCATAATCTGTAGGAAGCAAATCTTTTAGTACTTTACGATACACATCACGCGAGTTTCCAACAAACAGTAGTTGCTGCTGGTTTTGTGCTTTCTCAGTCTCACTTGGCTCATGGAAACGCTCTGGGTCTGTACATTGAAGCATCGCCTCTACAGGTACAGATACTTGCGCTGCAATTTTATCTGCCCATAACTCTGAGGCTATAAAAACTTTATCGTATTCTTCATATTCTTCCAAAGTTACCTTGTCAGGGTGTGAAATATTCCACATGATGTTCATCTGGTGTGATTTGACGGAATAGCGACTCAAACCCCGCAATACGATTACAACATCACACTCCATACCCTCCTCATTATCCCACTCAGGCAATATTTGTAAAAGCACGTAATAACCCAGATTTTCTAATTGCTGTTTAAGTAAAACAGCCATGTGGTAATCACCCCAACTATGAGCTCCCTCCCAAGTTGGAGCTGGTATTTTTATAGCTATGGATTGCGATAAAAAGCGCCTTTCAAGTGCTTCCCGAATAGACTGAGCGCGATGTTTATAAGTATGATCTTTTATAATCATTGTTTTGAGTTTTTGGACTTTATCCTCCCGCGCCTTATCATCATTTAGGTATAAATCCAACAAATCATCTAACTGTTGCGGGGTTTCATAATATGGAAGCTCGCCATCAAACAAATCTTTTGAACCTTCAATGCCATTGGTAATAACCAATGCGCCACTCATTAACGCATCAAAAACACGGCTATTCACCGCACCATAAGGCTTTGTCACATGATTAGCGTCATCTATAGCGATTTTAGTATGGTGGTATACACAAGGCATATCCTCATACGCTACAAAGCCTTTTGAGTAAGTCTTGAACTTATCAAACTTCTCCCAATTTGCGCCGTAAACGTTGAAACGATACTTTTCAAGTGCCTTCTCACTTAGTGCCTGCATAATATCCCGCGGAGAATCCCAATAACTTCCCGTAAAACAAATATCACTCTCATAAAACTCAGAATTATTGCACTCAGGCTTTTGGATAAAACGCTTCAGATTTGAAGCTATCGGTAATAGCATTGGCTCTTGTTGACTATGCTCTCGCACATAATCGCAAGACTTATTACTCGACGCAAAAACCATGTCGTAATCATTAAAGCAAGACATTTGACACCACCGATCAAACCAATTTCTCGCCCAAGCAATCGTATATAATCTTGTGTTACGTTCTGGCAACTCGCTTAAATCATAAGCATCCAACAAACTGATTAATACATCAACATCATCATCAAGTTGATACCACTCACCCTTCACACGACTAAGGTAGTTTATAGACCAGCCAAACTCTTCAAGATAGCTTGCAATCTCCTGTGCCGTAAAATAATCACCAGCCGTTACATTTGGCCCATAATCTGTTACTGCGATTGCTACTTTCATTGGTTTTTCTGCAAATAAATGCGACCCATCAAATAACTTTTCTTTCCAGTAATTTTGCTTGATAGTTGCCGACCACTTTTCACGCAATAAGTTAGCGTTATCCTCTCGACGCTTAATTACTTCATTACGATTATTCTTACTTTGTGTACCAAATTCATAATGTAGCAGCATAGAATCCGCACAATAATGATTTATATAACCTGCTTCAATCAGCTTTAAACCAAAATCAACATCTTCAAAACCATAGTTATAGCCTTCATCTAGCCCTCCCATCTCCTGGTAGATATCTGCCCGCACTAACAAGCAAGCTGCTGTAACAGCGCTTCTAGCACCACTTTTTTTAACTGTTGAGGAATCTATCAATGCACCATTTGCTTGATTATAGGGTCTAAAAAAGCTGACCTCATCACGAAAAGCAATTCCTGCATGTTGGATTGTGCAACTATTCTTAAATGATTTTTTAAAGGGATAAACTAAGCGAGAACCAACTGAGCCAATCTTTTCATTTGTTTGTTCTGCATGTAACAACGAATGCAACCAACCACGCATTGGCTCAACATCATTATTTAATAATACTAGATACTTACCTTTTGCTCGCTCTGCAGCTCTATTATTAGCCTTAGAAAAAGTTTCATTCGAAGCATTTTTAATTACAGTTATGTCAATATCGTAACCACAATTCTCTAAATATGAAATTGAATCATCTTTAGAGTTATTATCCACAACAATTAATTCGTAATTAATCTCTTTTGTATTTTCAAATAAGGCGGGAATAAGCACCTTAAGATGCTCAAGACCATCTCGTGTCAAAACCAGAATGGAAACCAGTAACTCACCATTTGAATCTACCACTTCTGGCAACTCACGATTAGCAATCTGTTTTTTTAGAGCAACACAATTGGCATCTGTTACATTAAATACTTCATTTTGAAACTCATTTTCAGAAGGTGGTTCAGCACTGACTCCTGGAGAACGACCTTCTTTTTTCCCATATTGTATATAATGTAATAACGGATTTTTTGCCGACTTTGCAACATCCTTATTTTCTTTCAGATAGTTTGCACAATCAAAATACTGACTTGGATTTCTACCCTCTTTCCAACCATGCTTAAGAAAATGATTTAAAGGTTCCACACCTGCGCGCCATACATCAGGGTTTTTTGTTAAATAATAGAAAGGAGAAAATAATCCAGATTCAATTATCGCAATCTTACCAGTTAAAAACTGCTTATTTCTTGGTTTTGAAAATGGTATCAATACCCGTTTATACTTAAAATACTGACTCCCCTTTACCGTTCTTGTTAGTTTTTTATTCCAACTCTTATTAATTAATGCCTTACGAAATAACTCTTCGCCAACAATTAGTTTTTCGTTAGCTTCTATAAGCTTATCTTTAGTATCTTCTATCTCAATATTCTTATATTTAATACTACCTTCTAAAGAACCTTTCACCGCCCCAAACTCTTTCAATAGGGTTTGATAATCATCTTTTGCATTCCCTATACGAATTTCTTGCTGATCGATATTATACTCTGCAGCTTCAAGCTGTCGTTTCACCTCCACTAGTTCTTCTTCTAAATTACTTATTTTTTGATTCCTATTTTCCTCATTAAATAAATAAAAGTTTTGCGAATTGTAAAATTCATTGACGATACTATCCAACTGCTTGGTATCATCTAAATTATCATTCACAAGTATAGAGATAAATTCTTTCAAATATGAGGGGACATCATCTGACAAATTATCCATATTTAATTGATGATGTTTTAGTTTTGGAGAGTACAATTCGTTTGCACTCGCAACCATCTCATCATTCAATTCAATTCCTAGAAAGTAACTTAACGTCTTAAAGAATGCATCTACATCTTGAATATCATCATCATACCTAACTAGCATTCGTGTAAAACTACGGCTTGATTTTTCTGCCTGAAAAAAATGATGGCTCCACATCATCAAACTCTTTTCAACAGCCATATCATTTCGTGATTTTAATGAATGAGCAACCTCCATGGGGCTTCGGTAAACAAGAATTACCTTTATATTGTAACCCATCTCACTTAGCACTTTCTCCCACATGGGGAAAAGCAAACACATACGAGGGTCTTTCAAGAATATTCGCTTAGCTAAGCCAAATTCATCTTTAATAATTTGTCGTGCTTTTTCTTCATAGCGATGTAAATCAGCAGGAGTAATTTTTCCCAAACTGAATGAATATTCATCCCACGAAGTATTATGATCTAATAATATAGACTGATTCAGTTGATAAACTTTAAAGTTTTCATAAAAGCCTTTTGGATTATCTTCTCTCTTAGGCATTTCACTAACACCTAAGTAATATCCCTGCAAAGAAACCATTCCTGCTAACACAGATGTGCCAGAACGGTGCATTCCTAAAACTACTATACATTCTTTCATTTAACTAATAATCACTCTGTTTTATTAATTTTTAACTTCAGAATCAAGAGTATACTCTTTCAAAATTTCATCTATCAAATCTTGATTTACCTTAGATTCTTTTGATAACCTCAATGATTTTATTAATACTTTTTTGGATAATAATTTATACCTTTTTTCTAATTTAGTGACAATACTAGGAAGTACCTCCTTGTCAGGCTTAAATGAAGAAGGTATAAGTTCATCTAGTCTTATTATATGCAAACCAAAACGTGTACTTACTACGCCCGAATATTCACCAACCTTATCTATAGAAAAAGCCCCACTTACAAAACGAGGGTCTACTTTTGTTCCCCCTAGGACTAAATCTTCTTTTACTTTACCTTGTCTTATTTTTGTAGCATGGTCATCTGAGTATTTCTCAACCAACTCTTCAAATTTAGCACCTTCTTTTAACTTTTTTAAAATTTTCTCTGCTGTTATTTTTTTTTCACCTCTATTACAATCCTTGCCCATACACTTTAGCAATATATGCGAGGCTTTGCGCTTTTCTGGTAATGTTGCAAATTTATCTCTACTTGCCATTAAGACTTCTTTGGCAAGCTCCATCATATCGGGTACTTTTAACTTTCTTGAGTAGTACTCTATGTACATTTTATTTTTTAAATTTCTTATTGCAAATTGACTTTGCCAATAGAAAACAGGATCAGACTCTGCCGTGATTTCATCACTCTTGCCAGCTAACTTATAATTTATGATAAACGAATTAATCAAGTCCTGCCTTAATACATAGTCTTTTAAGGCTAATGAACGGTCTTTTTTTGCCCAGTACTTTATTGCATTACTCAGCTCAGCCTTGCTAATACTTATATCATCATCTTTAATTATTACTTCATTGCTATCCGCCTTTGTAGCTATCATCAACATTACTACAACACAGCCTAGAACAAACTTATATAATCTACATTTCATGTATATACTCCATTTTAACTAGTAAGCATCCTATATATTTCTCATTGAAAATCAAGGAATAGATAGTCTTACCTTTATTTTTCCAAAAAAAAAACCGATGCAATGCATCGGTTTTTTTTTGGAAAAAACAAGATTTTATATAATCATAAAACTTGCTGTATTAGTCACTACGAAATTATCTACGACTATGTCCAACTAAGTGACCGTAGTTTTTATTAGCATCATCAAACGAACGCTTCCATCCAGTAAAGCCTATAACAGGAGCATTAAGATTTGAGATTATACCTCCTGCACCAGCACCGGATAGTGTCGCACCTGTTTGGTCAGTCTGATCGTAAATCAAACGAGCTCCAACAACCGTATTACCAAGTGAAGTTTGAGGGTCGATTTCTAAAGAAGCCCAACCACTAGTGGCTGTAAGATCACCTAATTGGTCAACAGCACGTGGTGAAGCCGTGTTAAATACTTTTTGACCACCCCATTCTAACACATTAACTTCATTTACAAATGAAGCTGTGTTGTCCACCGGACGTGATGGAGAGATAGATAATCCACCACCTGGGCTAGGCTGTGCTTCTTCACGATCAAAAATATCAAATGTAGCTACAACAGGTAAATCTCTGTGATTTACACTATCCGCAGAATCTACCAAACCATTAATGATTACTGAACCATTGTTAACGCCATCACCAACAACACCAGAAGGATTGTCCATCAAGTATTGACCAGGAATCGTAATAACCCAATCAGTTGCAACACCATTAGCTGGATTGAAAGACCAGTCATTTAGGATAGAGTCAGCACCTAAATCCGCACGAATAACAGCATCGTAGCGACCACGCTGTAAAGCAACACCACCATCTAAATCAGGAAAGTCGAAACCAGTAAGATTAGCGTTGAATAAACCACCAGCAATTGCTTGATTCGTCATCATTGCGCCTTGGCTTAAGGTAAACCCTATAGCTCCGGCTGCCCCCACACTTACGGTATTATCAGCAGCAGCAGTCATGAAATCAGAAATATGCGTAGCGTTATCACCCATTTCCATGCCAGTAACTAAATCTCTGATAAAATATTTTACTTTTAATACGTTTGGCGTATCTGTAAAAGCACTTTGCCCTGAAGCGCCTGCTACAGTACTTGTCAATGAAGCAGTAGTTGCAGAATCAAGATTACCATTGGTCTGCGCTACATTAGCTAATTCAAAATTATTACGAACAGCAGCACAATCTGCTGGAGTACCTGCAGCTGTATGCAAAGCACCAACCGCAATCGGCTGAGCCTCATCAATTGTTTGAGCCATACCGATGATTTCGATGTAACCTTCGTCAGCAGCTCCATTTGCAGCAAACACATTAGGTGCCACAAATCTTGCTTTACCACTTGCTTCAACGGATGTAGCCGCAGGAGCAGTACAAGTAGTATCTGTTGTGCTAATACCTAATTTGCCAGCCTGCTTGTTTATAGAACCAGTCCACATATCATTTGGAGACATGATAATGTTAAAATCTAGCGCATCAGCAGAATCTGAAGAACGGCGAAGACGCAACTTTACTACTTGTGTAGCATTTGAGGTATTAGTTATGTGAATACCCGTCTCGAAGTTACCTGTACCTGCTGCATTTTCACGAACAGTATAGTAAGGAACGATTGCTAGGTCACCTAATGCATTTGCATCAACTGCAGCATTTGCGCTTGTAAAAGCAGCCATTCCACCCATTGCCAAGGTAGCCGCTACCGCCAACCCCAAAGGCTTCTTTAAAAATTGTTTCATTATTGAACTCTCCATTTTTTTATAAAAAAATTTACATATTTAAACGGCATTACTAC
>Ga0256840_1004040_pt1 | contig 11288 bp, 9 predicted proteins | sample 355202metaG_FD_185969 | JGI IMG/M metagenome (GOLD analysis project Ga0256840, IMG submission 185969) | Hydrothermal vent microbial communities from Mid Atlantic Ridge, Atlantic Ocean - 355-202 | ecosystem: Environmental > Aquatic > Marine > Hydrothermal vents | place: Atlantic Ocean: Mid...
TGATCTTCATAGAAAATTGCTTCTGCCTTGCGCCAGACTTGCATACGCTTTTCATCATCAACAATGGTTCTTGCCTGTTCGATAATCTTATCTAGTGCATCACTTTTATAGCTAATAAAATTATTGCCGTCGGTCTTTGCCTGAGAGCTGTGGAACATCTGATAAATATCAGTTTCTATACCACTGGTCCAGCCAAGTGTAATGGCATCGAAAGTCTTTTTATTCAGCATTTCTATCATCACTGGCCATTCAGTGGGTTTGGGAATGAGCTTAATACCTGCTCGTGCATACATATCTTTAATTAATAAAACCATGCGTGCCGTATCTTCACTGCTTTGGGAATAGACCAGTTCAAATTCAAAATCATTACCCTCTTTATCTTCAAGAACACCGTCACCATTACGGTCTTCATAACCTGATTCTTTGAGCAGTGCTTTGGCTTTTTCAAGATCAGCTTTGCGGGGTTTAAGATTTTTATCATGTTGTTGGCTACGTGGGCTAAATGGGCTTATGGCAACTTCTGCATAGCCAAGCAATATATCTTTAATGATTTTTTCTCTATCGGTCAAAAAGGTCATTGCCTGACGCACACGTTTATCAGCAAAGCGTGTGCTTTTACCATTTTTGACTTGATTCCAACCGATATAGGCATAGCCTGCGGTGGGAGCCATATATTCATACTGATTATCACCCGTTATTTGCTTAATCTGCGCATCTTCTTTGAGCTTTTTATATTCAACTGGTCGAGCGGCATAAGCATCTAACTCACCATTTCGATAGGTGGTTAAACGCGCACTTGGGTTTTCGATAACACGCCAGATGATCTTATCAAAGGCAGGTTGCACGGCTCCCCAATAGCGTGTATTTCTGACTAAATCAACACCTCCTTCATCGGATGACCAGTTTTTGGGATCACTTAATTTATACGGACCACTTCCCATTAATAAGCCCTTTGAGGTATTAAACTCTTCAGGTTTTTCTAGGTATTCTTGATAGAAGTGTTTTGGCAAGATTTCCATACCACCCGCCATACCCAATGCCATAAAGTAAGGACGCTTAAATTTAAACACAACTTCATATTTATCCGCTGCTGTGACTGATTCAATCGGCTCAAAATAGGCTTGTTGTGCCGGGGCTTTGATTGCCTTATTCATGGTAAAGGTATAGGTGAAAGCCACATCTTCTGCGGTCATTGGCTCACCATCAGAAAAGACAATATTATGGCGTAATTCAAATGTAATGGTTAAACCATCATCACTGACTTTCCAGCTTTTTGCTAGCATCCCCGACCATTCCAGCGTATCAGGATCTCTTGAAAGCAGAGATTCAAGCACATAAGCATGTACGCTAGAGGTATCTGCCTCGTTGGATACCAACGGTGTGAGTGTTTTTAAGGTTGATGAGAAAGAGCCAATCTTCCAATCACCACTGGCGTAGTCCGCTTTTTGTGTGGCATCAAAGGCACGTTTAAAAGATGCTGGCACAGTTTCTTGATTTTCTGTAACAGCATTATCAACATTATCAGCATTCTTTTTACTATTAGCATTGGAATTGTTATTAATAGCAGAAAACACTGCACCTTGGGCTATTTTCCTATCTAGCTTTCTTTCAAGCTCAGCCAATGACGAACGTAAACTACCAATATCTTTAGATTGAGCCGAAAAAGATTGCTCTAGTTTTGTCAGCTTATTCCACTGCCGATCAACCTGATACATAGCCAACAGAATCAGTAAAATAATGATAATAAGAAAGAGGTAAAGAATAAAATCTTTAGAGGAAAATCGTTTTTGCATAGCGTTTTATTATTTGTTTGATTTAATTAGAGTAGCTAAATTAACACAGGAAAAGCGAATAACACAGATTTTTTTATTAGCTTATAGCTTAAACCTCTACAACCCATCCCCCCCTGTTTTTGACATTTTTTATCTAATTTAAGAGCTTACTCAAGAATCTTATCCAATAATAAAAAAAATGTGCCAAAGTGACACATCTTGAATTATCTGAGCATATCTGTAAAATTAATCCTATATGTGCCAGTTTGACAACTTATGAGAATGTTATTATGCCTTCCTTACCTCGCATTACCACTAGAATTGATTCCACAACTCAAGATATTTTATTGCAAGCCTGTGCTATATCAGGAGTTTCAAGTCTTAATTCATTTGTATTAAATGCCGCTATTGAAAAAGCAAAGAAAATTTTAAGTGATGAACAAGCTATAAAGTTAAGTCAACGTGATGCCATTGCATTAACTGAGGCTTTAGACTCTGAAGCAATATGCCATTCAAGACTACACAAAGCGGCTCAACACTATAAAATCAAAGAGCAAGAATGTGATTAGCATTATACTCGACAAAAAACGTCATAATCGTAAACGCTTTGACTGTGGTGTTGATGCCTTAAATAATTATTTATGCTTAATGGCAAATCAACAATCTGCAAGAGATAATACACGAACCTTTGTTTTAGAAGATATTAATCAGCTCAATCATATTATTGGCTATTATACTTTAACAATGACTTCTTTAGATTTAAATCATCTACCCAAGCCACTTCAAAAGAAACATAAAAATACACAATCTGCGGGACTTATTGCTCGCTTAGCGGTTGACAAACGATATATTAAACAAGGGTTTGGTGAGTGGCTCTTAATAGACTCCCTGAAAAAATTATTATCTGCTAGTGAAACTGTGGGCTTTACTTTAATTATTGTCGATGCAAAAGAAGGCGCGATAGAATTCTATAAAAAATTTGGATTTTCCAATTTTATAGATACACCCGATAAACTTTATATGACCATCGCTGATATTCGTAAGTCACTAGGAGGCTGTCTGAGAATAGGAGTCGTAGCGAGGGAAAGCTGATTTGAGCTAGATTTTTCACCAATTTGAGGGGAATAGTTGTTCTATTCACCGAAAATTGGGGGGAAATATAGCCAAATTCAGCTTTTCCGCAGTAGACTCTCTATTCTCAGACAGTCTCCTAGGAGGCTGTCCGAGAACTAAGAATTGACTGCAAATCCCATAAACATCATAATCTGAGCTTATCAAATTCGTTAAATAGAGCAACTATTCGCCTCTTTTGATAAGCCCACCTTATAATATTTCTGGCATTTTCATTTCAATCCTATTTCTCGGACAGCCTCCTAGAAGACTAAACCTATGATTTGTAGTTTGTTACGATTAGCGTAGATTAATCCAATATCGCACCCTGTCGGATTACGCTATCGCTAATCCGACCTACTAAGTCTTTGTAGTAATACCCATCCCCCCTGTTTTTAGCATTTTTTTCAAACACACAAAAAAGGCTTCCCGAAGGAAGCCTTTTTAAGCACTTTTTAAAGTACTAACTCAACAATGAATTAGAACTTGTGTACTAGACCGATACGGTTAGATTTAACCGTCTTAAGATCTTCCCACTCATAATAAACTTTTGTGCCTTTACCAAGACCGTAACCAAGCTCAATAGTCTTCTGCTTATCATCTGTATCTTTATTCTTACCATACTGAGCAGCTAAGTAAGCTTTACCAAAGCTGTATTTACCAGCAACAGTAGTTACTTTTTCACCAGAACCAGGAAGCTTCTCAAAGTTCACACCTACACCGTAGTTTGCGCCTTTGTATGCAAGAGCAATTTTTGAACCTGTTTTTCCTGTAGGCACATCTTGCATTGCAACACCTGCATAGATTGGACCTGCACTATAGTTAACCAAAAGGTTAGTGATAGAGTCAGAACCTGATCCACCTTCAGCTTCGCCAGCAGCAACATAAGCTAATGCAACACCAACAGAACCAAATTTATTGATATAAGCTAGCGCATTAGGCACACGTTGGAATGTATGTAAACCATGATCTTCACGAGTAGTAAATGCAGCCGCATCATCTACGATAGAGTAAGGAGTTGTTTGACGACCAATACGGAACTCACCAAAACCACCTTTTAGACCAATCCAACTGTTACGAGGAGTTAAAGAACCCTCTTCATCAGTGAAGTTATAACCAATTTCAAATTGATGTGTTGCAGTTAAACCGTTGTCTAGTGCATTTGATCCTTTAAGACCAATACGTGAGCTGTGAGACTCAACAAACATACCAGAAACATCTTTTGTTTTACCAATAGACATATGACCTTTACCATAAACGGTAGTATCAGCCATTGCAGCCATAGGTACTGTGATAGCAGCAGCTACAGCAAGTGCGAGTAATTTTTTCATTTTTTGACTCCATTGTTAAATATAGATTTTCATCTATAATATAATTAAAATTTTCCAAATTTGCGTGGGGATTATACCGCTTTTTTTGGTTATTCTGCAACAACACACGCAGAACTGGGAAAAGTATATGAAAAGTGTTGCAGAAATGCAACATCTTTTTAGAAGTACAGATCAATATTAGTATAGAAATATGGAAAAATTCAAAACACTGAACCTGAATAGGGCATTATAATTGTTTCATCCTTACAACAGGACACTAAGGAAAACCTAGTTAAGTCGATTAGAATTTAGCGCAAAAAAATGTCAGCAGAACTCATGAAGCTAAAAATAATCGGACTTGATCAAGATTTTCTTAACCCAGCTAGCTATCGTACCTTGTCGGATTACGCTATCACTAATCCGACCTACAAAAATACAGATTTAACCCGCTACCAGCCAAGCAATCTCTCTCAAGCTTAGGAGACTATCTGTGATATAAAAAATGCAAAAACAAGGGGGGATGGGTGTCTACAAATTTATCTTGTATCCATCAAATCAATATTAATGGACGAATGGATGGAGAGCCACGAAGCCCACTCACTCTGAAACAGAAGTCTATTTTTTAAACCCACAAAAAAGCCACCTAAAAAAGGTGGCTTTTTTTTATTTTTCTTACTAGTAAAAAAGAAAATTAACGCTTAGAGAACTGTGTAGCTCTACGTGCTTTATGAAGACCAACTTTCTTTCTTTCAACTTTTCTAGCATCACGAGTTAAGAAGCCTGCTTTTTTTAGTGTTCCTCTTAGCCCTTCGTCATATTTAAGTAATGCGCGAGCAATACCTAAACGAATTGCACCCGCTTGACCACTATCGCCACCACCTTTAACAGTAACATTGAAATCAAACTGATCATCATTTTCTGTTGTCACTAATGGCTGTCGAATAATCATGTGTGCAGTCTCACGACCGAAGTAATCTTCGATTGCAAGCTTATTTATTGTAATCGTGCCAGTACCTTTACGCATAAAGACTCTTGCAGATGATGATTTGCGTCGACCTGTTCCGTAGTATTGTGTAGTTGCCATTTTTATTTCTCTATATCTCTAATGCTTGTGGTTGTTGAGCATGATGATTATGTTCAGAACCTGCATAAACTTTTAATTTTCGATACATTGCTCGCCCTAATGGATTCTTAGGTAACATGCCCTTAACTGCTAGTTCAATAACGCGCTCTGGAGCTTTATCAATTAGCTTTTCAAAACTAATTGATTTCATATTACCAACATATCCAGTGTGCTTGTAATAGATTTTATCTTTTGCCTTATTTCCTGTCACACGAATTTTTTCGGCATTAATGACTACAATATAATCACCTGTATCAACATGTGGTGTATAAGTTGGCTTGTGTTTACCACGCAAACGTAATGCCGCTTCGCTTGCTAAACGCCCAAGGGTTTTACCTTCTGCGTCGATGACAAACCAATCTCGTTTTACTTCAGCAGGTTTTGTACTGACTGTAGTTCCCATTTCAATTCTCCAGAAATGAAGGTCTATATACGTTTCACAAAATATGATACACCCTATTTAATCTTTAGGGCTTTCTGAATATGGAACGTACATTCTAATTTAAATAAGCAAAATAATGCTTTTGCGAGCATTATTTAAATCAATTTTTTATAGCGAATCTTTTTTTTGCATTTTATATGCAAGCTAATAGATTCAAAGAGCGGGGCATTCTATGAGAATATTAGCCATGATTCAAGTAGTAGTTAACATTAATTCTAAATTATTTTTCTTTAGACACGAAACTTAGAGGCAATGTAAGAATTCTCACTTCAAGCTGAATCCGTTAGTTCACTACGGACTGTGAATAAGCTATTGATTCACCTTAGGCTAAAAAAATACCCATTTAACCTAAGAGCAAAGCTAATGTTTTATTAAAATCTACAGTAAATCAGCGTCTTACCTCTATTGTTCGTATTGAATTCAGCGATTTTGATTAAAAAAAAGCAGCTCAATATGAGCTGCTTCAAATACCACCAAAGGAGGATGGAGGATCATTCAGTCGTTAAACTGAATATTCTTATATAATAATACGCTAATTTACCAATGTCAAAATATATTTCTTTGGAATCCAATATAAACATACCTGAATCCGTGAGACTATTATGAATTTTTGGGATAAGGTATTGGTTTCATAGTGAAATTAAAAGCCGTGAATTCTAATCGACTTAATCAGGTTTTCCTAAGGAAAGCCTGATCAAGTCCAATTATTTTTAGCTTGCCAAATCTGCCGATATTTTCCACGAAGCTCGGTGCAATAGAATGACTATTACGTCTCACTTCGTGAAAAATAGCGACAAATTTTTCTGCGCTAAAATCTAATCGACTTAATCAGGTTTTCCTAAATAGAATTACTGCTTTACAATTAATCTATATTAGAATATCCTAATATACTTAATCCAAACAACGCTAGGAATAAACATGAAAATTCAATTAACAACACCCGCAGCCCTAATGGCTATTTCAGTGATTAGTAGCACGGCTTCTGCTGACTGGTTTGATGGCTTCAATAACGGTTCAGGAAATGGCACTGGCTATGGAACGGCCTACGGTAATTCTAATGGCCAAGGTAATGCCGCAGGAGATGCTAACGCTAATACAAATGGCTGGGGCAAAGTAAAAGGTGATGCCGATGGTGAAATTGATTTCACCATCAACTTTAAAGCAAAGGGAAAAACCGACCTTTCCACCGCTGGTAATCTACACGGCCAAGGTCGTGGCAAGGGAAATACTGATGTTAATGGAAGCGCCAATGGAAACACTGTCGCAAATACCTATGGAAATGGCATAAATAGTTTTAGAAGTAATGGGAACGGAACAAACAATATGCCGTGGAACAATAGCGGTAACAATTGGACCATGCCTTGGAATAATAATGGCAACAACTGGAATATGCCTTGGAACAATAACAACGGTAATAACTGGAGTATGCCTTGGAACAATAATAGTAATGGCTTCTCAATGCCTTGGAACAATAATGGTAATAGCTGGAATATGCCTTGGAATAATAAGGGAAATAGCTTTTCAATGCCTTGGAATAATAGAGCATACAATAGACCTGTAGCCCCCTATGGCTACTATTTTGCGCCAATGAATCCAGTTACGCCAAAAAATTCTACAAATTCTCTTCCCAAAACCCCTATAAAGTAGTTTAATGGTTTTTTAAACATCTCTCTCCATAAGATGTCTTAGAGCCACGTAATGTGAAACATTACGTGGCTTTTTTTTGGGTTGCGGATTAAATCTATATTTTTGTAGGTTGATTTAGCGATAGCGTAATCCGACAAACTATAAAATAGCTTTCCTATTTATAATGCAGGATTTTTGCTTCTGCTCTCTGGCAGTGTTTGCCCCTTGAAAATCTTAGCAATACGATAGAAAAAGTTTTTCTCTTTTTCCATTTCAAGAACTGTATCATAAGCCAACTGATTCACAGTCTTATCAAGATCACGGTAATACACTTTATTATACGCGTCAAATTCAACATCGATGACCTCACCAATTTCTAACCTGAAGAGGCTTTCAATCAGAGGCAGCTCTCGCTTATGCTCAGATGAAATACCTTGTGCAACTTTATCTTCATTTAAAAAAGTTAAACCCGTTACTACTCGATCAACACCATTTTCATCAGCAATAAAAAATTTAATTCTCCCTTGAGTATCACTTAGCTGTTCTTCTTCTCGTTTGTTTAATGTGAATTGTTTTATCATTTTGACCACTTTTTTCTTCCATTTTAAGCGAGTCTGACCAAAAGTTGAAATCTTACTGATAAGTGGTAAGACATATTTCTAATATATTGCAAAATACCCAACAAAAAAGCCCACTATTATCAACAGTGGGCTTAGCAAGCTCTCTCAATCTTGAGCACGATTAAAAACTCTGCGGCTCTCTGCGATTCCCCAGCATTTTCTGTATTATAGAAAAAATACAAAAAAAGGGGGGGGGATGGGTATGTACAGGAATCTAAAAATTTATTCTTTACCCATCTCGAAGCAAACCTGTTCAAGTACTAGCTATACAATACAGGAGCACCTAATTTTTCATGAATTTGATTACATACATCATGTGAAATACTAAGCCCTTGAGAAAGCTGATTCAGGTATTTAGCTTCTTTTTCAGAATCCAAATCAATCGCTAATAAAGACATAAAATATACTTTCTCTTCCAAACCACGAGGAACACTTTTAATAAAACCTTCTACATCAAGTGGTGAATTTAATTCTTTACGAACAAAATTAGCCTCTTCCTCAGAAATATCTTCTAAATGCTCAGTAATTTTACGTTGCTCTTCAGCATCTATTTCACCATCTGATTTAGCCGCATTTAACATGGCACGAAGTAAAATTTCTGCTTCTTTTTCCTGCTCATCATTCACTTGCTCAGGTTCTTTACCCTGCAATGCATTATTAAAAATATCACCTAAACCACTACTTTGACTAGTAGAACCACCGCCTAATGAATCAAGAATACCACCAAGCCCTCCTCCAGAACCAGATTTTCCTGCAAGACCACCAAGTAAATCTGATAAACCACCTCCAGAACTACTCGCAGTATTATTGCCACCTGTTAAACTACCTAGCAGCCCTCCAAGAAGCCCACCTCCACTACTACTGTTGCTGCCAGAACCCATCATTTTGCCAACACCTTTAGCAACAATAACACCCATAGCAACTTTACCTAATGTACCCATTAAACTCATCGAGTTTCTCCTTTGGTTGATTTAACCTTAATTATGGAAACCCCGATCAAGTCCAATTATTTTTAGCTTCGTGAAAAATAGCGACAGGTTTTTCTAGGCTAAATTCTAATCAACTTAATCAGGATTTCCTTATTCACAATGTTACTATTATATAGTAACAGAGATCTCCTAGCACTCCATCAATATTGGTTTGATGCATTAGTGTAGATTAAACTAACTGTCGTAGTTTGTCGGATTACGCTATCGCTAATCTGACCTACAAAAATATAGATTTAACCCACTACCAGCCAAGCAATCTCTCTCAAGCTTGAAAATGATTAAAAACTCTGTGGTTCTCTATGTTATAAAAAATGCAAAAAAAGGGGGGGGATGGGTATCTATAAATTTGTTCTACACCCGTCAAACTAAACTTGCTGGAGTACTTATTAGTGTACTAAATCCTAAAGGAAATCCTGATTAAGTCGATTAGAATTTAGCACGAAGCTAAAAATAATTGGACTTGATCAGGGTTTCCGAAAGCGAATCAGTGAAAAACAAGACCATTTACAGGAACTTTTTATCAATGATGCCCGCCGCCGTTGCCAGATCCTCCTCCGTTGCCAGAGCCAGAGCCTTCTCCGTTGCCTGAGCCTCCGCTATATCCAAAACCACCACCATTTCCAAAGCCATGACCTTGCTTAGAATGATTATTTTTATCTTTGTTTTGATTATCTCTTCCTTTTTTTACTCCTTTCTTTGCTCCTTTTCTTGTGGATTTTTTCTTATTAAACATAAGAGAGTGATATCTTGCCAACATGCTCTTTTTATTCATTGATTTTGGTAAACTTGCATAAGATTCAATAGCATCAATATTTATATGACCACTATCATCAACTCGACCAATAACAATAACCCGTTCAAGATTTTTTGAAGCTTGATCTATTTCTCCTTTAATTTCTGCCTTCCACTTTTGTAACTGTATTGCACTACTCTCTATTAATATCTGCTTGACTGACTTGGAAAAGTTAAGCTCTGGTATTTCTTGATAAAAAACCTTGTGTTGAGGGTTGTGATTTATACGTGTTGCCACCCATTGATTTGCCGATACTTCAAAGCCATTTATAGCAATATATTCACCTGCTTTAAGTTGAATACCTTTGTCCATTTTGGCGCGGCTAGTTTTAATAACAAATTGATTATTTAATATTATTTGATTCTTTTCTATACGAGTGATTCTTCCTGCAATAGGATAATAAATGCTAATCTTTTTAGTTTCAGTCTTATCATTGTTCTGCAAAGTTTCAAGAACAACTTGTCCGCCTAATTTAAGCGTATCTTTAGTGGATAAATTTGAGTTAATTTGACTGTTATCATCATAGTGAATTTCAACACCATTTACCCATATACTGCCAAATTCGGTAATCGTGCCTACAATGCCTGTACCACCAAAACCAGAAGGTTTATAGCCTGTTCCACCAAAACCCGATATGGGCGATAGTGCAATTCTCTCAGGGCTTGAGCAAGAAGCTAATATCAAAAAACTTAAGCCAATAAAGCTACCCAATAGAAAATAGCTTGTCTTTGTCTTTAGCTTTGGCTTTCTTAAAAGATTATTTTTCATTTGATTTCCCCTTGGCATGATTATGGTAAAAATAAGCACCTACATGCATTCCATAATTTGCAGTTTTTAGTGTACTGTCCTTTTCTTGTAATTCATTTGCTCGCTGATTTATTTCAACCAATACCTCCAACATTTTAGTTTTGGCTAGAGCCTCTAATTCATTGACTGATTCTTTGGTCAGCTCTTGATAATAGACGGCACGATCAAACATTGCAGGCTCGGTATTTTCTAAATTATTTGCAACAACGGATAAATGATCACCTATATTTTTTCCTGCAAAGAATAGTTTTTCTTCATAATCAGCTTCTGGGATATATCCTTTATCTGATAAGACTATCATCTCTTTTTCATCTACTCGAAGACATTTCACAATTCCTTGGTTAAGCCAATCATCAAGAAAAGAACGAGGATGCTTATCTTTTGAAACAGAGAGTATCAGTTGTTCAAATGAGGGAGTGCCTTCATGACTGCTTCTAAATAAAGCTTTTGGCTTTCCATCCGAATTTAAATAGGCTTGATGCCCTGTCCAGATTGACATCATCTGCGCACTCAAACTAGCTTTGATTTGTTTCGCTGTCGACTGCTCAGGATTCTCATTCCGAATTTTTTTGACATCGGCACGATGCACACCTGTCAGTATACTAATGCGACTATCTGTTTGGCGTTTTCCATTGAGTTGAAATGATTCATCAGCAACTTTGACATAGATTTGCTTGAGTAAACCTTGCAACCCCG